>Ga0255338_1003969_pt1 | contig 16396 bp, 15 predicted proteins | sample MeOH1_35cm_T4_19_FD_203715 | JGI IMG/M metagenome (GOLD analysis project Ga0255338, IMG submission 203715) | Sandy soil microbial communities from University of British Columbia, Vancouver, Canada - MeOH1_35cm_T4_195 | ecosystem: Engineered > Artificial ecosystem > Sand microcosm > Unclassified ...
AGAAGAAGACTACGATAAAGTATTTACCGTTGTACAGATCCCCGCGGAGTTCCCCGGTGGTTTGCCACAGTGGACCAAATACCTGGAGCGTAACCTGAACAGGGATTTACCTGTTGAGAATGGAGCCCCTCCGGGAAAATACACCGTGATCGTTTCCTTCATCGTATCTAAAGACGGAAGCATCAGTGATGTATCTGCGGAGAATGATCCCGGTTACGGAACCAAAGCAGAAGCGATGCGCGTAATCACCAAAGGCCCTAAATGGAAACCTGCAGTGCAGAACGGACGTAACGTTATCTACCGTCACAAACAAAGTATCACTTTCGTTGTATCAGAAGAATAAGCTGGTGCACGTTAACGTAAATGAGAAAGCCCTGCAAGTTTTGCGGGGCTTTCTCGTGAGTGGTGAGTAGTGAATGGGCAATGGTGAATGGTGAGACGTGAGACGTGAGACGTGAGTGGTCAATGGGTAATCACTGTTGTCCGGTCAAAGCAGGTGCTGTCCTCTGTGTAACTCCCAATCTCTGGGGCTTCTGCGTTGAAAAACACTACTCTACCTCAATTACCCAATGGCATCTATCTTATTTTTAAACACAGAGGGCTCAGAGCAATAGAGGAACACAGAGATATGCAGTCATTTGAACTACTTAGTCCCTGCATAATCAGTGAGCTGTAAAATCAAGGCTGGAAAGAATTTCAGGTAAATCAGATAGATTTTACCGGACAACAGTGAATGGGTAATAGTGAATGTTTCTGATCAGTGTTAATTGACCATTACCCATTGACAATCCACAATCACCGATTCATCTCCACTCACTACTCACTACTCACTACTCACGTCTCACGACTGACGATTCACGAAAATCTCCCCTTCCCTTATGGAATTTCTGCAAAATTTTCTCGCAGATTTCTCGTGTGGATTCCAGCACATACACGAATCATAGTAGAAACCGACTACTATGGAAAAGTTACAGATTCTCTCCGCAGATTTACTGGACATCCTTTTTGAGGGAAGGAATAAAAGTTATGGCGCGTATGAATTACGTAAGACCTACGACAGGCGTATCCTCTATGCTTTGTCGGGAACTGTATTGCTATCACTGCTGTTCGTGGTAGGCTCCCTGCTGGCCAATGGAAAGAAACCATCGTCAATGGTGGAGTTGGTAACGACGGTTGAACTGGAGAATTTCAAGAAAGAAGAGCCCAAGCCTGAGTTGCCCAAACCTATTCCCAAAGAAGAACCGCCGAAAGTAGAAATGGCCAAAGTAACCCCACCACTGATCGTGGCAGATGATAAGGTGAAAGAAGACGATGAAGTAAAACCCGTAGACGACCTCGAGAATACCCGCATCGGAACCATTAACCAGGAGGGGGCCAAGGAAGACGGTGTGATAGCACCGCCGGTAGAGAATACGGGTATTGATGTAGAAGCTCCCAAAATTGAAAAAGATATTGATGAAGTATTTACTACCGTACAGATAGAAGCGCAGTTTCCGGGGGGTATCGAGGGTTGGAGACGGTTCCTGGAAAGAAACCTGAACAAAGACATCGCATCGGAAAATGGTGCCCCTGCGGCGGATTATTCCGTGATCATATCTTTTATTGTGAACAAAGACGGCATCATCAGTGATGTACGTGCAGAAAATGATCCCGGTTACGGCACCAAGGCAGAAGCCATCCGCGTTATCCAGAAAGCCCCCCGCTGGACACCCGCCATACAGAATGGGCGTAATGTGATTTACCGGCAGAAACAGAAGATCACGTTTCGGGTGGAGGAGAATGAATGAGTGAATGAGTGAATGATAGAATGGTGAGTGGAGGGGTGAATGAGTAATGGTGCACCTCTTTCCAGGCGAAACAAAATCAAAACATTCACTCATTCACTCATCCTATCATTCTATCATTCACATTCCCCCCATTGTTCTATTTTTGCCTGGAAAGCAAACACTATGAGCGGACAATTGCGGGGATGGGACGATACAATCGTAGCAATGGCTACACCGCCGGGAGTGGGCGCTATTGGGGTAATACGGGTAAGCGGTAAGGATACGTTCCGGGTGCTGGATGAGATGTTCCCCTCCAAAGATTTGTTCAAACAGCATTCGCATACCATACAGGTGGGCCTGCTGCAGGATCAGGGGCAATTGCTGGATGAAGTGGTATTGTCGTTGTTCAAAGGCCCCCGGTCTTATACGGGTGAAGATGTGATCGAGATCAGTTGCCATGGCTCTCCCTTTATACAGGAAAATATTATCAGGGCTATTACCCGTAAAGGGGTGCGGATGGCCAAACCGGGCGAATTTACCCAGCGTGCTTTCCTGAACGGCAAACTGGATCTTACCCAGGCCGAAGCCGTTGCCGACCTGATTGCGAGTAATACGGAAGCGAGCCGGCGGGCCGCTTTGCATACCATGCGGGGTGGTTTTTCATCCGATCTTAAGCAGTTGCGCGAGCAGCTGATCCGTTTTTCGGCCATGATAGAGCTGGAACTGGATTTTTCGCAGGAAGATGTGGAGTTTGCCGACCGTAGTGCTTTAGAGCAACTGGTCAACCAACTGGCGGTATCTACCCATCAGCTCATCAGTTCTTTTCAGCTGGGAAATGTGATCAAAAACGGGGTGCAGGTGGCCATTATCGGGAAACCCAATGCCGGTAAATCAACCTTGCTGAATACGTTGCTGAACGAGAACCGGGCCATTGTAAGTGAGATAGCCGGTACCACGCGAGATACCATTGAAGAGATCCTCAATATCAAAGGCATTCTGTTCCGTTTGATAGACACGGCAGGCATACGCGAGCACACACAGGATGTGATAGAGAGTATTGGGGTGGAGAAGAGTTATGAGAAAATGCGTGCGGCCAATATCGTGTTATACCTGTTTGATGTGAACGAGATCAATGCCGCCACCCTGCAGGAGATGGTCACCGTTTTTGAAAAAGAAAATATCCGCTATCTGCTGGTAGGCAATAAAGTGGATGGCAGGGAACAGCAGGTGCAGGAGCAGTTTGCCGCTTTCCCTGGGATCGTTTTTATCTCGGCCAAAGCGCAAACCCATATCAACGAACTAAAAGAAGCGCTGGTACACAAAGCTATTGATGGAGATATTTATGCGGAGTCTACCATTGTAACCAATGCCCGTCATTACGAAGCCCTGCAGAAACTGGGACAGGCCCTGGCAGATGTACAGCGCGGACTGGAAGACAAAGTACCCGGCGATCTGCTTGCCATCGATATCCGCCAATGCCTGCATTATCTCGGTACCATTACCGGCCAGATCACGAATGAGGATCAGCTGGATTATATTTTTTCGAAGTTTTGTATCGGGAAATAGCCGCATCACTATTCACACATATTCTACTGGGTTTACATTCATAATCAGCGGATTATGGTTGCCGATTGTTGCCTTTTTCTGCCTTTAGTAGCCGTTTACTTGTGACTATTCCTGTTACTACTGTTGAATAGTAACAGATTCGGGAAGTAGGGGACAGATTAAGGGTAACAATCATACGGTACGATACGCAAAGTGATACTAAAGTGAAATAGTCAATACTTAATCTGACAGTCAACGCCTCAGATGCGTTTTTGACTAATATTGACAAGGCAACTTTGGTAGAAAAGCTGACTAGATAGTTTAATCAATTCTTTATTTATCTAAATAGCCGATAATCAATTGATAAGAATAGCGTATAGGTAAAATAAGGATAAAATAAAGATATTTTCAGTCGAAAATTCGAAGCTTATTTAGGAAAATTGTAAAAATCGATAATTAAATTTTCCTTATTTAAGAAAATGAGTAAAATCTTAAATAATAAGTACCTTTATTTAAGAATCCTGTAAAATGAAAGAATTCAAATCCGGGAATTATATAAATCAAGGGTATTATAAAAGTTTCCAGCCAGATTTTATCGATAGGCAATGGCATGTCGATAATATGGAGATTATGCAATTGCTGAGTCAGGCAGATCGTGAATTAGGAAGATTAGATATGTACTCTAATTATATTCCTAATATCGAACTGTTTATAAATATGCATGTGCTGAAGGAGGCAACACAAAGTAGCAAGATTGAAGGTACGCAGACGAATATTGAAGAGGCATTGTTAGACAAGGAAGATGTGCCCTTAGATAAAAGGGATGATTGGGAAGAGGTTCAGAATTATATAAACGCAATGAATGCAGCGATAAAAGCATTAGATCAATTGCCCTTTTCATCACGCTTGATACGAGAAACGCATCGTGTGTTAATGCAAGGTGTGCGAGGTTCAAAAAAGCAACCTGGTGAATTCCGATCAAGCCAAAACTGGATAGGAGGGGCCAGTATCAATGACGCTATTTTTGTTCCACCTGTTCATACAAGTATTCAAGAGTTAATGGCAGATATAGAAAAGTTTGTCCACGATGATAATAAGTATTTTCCAGAGCTGTTAAAGATTGGGATTGTTCATTATCAGTTTGAAACAATTCACCCATTTTTAGACGGTAATGGTCGTGTAGGAAGATTAATGATACCCTTATATTTAGTCAGTAAAGGAATACTGCGAAAACCCATATTATATTTATCAGACTTTCTTGGAAGAAACAGAACCCATTATTATGATAACCTAATGCGGGCAAGAGAAAAAAATGATATAGATCAGTGGCTAAAATTCTTCTTAGTAGGGATCATCGAAACTGCTAAAAACGGGATTGAAACATTCGATAATATTTTAGGATTGCAAAAGAAGGTTGACGAGAAAATACAAACCTTAGGTAGCAGAGCTGCCAATGCTCAGAAAGTGGTAAATCAGTTATATCATAAGCCAATAGTTAATGCTGAGAAAGTAGCTGGAATTGCTGAAATATCACTTCCGTCAGCATATCTACTCATAAGAGAATTGGAGCGTCTTGAAATCATAAAAGAAATTACTGGAGGCCAGAGAAAGAAGGTATATTTATTTGAGGACTATTTGAAAATCTTCAAATAACATATTTGTTTGTGATACTACCTTTACCTGGTCATAGGTCTCAGGCATAACTGCCTCAAAGAGGTACTGGGTATGTGGATGGCGGAGACAGAATCGGCCTCTTTCTGGATGAGTGTGCTTACTGATCTGAGGGCTCGGGAAGTGAATGATATTCTAATTGCATGTACAGATAACCTCAAAGGATTTACTGATACAAGCAAAGGTGTTTTCCCGCAGTGCACCACACAGCTTTGTATCGTTCACCAGATCCGTAACTCTTGCAAATACGTGGTATGGAAAGACAGGAAAGCCTTCTGCGCCGATCTTAGAAACGTTTATGGTGCTACTAACCGGGAAGCCGCAGAACAGGCCCTCGAGAACTTTAACAAGACATGGGGTGGAAAATACAGGCAGGCTATTCAATCATGGCGTACGAACTGGGATAATCTCACCAGCTACTTCGACTTCCGTCTCCGAAGATTCTCTCGAACGGGGACTCTTCGCTTTGTACAGTCCCTCATTCACGGTACCTGCAAACACCATCCCCACAAATCAAACCGCGCCTTCGCGCCTCTGCGAGCCTATTTTGCCGCAAATGCGTAGTAGTAAAGCTATCACTATCATCCTGTTGAGTAGCCCATAAACATCACTCCAGTGCAAAGTTTACTGCCGCTCGTTTGAACCCGGCCATAGCTCTGTTTAACGGAGAAATAGCGCCGTTTCAGTGAGCTGTTTCTCACTTTGAATGAGCCGCAGCGCTGTTTAACAGTCCTGCAGTACTTTTTTGCAACTATGGAATTTTCCGGAGGGGTGAAAAATCCTATTTTGTCAGGCTATAACCTGCTATTTTATTTTTTTGTCAGGTTATAACCTTACATTTGTGTACTATTTGTCAGTCTTTAACCTTACTCAAATATGAAAAAACAATTGATATTGAAACAGTTAGATACAAAAATTAAGAAAATAAATGTTTTAGCTGTGCATGATATCCCTTCTACAGGATGGATAAAGGCCATTCGGTTGGCACTGGGTATGTCGCAGGAGCAGCTTGGTAAAAAGCTGAACATCACCCGCCAGAGTGTGCAGGAGCTTGAATTGAGGGAAAAAGATGGTACGATCTCTCTCAAAACCCTGAAAGAAGTGGCAAGGGCCATGGATATACAATTGGTATATGGCCTTATACCCAATGAAGGTTCTCTGGAGGCATTAATAGAAAAGAAAGCTACGGAACTGGCTACCCGTATTGTAATGCGTACTTCTCATTCGATGAAATTGGAAGATCAGCAGAATACAGGCAAACGGCTACAAAAAGCTATCAAGGAAAGGGCACAAACCATTACAAACGAAATGCCTAAAATATTATGGGATTAGAGTTGGAATACCTGCCCGGGCAAACACCACTTAACGAAGAAGAAAAAGATGGGCTGCTCATTCCCACTATTACCACAAGAGGTGAATTAGACGAGTTTGAGCAAAAAAATATTGAGGAAGCCATACAATGGAGTCTTGGCCGCAACTTTACACCGGAAACAATCTTTACCGAAGATTTTATACAGCAATTGCATCAGCGGATGTACGGCGAAGTATGGGCCTGGGCAGGCCATTTCCGTAAAACAGATAAGAATATTGGTATTGATAAATGGCAGATTCCGGTTGTATTAAAAAGCCTGTTGCATGATGCCCTGTTTTGGGTTCAGAACAATACCATGCCGCCGCAAGAAATTGCCATTCATTTCAAACACCGTTTGGTAAGCATACATTGTTTTCCCAACGGCAACGGCCGCCACAGCCGCCTGATGGCCGACCTGGTTATATCCAAAATATATAAACAACCTGAGTTTACCTGGGGTGCCGCCAGCCACAATAAGGCAAGTGAAGAGCGCATTCAATACCTCAAAGCATTGCGTGCCGCCGATGCAGGCGATCACAGTTTATTAGTAGCGTTTGCTACATCCTAATTCTCGCCGCCAGCCCTTCTCTCTTCTTCGGAGAGTTTCCCGAACGGGATCTCTTCGCTTAGTATTGCCACTCAATCACGGTAACTTCAAACACCATCCCCACAAATCAAACCGCCCCTTCGTGTATTCTGTGAGCCTATGTTCCCCAAGGCGCAGTAGTAAAGCTATCGCTATCATCCTGCCGGAGTGGCCTATCAACATTGCTAGGGCAATGGTAAACTGCCCTGCCGCTCACTACTACCGGTTAAACCATGTGGTCTGTTTTCACCAACCTGATTTTCTCGTTGCTGAACGATGATTTTTTTACTGCTTCTGATAGATCCCTGCATCGCTGAAATGATATAAACACCTTTGGCGAGACCCTTATTCATTTTAAGCTGGTAACCTTGGTTGTATTTGAAAAGTGGCCTGCAAGCCCATTTTGATTGTTGTACTCTAAAATGTATATTATGTAATAAAATTATATATAATAATCTCATTTTGTCAATAGTTATTGAATCTTATTAAGAAAAACTTAAAGAAACGCTTAACAAAACGGTAACAGTACCTCTTTTTTCCTAATTTAGACACTATCAATAACCAAAAGGTTATAGTAACCAAAACACTAGCTATGAGAAAAAAACTACTGGCAGTACTATGTATGTGCGCCATTGTTGTTGTGGGTTATTCACAAACAACCGTATCGGGTAAAATAACCGATGCCGCAACTGGCACTCCGTTGGCAGGCGTAACTGTAAAAGGGAAAGGCACTGCTGTTGCATCTGTTTCTGATGCCGATGGTAAATACAGCATTAAGCTGGCCACAAGCGTTAAAACATTGATTTTTTCATTTGTAGGCTACACCGATTTTGAAGCTGCCGTAAGAGCAGGCAATCTGGATGTATCGCTTACCAATGCCGTTTCCAACCTGACAGAAGTAATTGTTACCGGTTTTGGCGGTTCTCAGATCAAAAGAGAGCTTACCGGTAATATTGCCCGTGTGAGAGGCAAGGATATTGAGTACCTGCCCACACCCAGTGTAGATGCTGCTTTGCAGGGTAAAGCAGCCGGTGTATTCGTAAACAGCCAATCCGGAAAACTGGGTCAGGCGGTAACAGTACGTGTGAGAGGTAACTCTTCTATCAGTGCCAATAGCCAGCCTTTATATGTATTGGATGGTATTCCCATGACGGCCAACAGCCAGAGCTCTTATGGTGGTGCTACCAACCCTTTAACTGATCTGAACCCGAATGATATTGAGTCTATCGAAGTATTGAAAGACGCTTCGGCCGGAGCCATCTTCGGTTCCAGAGCAGCCAATGGGGTAGTACTGATTACTACCAAAAGAGGTAAGGCAGGAAAAACGTCTGTGACGTTTAACTACCAGACAGGTTCTGCCGAAGCATCTAAGCGGATTAAAATGCTGAACTCACAGGAATATGCTACGCTGATCCTGGAAGGTGCCAAATACCGCGATGATTTAGATGGTACTCCTTTAAATGACCCTAATAGCTGGACCACTTATGTAAAGAACGACGTGATGGACTACTACAGCTATGGTGGCTGGAGTAAAGATCCTACCAAAACATACGACTGGCAGGACCAGGTATTTCAGAAAGGACCTTACAGGCAGGCCGATCTGCAGATCAAAGGAGGAACAGACAGAACAAAATTCTTCTCTTCCTTTCAGCAGTTAGATCAGACGGGTACTATGATCGGTAATAAAATTTCAAGAACTACCGGTCGCTTAAATATTGACCAGAAAGCAAATGACTGGTTAGACCTGGGAGTATCTCTGAGTTTATCCAGAACCTTTAACCAACGTCTACCGGATGATAATGCCTTCTCCAATCCTTTACAGGCAATCGCATTAATGCCGATGACACCATTTACAGATCCCAATACAGGTTTGCCTGCAGGTACACCTCCCGGTGATGTAAATATTCCTGTTTATTACAACCCGGTTATTACTGTAAACTATGCTTCTTATGCGCAGGATGTGTACAGAACTTTCGGTAACGCTTACCTGAAAGCCAACCTGATGAAAGGCCTGAACTTCCAGACTGAATTTGGGGTAGACTACCTGAGTCAGAATGAAGAAGGTTATTTCCAATCACAAACAGTAAGAAACCAATCCAGAGCATCTGCCGGTTTGGGTAGCAACAGGGGTGCTTTTGTAACCAACTACAATACACAGTCATACTTCAGCTATAACACCGTTATCAAGCAGAAGCATAACATTTCTGCTACGCTGGGTATGCAATACCAGCAATCACAGGCTAAGTATAACTATATCGAGGGTACATCGTTCCCATCCAACTCTTACCAGAAAATTGCGAGTGCCGCTACCAAATCAGACGGTAGTACTTCTCAGTCGGATTTCAGGTTCCTGTCTTATTTTGTAAGAGCCAACTATACTTATAACGAAAAATACATTCTTGCTTTAAGTAGCCGTATTGATCAGTCTTCCCGTTTTGGTAAAAATTCCAGGTCCGGCTTCTTCCCTGCAGCTTCTGCAGGATGGATCCTGACCAATGAAAGATTCCTGGAAAACAGCAAAGCCGTTAGCTTCCTGAAGCTGAGAGCCAGTTATGGTATCGTAGGTAATGCAGAAATCGGAAATTTCCCGCAACTGGGTTTATTCTCGGGTGATGCGGGTTATGCCGGTGCCGCCGGTCAGCGTCCTTCTCAGCTGAGAAACGATAACCTGAAATGGGAAACCACCAAACAGTTCGATATTGGTCTTGACTTCGGATTCCTGAAAAACCGTATTACCGGTGAAATCGATTATTACAATAAACAAACAGATGGTTTGTTGCTGAACGTAAATATTCCGGCTACCACTGGTTTTACCAGCATGGTTAGAAATGTGGGTAAACTGGAAAACAAAGGTTTTGAATTGGTACTGAACACACAAAACCTCGTAGGTGCGTTCAAATGGAGCACCACTTTCAATATTGCCCGTAATATCGGTAAGGTAAAAGATATCCAGGGACAGATCATTGAAGGAGGTGTTAGCAGCATGAACCGCGTACAGGAAGGATATGGCGTGGGTGTTTTCTTCACGCCTGAATTTGCCGGAGTAGATCCTGCCAATGGTAATGCGCTGTTCTACCTGAATACCAAGAAAGCAGATGGCAGTCTCGACAGAGCTACCACCAGCAGCTACAACCTTGCACAGCGGATTGTAGCAGGTGATCCCAATCCTAAATACATTTTCGGGTTCACCAATACTTTCTCTTACAAAGGATTTGATGCAAGTATATTCTTCAATGGTGTTTCCGGTAACCAGAACAATATTTATGGAATGGGACGTTACTCATCCGCCAGTATGCTGTATGAAGATAACAATACCGCAGACCAGTTGGGAAGATGGCAGAAGCCAGGTGATGTAACCAATATCCCGCAGGTACGTTTGTACAGGGTGAATGGATCTCAGGCCAGCAGCCGTTATATTGTGGACGGATCTTATATCCGTTTAAGAAGCGCCTCTATTGGTTATACTTTCGGTTCCAAGCACCTGAGCAAGTTGAAAATTGAGCGAATGAGGGTATATGTTTCCGGACAGAACCTCTTAACCATTACCAAGTATCCTTACTGGGATCCGGAAGTTAATGCTGACTCATTTGACTCAAACATTGCCAAAGGAAACGACTTTTATACGCCGCCACAGCCAAGAACTTTCCTGGTGGGTGTGAACGTAAGTTTTTAATTAATCAATAATAACTATTATGAAAATATTAATCCATAACATGAGTAATTACTATAAGGCTTTTTTGCTGATGAGTATCATTACACTGGCAGGTTGCGAAAAAAGACTGGATATTTCACCATACCAGAGTATTGCAGATGACAAAGCTTTATTGAATGAAAGCGACGTACAGGTTACACTGGTAGGTTGTTATGATGGTATACAGAGCGCTGCTGCCTATGGCGGTGATATGCTGGTACTGAATGATCTGATTGGTAATACGGCAGATATTAATTTTACCGGAACCTTTGCGGGTTTATCGGATGCGTATCAAACCCAGATGACCGCCGATAATTCATTTGCTTCGGGTACTTGGGCGGCAGCCTATAACACCATTAACCGTTGTAACAATGTTTTATCAGCTATAGATAAAGTAACTTCTTCTACTGCCAAGAAAAATTCTGTTGAAGGACAAGCACTGTTCTTACGGGCTTCTATGTACTTTGAGTTGGTTAGGTTGTATGGAAAAGCAGTGGGAGATGGCGATTACAATACCAATCCCGGTGTTCCTTTGGTACTTACACCAACCGGTAATGTAACGGATGCCAATTATCCGGCGAGAGCTACTGTTAAAGCAGTATATGATAAAGTGATCGCTGATTTAGTGAAAGCAGAATCTTTATTGCCCACTACCAACGGAAACTATGCTACCAAATGGGCAGCCGCGGCACAACTATCCCGCGTACACCTGATGGTAAAGGATTATGCAGCTGCAAGAGATGCTGCTGACAGGGTGATTGCCAGCAGTGGTAAAACCCTAAATCCTGATTTTACTAAATTATGGTTCACCTTCATCAATAACGGTGGAGCTACCCCTGCTGAGTATTTATTTTCTATGAAAGTAACTTCACAGGATGGTACCAACTCTCAGAATACCTATTTCGGAAGAACTATCGGTACAATTCCTGGTACGGCCGGAAGAAGTGATTGTAAGATCAAAGCGGCTCATATTGCACTCTATGAAAATGGAGATGTGCGAAAGGGCTTTTTTGTACTGAATGGAGGTAACTATTATACACAAAAACACCTGGACCGTTTTGGAGATGTGGCTGTTATCAGGTTAGCAGAAATGTACCTCACCCGTGCAGAAGCCAACCAGCGTTTAGGAACAACCGTAGGAGCTACGCCATTGGCAGATGTAAACAGGATCCGTGCCCGGGCAGGTATTCCTGCACTGACAACAGTAACTTTAGCTGATATCACCAAAGAAAGAGCATTGGAACTGGCTTTTGAAGGCCATAAACTGGTAGATGCAAAAAGATTACAGACTCCGGTTGGCGCACTTGCCTGGAATGATCCTAAGTTGATCCTTCCTATTCCAAGAAGAGAAACTGATGTAAACAAGAACCTGGTTCAGAACCAGGGTTACTAAGTTTAACCTATAATCGTAAAAACGCCGGTTTATCAGACCGGCGTTTTTTATGTGGTATATTCAGACGAGGATCAGCTGAAATGTCATAGTTTGATCCGCTCTTCTGTAGCGGCACCGGTAGCGGTATCAATTCCAGTCAGTTGCACATAGTCTATATGTGGTTTGAACAGCGATCCTCCATTAACAGCAATAAAAATGCGGTTAATAAGGATCTGTTTATCATTTACTGCGGTATACATGTGATACTGTTTATCTTCCCCTTCTTTCAGGTATAGTTTTAATTTCTTGTAGGAAACCAGGTGGCATTCATAGCTGTTATCATCCAGTGGTGTTGTTTTGATTCCATACGCATATTTACGCTGTATATCCGTTAGTTCTTCTGTCTGCCCTTTTTTGGCATAACTGATCCAGTAAGCATGAATCGGTTTTTTTTTATCCAATACACCGTTCTCCGTATTCAGTTCATAAATAACGGTATTGGTATTGGGCGGGCGCTGCAGGTAGAATAATTGTTTGGGATTATGCGGTGGTGTTGGATATTCAATCTCCTGCGACCAGCCAAGCGTTCCTGTGGTCAGTAATAACAGCCATGTAACAAAAAAAGATCGGTGTAGCCTGCTCATACAATGGATGGGTTTATATGATACACGAAGCTGGATAGAATTCTCTGCAGCAATATAATTCAGTTTTTGCAATTCTGTATTGGCGAAGGGGTGGAGCATACTGTTATCAGTAAGAGGTCCATCCGCCATCTGCCACTATTACAGCTCCATTAATAAAACTGGCCTCATCTGAGGCAAGAAACAAAGCGATCCTCGCTACTTCCAACGGATCAGCGACTCTCGGATTCATAGCCATACCGGGTAAAATCCGCTCTGTTACCAACGGCGAAAGATGACTCATATCAATGGTATCACCAATACTGGTATCCATCGCACCTGGTGCAATGGCATTGCAGCGGACCCCTGATTTCGCATACACATATCCTGTGTTTTTGGTTAATCCGATCAGGGCATGTTTGCTGGTTGTATAAGCGGCACCGGCCCTGGCCCCCTGCAAACCGCCTATCGAGGCAATATTAATGATCACACCCGATTGTTTTGCGAGCATAATCTGTAACACTGCCCGTATGGCTTTGAACGGACCATCGAGATTAATGCGCATCACACGTTCCCATAGCTGGTCGGTTACATCGGCTGTAAGGGCGAAATTGTCCATCACGCCGGCATTGTTAACGAGGATATCCACAGTGCCGTAAGAAGCTACAGCTGTCTGAACCATATTTTCAATATCCACCGCTTTGGCCATATCAGCCACAACGGTGGTATACGTCGCTTTCTGTTCGGTAAGTGCTGTACTCACTTCTCCCAACGTTTTTTCATTGATATCAGCGGCGATCACTTTGGCACCTGCGCGGGCAAACAGGATGGCAATGGCTTTGCCCAACCCGGCACCTGCACCGGTTACAATAGCTACTTTATTTTCGAGGCTTTTCATGTCAGGTATTTTTCCGAAGTTACTCGATTCTGATAGGTAAAAAAATGACAAGCATCAGTAAATAGCAGGGTTCAGTTGCTGGGTACACCTATCTGCATTTTTTGCTAAGTGTCTGATATACAGTTGTTAAACAGGGGGTTTTGTCAGTAGGCCTAAATTCAGTAATAATAAAAGTAATTAAATACTTTTATTAAAAAAATCTTTTTATCTTTGTCACATCAAATCACTTTTAAAACCATGTATATGCCAACAACCATAACAGAGAACATTCTGAATGTTACCTTACTCGAACCCAAACAAAAACATCCTGTCATTTTTGTACGCTTTGATGCATTGGCAGAAGGTGAGAGTCTGACCCTGCACAATGACCATGACCCCAAACCGCTTTACTACCAGTTACTGGGCGAACGGGGAAATATTTTTACCTGGGAGTACCTGGAAGAAGGACCGGAATGGTGGAAAGTGAGGATCTCCAAAAAACGTTCAGGCGAGCGGGATGAAACCCTCGGACAGATCGCAGCCAAAGACCTTCGCAAGGCACAGGTGTTTAAAAAATACGGACTCGATTTCTGTTGTGGTGGAAAGAAGACGGTGAAAGAAGCCTGTGCAGCAAAAGGCCTGGATGTAACCAAAGTGGAAAAGGAATTACAGCAGGCAGATATGTTTCCTTCTTCCCGACCGGTTCCTTATGGAGACTGGAGCCTGGATTTTCTGTCGGATTACATTGTGAATACACACCATACCTATGTGCGGAAAACCTTGCCTGATATCAGGGCCTATGCGGAGAAAGTGATGAAAGTGCATGGCAAACAACACCCGGAACTGGTAAGGGTACACGAATTGGTGGAAGAGATCTATGCGGAACTGTCTGCACACCTGGTGAAGGAAGAAAAAGTATTGTTTCCTTATGTTAAGGAACTGGTGGTAGCCAAAGACAGGTCGCAGTTATTGCAGGAAGCTCATCTGGGATCGGTGCAGAACCCGATCAATATGATGGAGATGGAACATGAAGTGGTGGGAGAGAACCTGGAAGAGATCCGTAGGTTATCTGACAATTATACCCTGCCGGAAGATGCCTGTGCCAGTTATAGTTTACTTTACAGGATGCTGGACGAGTTTGAAGAAGACCTGCACCTGCATATTCACCTCGAGAACAATATCCTTTTCCCGAAAGCACTTGATCTTGAAAAACAGTTGAACTGATGAAAGACACAACACCCATCAAACGGCATCCCGCCATTGTTTCCTTTTCCAAAGATCATCATTTTGGATTGTTGCTGGTATGGAAGATCAGGCAGGGATTGAAAAAATTCATCGGAGCCGGCAGGATCGGTAAATATATCCTGTACTTTTTTTCGGAAGACCTGCTGAAACATTTTGAAGATGAGGAAAAATTACTTTTCTCCCGCCTGCGGGCAGATGACCTGTTACGCATACAGGCGGAAGAGGACCATGCCGTCATCTATCAATTGATCAAAGATATCCGGAAACATACGGAAGATGCCGGCTTGCTTACACAACTGGCCGACCGGCTGGAGAAACATATCCGTTTTGAAGAGCGGGAGTTGTTTAATCATCTCCAGTTGGTGATCGGCGCCGATGAACTGGCCCTTATCGAAAAAAGGATCGGTAACAACAGTAAAGAGATCGATGATAAATGGGATGATATTTTCTGGATCTAAATTGAAATAAGGTGAAATTGGTATTGTACTGTTTGTAGCCGGTGTTATTACCAGCCGGTCAATTAACCTGTGATCCTTCATGGAATCATGCAATAATCTCACCGGAAGGAAAAGAATTTTTAAATAAAGAATCAATGCTGAGTCTTACCTGCAAAACAGCCATTAAAGCTGTCATTTATCTGGCATCGCGTTTTGAACGGGATGAAAAAAGCAGTATCAAAGAAATCGCTTTGTATATTGATGCGAGTGAACATACCGTAGGAAAAATGCTGCAGGTACTGGTAAAAGAAAAAGTGATCAACAGCGCTAAGGGACCCACCGGCGGCTTTTACATTACCGCAAAGCAAAAGAACCAGCCTGTGATCAATATCATAGATGCCATAGATGGAAATGAAGTATTTGACCAGTGCGGTCTCGGATTGAGTAAGTGTTCGGCAACCCATCCCTGTCCGATACACAACGATTACAAAGTGATCCGCGACGGATTTAAAACAATGTGCCAGCGCAAAAGAGTCAGCGACCTCTGTGAAACCGTAAATGATGGATTGGCGTATCTTGTTGGTTAATGCAGCCTGCTGCAAATTTCTTTAGTCTATCTGAAATGGTGAACTCCCACTTATGTGAAAACCCGGTACCGGCAACCGTATAAGCTCATCTGTTGCAAATAAAAATCACCCCATCTTTTATTTCGGCAGCAAACTCCCGGATCGTTTTATTGCTGAACATGTCTTTGAGCTGTTTGCGGATAGGTTTGAACTGCAGGTGCATAGGGCAGGGCTGCGTTTCGGAACATTGTTTCAGTCCCAACACACATTTTTCCAGCATTTCTTCTTCTCCCATTGCTTTGATGATACAACTGACGGGCAGGCTTTTCGCTTTTTCGGTTAAATAAAATCCACCGTTGGGTCCGCGAACAGAACTGATGATATGATTATCCCTGCTCAGCAATTGCAGAATTTTGGCCGTAAACGAGCGTGGCGAGTCGATCGCGAGCGCGATCTCATCAATCCCCAGTTTAGCCACTTCTGAACCTTTCTGTGCAATATAGATGGTGGCTCTTAAGGCGTATTCCGTTGCTTTTGTAAACATAGGGTTATGTGTTGGCAACCGTTTTACCGGTTGGAACTGTGGTTAAAATTATCCGGGTTGAACCATTCCGCATAGGAATTATTGGTCTCATACAATTTCATATACGATAAACGGCTGTGCGCGGG
>Ga0255338_1003970_pt1 | contig 16394 bp, 15 predicted proteins | sample MeOH1_35cm_T4_19_FD_203715 | JGI IMG/M metagenome (GOLD analysis project Ga0255338, IMG submission 203715) | Sandy soil microbial communities from University of British Columbia, Vancouver, Canada - MeOH1_35cm_T4_195 | ecosystem: Engineered > Artificial ecosystem > Sand microcosm > Unclassified ...
CGTCGACGAGGGCGACACCGGCCATGGCCAGCGCGACCCAGGTGACCACGCCGGCGTCGTGGGCGAGGATGCCCTTGTCGAGCAGCGTCTTGACCAGCAGCGGCGTCACGACGACCAGCGCGGCGTCAATGACCACGAGCACGATGAACGCGCTCAGCAGCCGGCCGTGCGGCCGGGCGAACCCGAAGACCCGGCGCAGGGTGCGGCGCGTGAGCTTCTGGTCCACCACGGACCGGTCGGTGCGCAGCGACCGCATCGCCGCGCCCATGGGGTGCATGCCGCTCATGCGGGACCCCTCTCTCTCAGAACATCGAGCCTCAAGCGACCAGTTCCCGGAACCGCCGCAGCTGCGCCTGCCGCTCCCTCAGCCGCTGGTCGTCGAGCTCGGCCTCGGCCGCACCTTGCAGGAGGGCCTTGGTCTCGCGGACGGCCCCGGCCGCGTTGGCCAGGATCGCCTCGGTCAGGTCGGCCGCCGTCGCGTCCAGGTCCGCCGCCGGTACGACGGCCGTCGCCAGCCCGAGCTCCCGGGCCTCGTCGGCCAGGACGTACCGTGCGGTCGCGCAGATCTCCAGCGCCCGTGAGTAGCCAACAATCTCGACGAGCGGTTTTGTTCCCGTCAGGTCGGGCACCAGGCCGAGCGCCGGCTCCTTCATGCAGAACTTCACGTCGTCGGCCACGACCCGCAGGTCGCAGGCCAGAGCGAGCTGGAACCCGGCGCCGATGGCGTGCCCGTGGACCTGGGCGATGCTGACGAACCGCGGGTCGCGCAGCCAGGTGAAGCCCTCCTGGTAGCGGCCGATCGTGTCGAGCACCGTCGTGTCGTCGGCGTGCATCAGGTCGGAGACCGCCTCCTCCCCCTCGACGCCCTCGCCGGTGAGCAGGCCGACGTCGAGGCCGGCGGAGAACGACGCGCCGGCCCCCTTGACCACGACGACCCGGATCTCGTCGGGGAGGTTGGCCCCGATCGCGGCCAGGGCGTGCCACATCGACGGGGTCTGGGAGTTGCGCCGCTCGGGACAGTTCAGCGTGATCCGGGCGATCGGCCCGCCCATCTCCAGAGTGAGCCGGGCGCGCGCGAGGGCGGCGGTGTCGGGAAGTCCGGTCATGGGCTGAGGCTATCCCCGGGGAGGGACGGTCCCGGCGCTCAGGCCAGGCTGACCAGGTCGGCGTACTCGACCGACCAGAGGTCCTCGACGCCGTCGGGGAGGATCAGCACCCGGTCGGGCTCCAGCGCGTGGACGGCGCCCTCGTCGTGGGTCACCAGGATGATCGCGCCCTGGTAGGAGCGGATCGCGGTGAGCACCTCCTCGCGGGAGGCGGGGTCGAGGTTGTTCGTCGGCTCGTCGAGCAGCAGCACGTTCGCCGAGGACACGACGAGGATCGCGAGAGCCAGCCGGGTCTTCTCCCCGCCGGACAGCACGCCGGCGGGCTTGGTCGCGTCGTCGCCGCTGAACAGGAACGAGCCGAGGACCGAGCGCGCCTCGGAGTCGGTCAGCTGCGGCGCCGACGTACGCATGTTCTCCAGCACGGTGCGCGAGGTGTCGAGGGTCTCGTGCTCCTGGGCGTAGTAGCCGAGCTTGAGCCCGTGGCCCGGTACGACGGTGCCGGTGTCCGGCTGGTCGACCCCCGCCAGGATCCGCAGCATGGTGGTCTTGCCGGCACCGTTCAGGCCGAGGATCACGACCCGGCTGCCCTTGTCGATGGCCAGGTCCACGTCGGTGAAGACCTCCAGCGAGCCGTAGGACTTCGACAGCCCCTCGGCCATCAGCGGGGTCTTGCCGCACGGTGCGGGCTCGGGGAACTTGATCTTCGCCACGCGGTCGGCGGCACGCTCGCTCTCCAGGCCGCCGAGCATCTTCTCGGCGCGCTTGATCATCGACTGGGCCGCCTTGGCCTTGGTCGCCTTGGCGCGCATCTTGTTGGCCTGCGCCATCAGCGTCTCGGCGGTCTTCTCCGCGTTGGCGCGCTCGCGCTTGCGGCGGTGCTCGTCGTTCTCCCGCTGCTGGAGGTAGTTCTTCCAGGTCATGTTGTAGACGTCGACCTCGGCCCGGTTGGCGTCCAGGTGCAGCACCTTGTTGACACAGGCCTCGAGCAGCTCGATGTCGTGGCTGATCACGACCAGCCCGCCGTTGAAGGTGCGCAGGAACTCCCGCAGCCACACGATCGAGTCGGCGTCGAGGTGGTTCGTGGGCTCGTCGAGCAGCAGGATGTCGGCCCCGGAGAAGATGATCCGGGCGAGCTCGACGCGGCGGCGCTGGCCGCCCGACAGGGTCTTCAGCGGCTGGCCGAGCAGGCGCTCGTCGATGCCCAGGCCCGAGGCGATCTGGGCCGCCTCGGCCTCGGCGGCGTACCCGCCCGCGGCGTGTAGCGCGGCGTCGGCGGCCTCGTAGCGACGCATCCCCCGGTCGCGCACGGCCGGGTCCTCCGAGGCCATCTCCTTCTCGGCGGCCCGCAGCCGCTGGACGACCTCGTCGAGCCCGCGGGCGGAGAGGATCCGGTCCCGGGCGAGCACCTCAGGGTCGCCGGTGCGCGGGTCCTGCGGCAGGTAGCCGAGCGAGCCGGAGTTCGTCACGGCGCCGGAGGCCGGCAGCCCTTCGCCGGCCAGGATCTTGGTCAGCGTGGTCTTGCCGGCGCCGTTGCGCCCGACCAGCCCGATCTTGTCGCCCTTGGCCACCCGGAACGACACGTCCTGCATCAGCAGACGGGCGCCGGCGCGGACTTCGAGGCGGGAGGCAGTGATCACGGAGGGATTAGTCTACGAGGCGCTGGGCACGGGAGTGCACCGAGGGGAAGGTAACGGCATGCGCTTCAATCCGAGGGCCCGCATCGACAACAGCCAGGTCGAGGAGCGCGGCAGCGGCGGCGGCGGGCTCGGCGGAGGGGGCATGCGGCTGCCGATCCCGTCCGGTGGTGGCGGCAAGGTGGGTCTCGGCACCGTCGCGGTGGTCGTGATCTACCTGCTGATCTCCCTGATCGGCGGCAACAACCCGATCCCGGGCGCCGGCGGCGACTCGACCGGTACGACGGCCGGGAGCGACTGCAAGACCGGGGCCGACGCCAACAAGTCCCAGGACTGCGCGATCAACCTGATCACGAACTCCGTCCAGGACTACTGGGCCCAGACCTACGAGACGCAGGCCGGCCAGCCCTACCAGGACATCCGGACGATCAAGTTCTCCGGTGCGACCGCCAGCGGGTGCGGCCAGGCCAGCTCGGCGATGGGGCCCTTCTACTGCCCCAACGACCGGCGGGTGTACCTCGACACCAGCTTCATGTCCGACATGCTCCAGGGCCAGCTCGGCGCCAAGGGCGGGCCGTTCGCCCTGGCCTACGTCATCGCCCACGAGTACGGCCACCACGTCGAGAACCTCCTCGGTCTCCTCGGCAAGGCCCGCACCCAGCAGGGCCCGAAGAGCGACTCGGTGAAGATCGAGCTGATGGCCGACTGCCTGGCCGGCATGTGGGCCAAGGGAGCCCAGACCACGAAGGACGCCCAGGGCAACACGATCATCGCAGACCTCACCCAGGACGACATCGCCCGGGCGATCGACGCCGCCCAGGCGGTCGGTGACGACCGGATCCAGAAGCAGTCGTCGGGCCGCGTGAATCCTGAAGCGTGGACCCATGGATCATCCGACCAGCGGGTGCACTGGTTCAATGTGGGCCTGGAGGACGGCACGCTCGAGGCGTGCAACACCTTCGCCGCCGGGGCGCTGTAGGCCCCCCAGATCCTTGGAGGAGCCCCATGTCCGCCGCCACCGACGAGACGCAGACGGCCAGCACGGGCCAGGACATCCTGGCGATCGCCCGGGAGCAGGTGCTCGAGCGCGGCGTACCGCTGGACGAGGCGCAGATCCTGGCGGTGCTGCACACCGGTGACGACGTGCTGCCGGACCTGCTGGCGCTGGCGCACGAGGTCCGGATGAAGTGGTGCGGCCCGGAGGTCGAGGTCGAGGGGATCGTGTCGATCAAGACCGGCGGCTGTCCCGAGGACTGCCACTTCTGCTCCCAGTCCGGGCAGTTCACCTCCCCGGTGCGGTCGGTGTGGCTGAACATCCCCGAGCTGGTCAAGGCCGCCGAGCAGACCGCCGCAACCGGCGCGACGGAGTTCTGCATCGTCGCCGCGGTCCGCGGGCCCGACGAGCGGCTGATGACCCAGATGCGCGACGGCGTGAAGGCGATCAAGGAGGCCGTGCCGAACATCGAGGTCGCCGCCTCGATCGGGATGCTCAGCCAGGACCAGGTCGAGGACCTGGTCGACATGGGCATCCACCGCTACAACCACAACCTCGAGGCGGCCCGGTCCTACTTCCCGCAGGTGGTGACCACGCACTCCTGGGAGGAGCGCTGGGACACCTGCCTGATGGTCCGCGAGTCCGGCATGGAGCTGTGCTGCGGTTGCCTGGTCGGGATGGGCGAGACCGTCGAGCAGCGCGCCGAGCTGGCTGCGCAGCTCGGTGAGCTGCAGCCCGACGAGGTGCCGCTGAACTTCCTCAACCCGCGCCCGGGCACCCCGTTCGGCGACCTGCCGCTGATGGAGTCCTCCGAGGCGCTGCGCACGATCGCGGCGTTCCGGCTGGCGCTCCCCCGCACGATCCTCCGGTACGCCGGTGGCCGGGAGCTGACCCTCGGCGACCTCGGCACCCGCGACGGCCTGCTCGGCGGCATCAACGCCGTCATCGTCGGCAACTACCTGACCACCCTCGGCCGCGACCCGGCCGACGACCTCGCCCTGCTCGAGGACCTCAAGATGCCGATCAAGGCGCTCAGCAGCAGCCTGTGAGCCCGACGATGAGCAGCGCGGTGGTCCAGTTCTGCGGGCACTGTGGTGAGCCGCTGGAGGCGGGCCGCCACGACGCCTGCGCCGAGCGGCTGCGGATGGAGCCGCCGCGCTTCTGCGGGCACTGCCGGCGCCGGATGGTCGTGCAGGTCACCCCCACGTCGTGGACCGCGCAGTGCGTGGAGCACGGCGAGCTCACGTCACCATGACGGCGCCCGACCTGCTCGAGTACGACCGCCGGCACCTCTGGCACCCCTACTCGGCGATGACGGCCCCCGGGGTCGTCCACCCCGTCGAGTCGGCGGCCGGGGTCCGGCTCCGGCTCCGGTACGACGACCGCCCGGTCGAGGTCGTCGACGCGATGTCGTCGTGGTGGTGCGCGATCCACGGGTACGCCGTACCCGAGCTCGACGCCGCCGCCACCGACCAGCTCGGCCGGATGAGCCACGTGATGTTCGGCGGGCTGACCCACGAGCCGGCCGTCCGGCTGGCCCGGCAGCTGGTCGAGCTGGCGCCCCGGACCCCGGGCGCCGCCGCGCTGGACAAGGTCTTCTTCGCCGACTCCGGCTCGGTGTCGGTCGAGGTGGCGATGAAGATGGCCTGGCAGGCGCACGCCCTGACGCGCACGAAGTTCTTCACGATCCGGGGCGGCTACCACGGCGACACCTTCTCGCCGATGAGCGTCACCGACCCCGACGGCGGCATGCACTCGATGTACGCCGGCTTCCTGCCCGAGCACGTGTTCGCGGACCGGCCGCCCCCGGTCGACGAGCCGCTCGACGACTGGCTCGCGGCCACCACGGTCCTGTTCGAGCAGCACGCCGACGAGATCGCCGCGGTGATCGTCGAGCCCGTGCTCCAGGGTGCCGGCGGCATGCACGTCTACCACGCGGCCGCGGTGCAGCACCTTGCGTCGCTCGCCCGCGCCCACGGCGCCCTGGTGATCTTCGACGAGATCGCCACCGGCTTCTGGCGCACCGGCACCGGCTGGGCCGCCGACCGTTGCGGCGTCACGCCGGACATCCTCTGCGTCGGCAAGGCGCTCACCGGCGGCTACCTGACCCTCGCCGCGGTGCTGGCGACCGGCGACGTGGCGGCGGCCGTGGACGCGAGCCCTGCCGGGGCGATGATGCACGGCCCCACCTTCATGGCGAACCCGCTCGCCTGCGCGATCGCCTCGGCGAGCCTCGACCTGCTGGCGTCCTACGACGCGCCGGCCACGATCGGGAGGATCAACGACGCCCTCGCCGCCGGCCTCGCACCGGCCCGGGAGCTCGGGTCGGTCCGCGAGGTGCGCACCCTGGGAGCCGTCGGGGTGATCGAGCTGACGTCGCCGGTCGACGTCCCGCGGGTCACCCGGGCGGCGCTGGACCGCGGCGTGTGGGTGCGGCCGTTCCGCAACCTGGTCTACGCGATGCCGCCCTACGTCACCTCGGACGAGGACCTGGCCACGGTCACCGCAGCCATGGTCGGCGCGGTGGAGGAGGTGCACGGCCGATGAGCAGGTTCACCGACTGGCTGGCCGAGCGGGCGGCCGCGCGGGAGGCCGCGGGGCTGACGCGGCGGCTGTTCGCGAGCGACGCCGTGCCGGACTCCGGCCGCCCGATGATCGACCTGGCCGGCAACGACTACCTCGGCCTGGCCCGGCACCCGCGCGTGGTCGCGGGCGCGACCGCGGCCGCGGAGCGGTACGGCGCCGGCGCCGGCGCCTCGCGCCTGGTCACCGGCACGCTCACCGTCCACGAGGAGCTCGAGCGCGCGCTGGCGTCGTTCACCGGCTTCCCCGCGGCGCTGGCCTTCTCCACGGGCTACCACGCCAACCTGGCCGCGGTGTCCGCGCTGGCGGACGCCGACACGCTGGTCGTCTCGGACGCACACGTGCACGCCTCGATGATCGACGCCTGCCGGCTGGCCCGCGCCGAGGTCGCCGTGGTCCCCCACAACGACGTCGGCGCCGTCGAGCGGTTCCTCGCCGGCCGCGCCCAGTCCCGGGCGCTGGTGCTCGTCGAGACCATCTACTCCGTGCTCGGCGACGCCGCACACGTCGAGGAGCTCGCCGCGGTCTGCGCGCGCCACGAAGCCGTCCTGGTCGCCGACGAGGCGCACGCGCTCGGCGTCGGTGGCGTCGACGGTCGCGGCCTCCTCCACGCCGCCGGGCTGGGCGGGGCGGACCACGTGGTCGCCACGCTCACCCTCAGCAAGTCGCTGGGCTCGCAGGGCGGCGCCGTGCTCGCCTCGCCGGCCGTGCGCGAGCACCTGATCAACACGGCGCGTCCGTTCATCTACGACACCGGCCTGGCCCCTGCCGCCGCCGGCGCTGCCGTGGCGGCCCTGGCGGTCGTCGCCGAGGAGCCCGAGCGGGTGGCCCGCGTCCGGGCGGTGGCCCGTGCTCTCGCCAAGGCCGGCGCCGTCCCGGAGGCGGCCGGGGCCGTCCTGGCGATCGCGATGCCCGGGCCGCGCGAGGCGGTCACGGCGGTCGCCCGCGCCGCGGAGCAGGGCGTGCGGATCGGGTGCTTCCGGCCGCCGTCGACCCCCGACGGCATCTCCCGGCTGCGGTTGACCGCGCATGCCCACCTGAGCGACGACGAGGTCGACACGGCGGTGCGGGTCCTCGAGGAGCTGGTCGGGTGAGCGTCCTCTTCGTGACCGGCACCGACACGGGCGTCGGAAAGACCGTGGCGACCGCCGCCCTGGTGGTGGCCCGGCGGGCCGCCGGAGGGTCGCCGTACGTCGTGAAGCCGGCGCAGACGGGGGTCGCGCCCGGTGAGGCCGGCGACCTGCAGGAGGTGCGCCGTCTCGCCGGTGACGTCCCCGGGCACGAGGGCATCCGGCTCCGGGAGCCGCTGGCGCCGGACACGGCCGCCCGGCTCGAGGGGGTCCGGCCACCCGGGCTCGCCGAGCAGCGGGACGCCGTGCTGGTGGCCGCCGCCGACCACGACGTGGTCGTCGAGGGTGCCGGCGGAGTCCTCGTCTGCCTCGGCGACCACTGGAACCTTCTCGACCTCGCCGAGTCCGTGTCGTACGCCGGGATGCCGGTCGGGTTCGTCGTCGTCGCGCGCGCCGGGCTCGGCACCCTCAACCACACGGCTCTCACCGTCCAGGCGATCCAGCAACGATCACTGCATGTGCACGGCGTGGTCATCGGCGCCTGGCCGGCGGAACCCGACCTGGCGGCCACCCAGAACCTCCTCGACCTCCCGGTGCTGACCGGGGTGCCCGTGATCGGCCGCATCCCCGACGGCGCGGGCGGGCTCGCGCCGGTCGACTTCGCGGCCGGGGTGGCGTCCTGGCTGCTGCTGCCCTCGGACTGAGCGGCGCCCGTCCGGTCTGGCACGATGCTCGCCATGGCGACGACCTCGGCGAGCCCTGTCCTGATCAGGTCGGACCGGATCATCCTCGGCGGAGCCGCCGCCCTGTGCGTCCTGGCCGGCGTGGCGCACTACGGCCACTGGAGCTCGGTGGTGGCGTTCGTCGTCTCCGCGGGCGCGGTCGCAGTGCTGGCCAGCCTGGTCGGCCGGAGCGTCGAGCAGCTGGGCGACCGGTTCGGGCCCGGAGCGACCGGCGTCCTGCAGTCGGCGCTGGGCAACCTGCCCGAGCTGTTCATCTGCATCTTCTCGCTCAAGGCGGGACTGGTCGACGTGGTCCGCGCCGCGCTCGTCGGCTCGATCCTGGCGAACCTGCTGCTCGTGCTGGGGCTCGCGTTCCTGGTCGGCGGCCTGCGCCACGGCACCCAGCAGCTCGGGTCGGAGCGCGCCCGCACGATCGTGGTCCTCATGCTGCTGTCGGTGACCGCGATGGCGATCCCCTCGATCGCCCACGAGGTGCACAGCCCGGCGGCCGACCACGAGGTGCCGTTCTCGGTCATCGTCTCCGTGGTGCTGCTCGGGCTGTTCGCGCTGTCGTTGCCGTTCTCGTTGCGCCGCGACCCCGCCGCGGCGGGCGCCGAGCCCGCGATGCACGCCGAGGCGCCTCGCTGGCCGGTCGCCCTGGCCGTGGGCATGCTCGCGCTCGCCGGTGCGCTCGCCGCCTTCGTGTCCGACTGGTTCGTGGTGGCGCTCGAGCCCGCGATGGAGACGCTGGACATCTCCCAGGCGTTCGCCGGCCTGGTGATCGTCGCGATCGCCGGCAACGCCATCGAGAACGTCGTCGGCGTCCAGCTGGCGGCCCGGGGCCAGTCGGAGTACGCGTTCTCGGTCATCCTCAACAGCCCGCTGCAGATCGCCCTCGTGCTCGCGCCGGTCCTGGTGCTGGTCAGCCAGGTCTTCGGCCTGGCCTCCCTCACCCTGGTCTTCGGCCCGATGCTCGTGGTCGCCCTGGTGCTGGCCATCCTGCTGGCCGCCCTCATCGCGATCGACGGCGAGTCGACCTGGCTCGAGGGCGCCACTCTCATCGCGCTCTACGCCATCATCGCGACGTCGTTCTGGTGGGGCTGATCAGCCGATGTCGCGCGAGCGGTAGCGCAGCCAGGACACCGCGAGCAGCGCCGCCGCGATCACGCTGAGCACCAGGGCCGGGACCGGCTCGAAGTCGGCCAACGGCATCCGCGGGGCATGGGTGTACGGCGAGAGGTCGAGCACCCACTGCGGCAGGCCGAGGAGCTCGCCGATCTGGCCGAGGGTCGCGAACAGCACCACCACACCCCAGCCGAGCAGCGCCCACCGGCTGCGGACGGCGAAGCACAGCACCGCCACCGCCGCGACCGTCCACACGGCCGGTCCCTGCGCCAGCGCCGACCCGACCAGGCGCCCGAACGAGTGGTCCGTGTCGTTGCCGACGCCCACCGCCAGGGTCACGCCCGTCACCAGCAGCAGCCAGGTCGCGCCCAGGACGCCGACCACCAGGGTCGCCAGGAAGGCGCGTGCTCGCGACGTCGCCGTGGCGAGGACCTGCTCGGTGCGGCCGTCGTGCTCGTCGCTGCCGCCGTGGCCGACGACGGCGATCGCGAAGCAGGTGACCACCAGCGCCAGCACGGAGATGACCGCGCCCAGCAGCGTGTCGCGGAAGGCCCCGGCGCCGCCGATGCGCCGGAGCATGTCCTCGATGCCCTTCGAGTCGAACGCGTCGAAGCTGGGCGAGATCGCGCCGAACACCAGCCCGAGCACGGCCACGGCCGTCGTCCAGCCGACCAGCATCGGCGTGTGCACGCGGACCGCCAGCGCGACCGCGTCGGCGAGCCGCGGCGACCCGGTGGCCGGGCCCGGCCGGGGTGCGAAGATCCCGGATCCGAGGTCGCGACGCCGGGCCAGCAGGACCGCTCCCCCGACCAGCACGACCGCCATCGCGACGTACAGGAGCAGGATCCACCAGCGGGTGTTGCCGTACGCGCGCAGCTGGGTGTTCCACCCGAAGGGCGTGGTCCAGCTCAGCCAGGACGCGGCGGTCGTGTCCCCGACCGCCCGGAGGACGAACAGCACGCCGATCGCGCTCGAGGCGATGGCCGCACAGGTGCGGGCGCTCGCGGAGAGCTGGCACGCTGCCGCGGTCAGGCCGGTGGCGACGAGCCCGGTGCCCGCCCACGATCCGCCGAAGGCGAGCGAGCCGGTCACCGGCAGGCCGCCGAGCACGTTGACGGCGGCCGCGAGCACGCCGAGCAGGAGCGAGAGACCGGACCCGACGACGACGGCCGCGGTGAGCGGCGCGTCCCGGGTGATGGCGGTGCCGCCGAGCAGCTCGAACTGGCCGTCCTCCTCGTCCATCCGGGTGTGCCGGCGTACGACGAACAGCACCATGATCGCCACGAAGACGGAGTAGAGCACCGTCATCTTCGTCATCGCGACCTCGCCGGCGCTGTGCACGTCGAGGATCGGGCCGTAGAGCGCGACGATCCCCGGGCTGGCGTTGATCGCCTCGGCCGCCTTCACGCGTTCGGCCTCGGTGTCGTACAGCGTCGTCGTCGCCGAGGCCGATGCGAAGCAGACCAGCAGCAGCACGGCGTACCAGGCCGCGACCATGACCCGGTCGCGGCGCAGCGCCAGCCGGACCAGCAGGTCCACGCCGACCTGGCGCCCGGGCACCCGGCCGACCAGCGTGCTCATCGCCGGGCCCCCTCCAGGTCGGGTCGGTAGACGTCCAGGAAGAGCTCCTCCAGCGTCGGTGGCGTGCTGGTGAGGGCCTGAACACCCGCAGCGGTGAGCGCGCCCAGCACCTCGGTCAGGCCCTCGGGGTCGACGGTGCAGACCAGCTGCTGGCCCTCGACGTGGACGTCGTGGACGCCGGCCATGCCGGTCACGTCCGGGACCGGACCCTCGAGGACCGCCTCGATGCGGTTGCGGTGCAGGTGCCGCATCTCCTCGAGCGTGCCGGTCTCGACGGCACGACCCGCCCGGATGATCGTCACCCGTGCGGCCAGCCGCTCGACCTCGCTGAGGATGTGGCTCGACAGCAGCACCGTCGCTCCCCGGGCCGTGTGCTCGGCGACGCACTCGTTGAAGACCTGCTCCATCAGCGGGTCCAGCCCCGAGGTCGGCTCGTCGAGGACGAGCAGCTCGGAGTCCGCGGCGAAGGCCGCGACCAGTGCCACCTTCTGCCGGTTGCCCTTGGAGTACGCCCGGCCCTTCTTGGTCGGGTCGAGGTCGAAGCGCTCGAGCAGCTCCTCCCGCCGTGACGTCTCCGGGTCGCCGCCGCGCATCCGGATCAGCAGGTCGATGACCTCGCCGCCGGAGAGGTTCGGCCACAGCGCCACGTCGCCGGGCACGTAGGCCAGCCGGCGGTGGATCTCGACGGCGTCGCGCCACGGGTCCAGCCCGAAGACGCTCATCGAGCCGGCGTCGGCGCGGAGCAGCCCGAGCAGGGACCTGATCGTCGTGGACTTGCCGGCCCCGTTGGGGCCGAGGAAGCCATGCACTTCGCCCGGGAGGACCTCGAGGTCGAGCTCGTCCAGGGCACGGAAGGCGCCGAAGGTCTTGACCAGGCCTTGCACCGAGATGACAGGAGCTTCGGTCATGCCGCCACCGTACTCCAGCTTTCACATCTTTCTGAAACATAATAGAGTCAGGGCGTGTCCACGACCAGGCAGGGCTTCGTCGAGCGGATGGCCAGCGCCCTCCACCAGGCCGGGCTCGCCCGGGTGCCCTCCCTGGTCTTCTCCGCCCTGCTCGTCGACGAGGACGGCCGGATGACCTCGGCCGAGCTCGCCGAGGAGCTGCACCTGAGCCCGGCGTCGATCTCCGGGGCGGTCAAGTACCTCGAGCAGATCTCGATGATGCGCCGCGAGCGCGAGCGCGGCTCCCGCCGGGACGTGTACGTCGTCGAGGACGAGAACTGGCAGACCACGCTGATGCGGCGCGACCAGGTCTACGGCCCGATGATCGCCGCCCTCACCGCCGGCCTGACCACGGTGCCCCCGGACACGGCGGCGCACCAGCGGATGCTGGTCACCCGCGAGTTCTTCGTGTTCGTGAACGAGGAGCTGCAGGCCCTCGCTGAGAAGTGGGAGCGCCGCAGGGCCGACCTGGTCGATCCCGACCACTGACCGCCGACCTGCCGGGATCGGGCCTTTCGGCACCGGCCCCGGCTGCCGAGCGTCGCTAGTTTGGCGGTATGGAGCACGTCATCGAGATCACCGGACTGGTCAAGACGTTCGGCTCCGTGCGCGCACTCGACCACCTCGACCTCGAGGTGCACCCGGGCGAGGTGCACGGGTTCCTCGGCCCCAACGGCGCCGGCAAGTCGACCACCATCCGCGTCCTGCTGGGGGTCCTGCGGGCCGACTCCGGCCACGTCGTCCTGCTCGGCGGTGATCCCTGGCGCCAGGCGGCGGAGCTGCACCGCCGGCTCGCCTACGTGCCGGGCGAGGTGAACCTGTGGCCGGGCCTGACCGGGGGTGAGGTGATCGACCTCCTCGGCCGGCTCCGCGGCGGTCTGAACGAGGGCCGCAGAGCCGAGCTGCTCGAGCGCTTCCAGCTCGACCCGACGAAGAAGGGCCGGGCCTACTCCAAGGGCAACCGCCAGAAGGTCGCCCTGGTCGCCGCCCTGAGCTCCGACGTGGAGCTGCTGCTCCTCGACGAGCCGACAGCGGGACTCGACCCGATCATGGAGTCGCAGTTCCAGCAGTGCATCGACGAGTTCCGTGACCGCGGCGGCACGGTGCTGCTCTCCAGCCACATCCTCGCCGAGGTGGAGCGACTCTGCGACCGGGTGAGCATCCTGCGCGAGGGTCGCGTCGTCGAGTGCGGCACGCTCGCCGAGCTCCGCCACTTGACTCGCACGTCGATCCACGCCGAGCTGACCAGCCCGCCCGACGGCCTCGGGACCCACGAAGGCATCCACGACTTCTTCGCGGAGGGCAACCGCGTGGACTTCGACGTCGACACCGAGCTGCTCGGCGACGTCCTGGCCCACCTCGGCGGGTACGGCATCCGCACGCTCACCAGCCAGCCACCGACCCTCGAAGAGCTGTTCCTGCGGCACTACGGCGACACGGTGGTCGCCGAGTCGCAGAACCATGCCGAGGCGGGCTCCGGATGACCAGCGACCTGCGGTACCACCTGGCCGGCACCGGCATCTTCCTGCGGGCATTCCTCCGCCGGGACCGGTGGCTGATGCTGTGGTACCTGCTCGGGATCGCCACCCTCTACTGGTCGCAGGGCTACAGCGTGGACGGGCTCTACACCAGCCAGGCGGAGTTCGACCGTGCGGCCGCGACCATGGGCGACAACCCGGCCTTCATCGCGATGGCCGGCCCGGCCCGCGCCCTCAACACCACCGGTGGCCAGGTCGCGTGGCAGGCGTCGGCGTTCGGCGCGATCCTGGTCGGCCTGATGGCGATGTTCGTCGTCGGCCGGCACACCCGCGGCGAGGAGGAGGCCGGCCGTGAGGAGCTGGTCCGCTCCGGTGTGGTCGCGCGGACCGCGCCGATGACCGCGGCGCTCCTGGCCGGGGTGATCGCGAGCGCGGTCGTCGGGGTCGGCGTGAGCGCGTCCCTGATCGGCTACGGCCTGCCCGTGGCGGGCGGGCTCGCGCTCGGCGTGGGTGTGTTCGGGTGCGGCGTCGCGTACGCCGGCGTCGGGCTGCTCGCCGCGCAGCTCACGTCGACCGCCCGGGCGACGTACGGGCTGACCGGTGCCGTGATCGGCGTCTCCTACGCCGTGCGCGCGATCGGCGACGTCAGCGGCGGCTTCCTGTCGTGGCTCTCCCCCATCGGCTGGTACCAGGGGATGCACGCCTACTCCGGTGAGCGCTGGTGGCCGGTGCTGCTGCTGCTCGCCCTGGGTGCCGTGGCCGCGGTCGCGGCGTACGCGGTCTTCGATCGGCGCGACATCGGTGCCGGCGTCTGGGCGACCCGGGCCGGCCCCGGTCGCGCGGCGCCGGCGTTGCTCAGCGGCGTCGGCCTCGCGTGGCGGCTGCAGCGCTCGTCGGTCCTGTGGTGGTCGCTGGGGATGTTCATCGGCGGCGTCGGCTACGGCTCGATGGGTGACGACATCGAGACGATCATGGGTGACTCGGAGTTCAGCAAGGACATGTTCAGCCTCGGCGGACCGAGCCTGCTCGACTCCTTCTACGCCGTCGCGACCCTCATGCTGGTGCTCATCGCTGCCGGGTTCACGGTGTCCTCCGCGCTGAGACCGCACAGCGAGGAGCAGGCCGGGAGGGTCGAGTCACTGCTCGCCACCGGCCTGTCCCGGACCCGCTGGTACCTCGGCCACGCGACCGTCACCGTCGCCGGCTCGCTCGTCGTGCTGCTCGCGTCGGGGATCGGCATCGGGTTCGGTTACGCCCTGGTCACCGACGACTGGTCCGCGGTCCTCCGCCTGACCGGCGCGACCTTCGCCCAGCTCGCGGGCCTGTTCGTGCTGGGCGCCCTGGCCCGCCTGCTCGGCGGTGTCGCGCCGCGGTGGGCCTACCTGGCCTGGGTCGGGGTCGCGTTCTGCTACGTGGTGCTCATGTTCGGCACGCTGCTGAAATTCCCCCAGTGGGTGATCGACCTGTCGCCGTTCACCCACCTGGCCGCCGTCCCGGCGCTCCCGATGAGCTGGCAGCCGTTCCTCCTGGTGCTCTCCGTGGCGGTCGCGATGAGCCTGGGCGGGCTGGTCGCGTTCCGCCGCCGCGACGTCCACTGACCCGCCGAGGCCCTCATCCGAGGAGCGCCTCGACCTGGGACAGGTGCCGCTGGAGCGCGCGCAGGTACGGCGCGACGCTCGGGTGGTTGAACTTGCCGTGCAACGCGCCCTCGCCCGGAGCGATCCGGGACAGCGCCCACTCGGCGCGGCTGGTCGCGGAGTAGACGCACATCACGGTGGCGGCCGTGCGGATCCGTGCGGCCTCGTCGTCCGACAGGCCGCTCCGCACGGCTCGGACACCGCCGAGGAACGCCTCGAGGAGCACCTCGAAGTCCTCGCGGGTCGACAGCGCGTAGTAGCCCAGGTCGGTGCCGACCGGACCGATCCCGAAGCCCTGCCAGTCGACCGCGACGACCTCCTCTCTCCCGCCCGGAGCCGGCTTCGCGGCCGGGAAGTTGGCGGGCACGGCGTCCCCGTGGAGCCGCCCGGTGGGTCCGGCGGCGTACTCGCCGAGCCAGTGGCCGCGGTGCTGCCAGAGGTGGTCGGCGACGTCGGCCAGCGTGGTGCGCGCGAGGGTCGGCCAGCCTCCCCGCGCCTCGGCCATCGCGAGCCGGTCGACCAGCGTGCGCCGGGCCGCCCACGGGACGTCGGTGTACGACGCCGCGCCGAACCGCCCCAGCGCGCGAGCCACCTGGAGGGCGGGCGGCGGCTCCGCGACGACCTCCTCAGACCAGAGGGTCACCCCCTCCTCGTCCTCGTCGACCCGCAGGTAGGCCGGGGCCACGATCCCGGGCCCGGCGACGACCTCCGGCTCGAGCGCGACCTCCGCCTCACGGCGCCAGTACCCCGCATGGGTCGGGTCGCTGAGTGCCGTCGGCTCGTCCTCCCCCGGCCGGGCCAGCCGCTTGACGACGACGCCGCGCCCGAGCCGCTCGGTACGCCAGAGCCCGACCGTGGACGCGCCTCCACCCGGACGCAGTGGCGTCCAGCCGGGCTCCGGCTGCCACATGGGCGGGCTCCGCTCGTCGGTCCAGCGCAGTGTCGTCGAGCCCGATCCTGACAGAGCCGCCCGCCAGATCGCGGTAGCGACCGGTCTGTGGGGTGCGCAAGCCTCGCAGCCAGGTTGGCCCCGACTGGACTAGACGGCCGCAGCGGGATATCCGGACGTTCCGCCCGCCGGGCTCCCTCGGCCGAGCCCGCACTCAGCAGAGTGGGCCCACTCTCGGGCGGCCAACCGGGGTGCCCGTGCGACAGGAGGAGCAGGAATGAAGAGGATCGGAAGGGCGGGCTCGACCTTCGGCACGGTGGTCGCCGCGGCCGCCGTGCTCGCGTCGCGACGACCGGCGGCGCAGTCGCCGGCGGACTCGTGACCAGCGCGAAGATCAAGAACAACACCATCAAGAGCATCGACGTCCGCGACAACAACCTGACCGGCAAGGACATCCTCGACGGCTCGCTCGGTGGCGCCGACGTCACGGACGGGTCGATCGGCAGCGCTGACGTCGCGGACGGCTCGATCGGCAAGGCCGATGTCGCTGCAGCCGCGCAGGGCTACACGAGCATCGTCACCAAGGCCGTCACGGTGACCGGTGTTGCCAACAACGCGACATCGACGC
>Ga0255338_1003971_pt1 | contig 16393 bp, 17 predicted proteins | sample MeOH1_35cm_T4_19_FD_203715 | JGI IMG/M metagenome (GOLD analysis project Ga0255338, IMG submission 203715) | Sandy soil microbial communities from University of British Columbia, Vancouver, Canada - MeOH1_35cm_T4_195 | ecosystem: Engineered > Artificial ecosystem > Sand microcosm > Unclassified ...
GACGTAGGCCTCGACGCAGCCGCGCTGGCCGCAGCGGCACAAGGCGCCGTCCGGCCGGATCTTGGTGTGGCCGAACTCGGCGGCGAAGCCGAGCGCGCCGCGGTGGATCTTGTCGCCGATGACAAGACCCATGCCGACGCCGTGCTCCATGGTGACGACGAGGAAGTCGGAAACCTCGCGGCCGAGGCCGAACCACTGCTCGGCGAGCGCGATGATGTTGGCGTCGTTGTCGACGACGACGCCGGCGCCGAGGCGGCGGCCGAGCACCGCCGGGAAGTCGACGTCGGGGGCGTCGAAGACGGCGCTCCAGCGGCAGATGCCGGTGGCGTTGTCGATGAAGCCCGGCAGGCCGATGCCGATGCCGGCGGCGCCGGAGACCGAGAGGCCGCTCATCCGCGCCGTCTCCTCGATGCCGGTGACGACGAGGTCGGCGACCTCCTCGGCGCCGCGCCGGCCGGCGCGCACGGCGATGGCGTGCGAGGCGATGACGTCGCCGACGAAGTTGGCGATCGACACGGCGACGCGGTGCGGCGAGATCTTCACGCCGAAGACGTAGTGGGCGTCGGGCTTGAGGCCGAGCAGGACGCGCGGCCGGCCGCGCTGGGCCAAGCCATCGGCCTCGTCGGTCTCGACGACGAGGCCCTCGGCGATGAGGTCGGCGGTGAGCGCGGTGACGGTCGCCCGGCTCAGCAGCGTGACGCGGGCGATGTCGACGCGCGCCACCCGGCCGCGCCGGCGGATCTCGTTCAGCACCTTCAGCTTGCTGGCGTGGACGGAGACGTCCCGATCGGGCCCGTTCAACGCTCGCTCCCGTGATGCGGCCGCGCGCGCGGCGCGGCCGGCCCCGTGCGGAAAAAGGGGATGGTTCGGCGGCCCGCGGCCGGGCCGCCGGGCCGAAGGGTCAGGCGGTGGCGCCGGCCATCGCGCCGGGGCCGGGAACGGCGCCGGGCGGGCACTTGCCGAGGATGATCATGCCGAGCACCTCGTCCTTGGTGACGTCGGAGGTGCGCGCCGTGCCGACGAGCTGGCCGTTCTTCATCACCGACACCCGGTCGGCGAGGTCGAACACGTCGTGGATGTCGTGGCTGATCAGGAAGATGCCGATGCCCTCGCGCTTCAGTTGCTTGATCAGCTCGCCGACCTGCGCCGTCTCCTGCGGCCCGAGCGCCGCCGTCGGCTCGTCCATGATCAGGATGCGGGCGTTGAAGTAGATCGCCCGGGCGATCGCCACCGACTGGCGCTGGCCGCCGGAGAGCGCCTTCACCGGCTCCTTGAACTTGCGGAAGTTCGGGTTGAGGCGGCCCATCATCTCGCGCGTCGCCGCCTCCATCGAGGCGTCGTCGAGGGTGCCCCAGCGGGTCTTGATCTCGCGGCCGAGGAACAGGTTCGCCGCCGCGTCGACGTTGTCGGCGAGCGCCAGCGTCTGGTAGATCGTCTCGATGCCGTTCTTCTTGGCGTCGCGTGGGTTGCGGATGTCGACGGGATGCCCGTCGATGAGGATCTGGCCCGAATCCGCCTTGTAGGCGCCGGACAGGATCTTGATCAGCGTCGACTTGCCGGCGCCGTTGTGGCCGAGCAGGCCGACCACCTCACCCCGCTCCAGCGTCACGGTGACGTCGTCGACGGCGCGGATGCCGCCGAACGAGATCGACATCTTGCGCATCTCGACGAGCGGCGAGGCGCTCGCGGCGGCTGCGGTCGTCATGGTGCGTCTCCCTTCCCGGCCGGCCGTCAGGCGGTCCGCCGGCGGTACATCGTGTCGATCCAGACGGCGAGGACGAGGACGATGCCGACGACGATGTTCTGCAAAGGCGTGTCGAGGCCGAGCAGCACCATCCCCGACTGCAGCGACTGCATCACCACGGCGCCGAGCATGGCGCCGACGATGGTGCCGACGCCGCCGGCGAGCGAGGTGCCGCCGATCACCGCCGCGGCGATGACGTAGAGCTCGTCGAGGGTGCCCTGGGAGTTGGTGGCGGCGTTGAGGCGCGCGGTGGAGATCGCCGCGGCGATGGCGCAGAGGATGCCCATCAGCACGAAGACGAGCATCGTCACGCGCTTGGTGTTGACGCCGGCGAGCTCGGCCGCCTCGGGATTGCCGCCGATGGCGAAGACGTAGCGGCCGAACGGCGTGCGGGTGGCGATGAAGGTCATGACGATGCCGACGCCGATGGCGATCAGCACCGGCACGGCGAGGCCGTGGCCGATGGCGAGCGTCGTCCCCTCCGGCACGACGATGCCGTTCGCCTCGGCCCAGCGCTGGGCGACGCGGGCCGGCAGCAGGTAGCTGTTGGCGACCGCCACGGCGGCGAGGACGAGGGCGCAGGAGATGCCGACGGTGGCGACCTCCGCCCACATCGGCTTCAGCGGGAAGCGGAAGCGCTGGCGGCGGCTGCGCGCGCCCCAGGCGGCGGCGAGGATGGCGAGGCAGGCGATCGCCGCGACGACCCACGAGGCGGTGGTGCCGATGGCGCCCTCGACGCCGCCGCCGATGCGCCGGAACTCGGCGTCCATCGGCGCGACGGTGCGCCCCGACGTCACCCACCAGGCGGCGCCGCGCCAGACGAGGAGGCCGCCGAGGGTGACGATGAACGCCGGCACGCCGGAATAGGCGATGATGTAGCCGTGCAGCAGGCCGATCAGGCCGCCGATGACGATGCCGACGCCGAGCGAGGCGGCCCAGGTCAGCGGGTGCTCGAAGCCGAGCAGCTGCGGCAGGAACTCGGTCTGCGTCACGCCCATGATCATGCCGACGAAGCCGAGGATCGAGCCGACCGACAGGTCGATGTTGCGCGTCACGATGACGAGCACCATGCCGCACGACATGACGGCGACCGACGCCGTCTGCACCGACAGGTTCCACAGGTTGCGGGCGGTGAGGAACGAGCCGCCGGACAGCACGTGGAAGCCGATCCAGATCACCGCCAGCGCGGCGACCATGCCGAGCATGCGGGTGTCGATCTCCATCGCGACGAGGGGCGACGGGCGACGGACGGCCGTGCCGGCGGCCGCGGCGGGCGCAGGGGACATCTGGCTCTCTCGGGTCGGTCAATGTGATTGGGCCGGCGGCGCGCCGGGCGGCGCCGTCGCTCGGGCGGCGCGCCGGCGATCGTGCCGCGGCGCGCCGCCGGCCGCGGTGCCTCAGTTGCAGGCCTTGACGGTGCCGGCCTTGACGCCCTGGCAGACGACGTCCTTGCCGACCCAGCCGGCCTCGATGACGGCGTCGAGGTTGTCCTTGGTGATCGGCACCGGCGCGAGGAACAGCGAGTTCATCTCGACGCCCTTCGGGCCCTCGTTCCAGGTGACGACGCCCTCGATGTCGTCCATCTCCTTGCCCTTGGCGAGGTCGACGGCGATGTCGGCGGCGGTCTTGCCGAGTTCGCGCGAGTCCTTCCACACCGAGACGGTTTGGGTGCCGAGGGCGACGCGGTTCAGCGCGGCGAAGTCGGCGTCCTGGCCGGAGACCGGCACCTGGCCGGCGAGGCCCTGGGCGGCGAGCGCCGCGACGGCGCCGCCGGCGGTGCCGTCGTTGGAGGCGATCACCGCGTCGACCTTGTTGTCGTTGGCGGTGAGGAACTGCTCCATGTTGCGCTGGGCGTTGGCAGGCAGCCAGCCGTCGGTGTAGGCCTCGCCGACGATCTTGATCTTGCCGCCGTCGATCGCCGCCTTCAGCACTTCCTTCTGCCCGTCGGCGAGGAAGTTGGCGTTCGGATCCTGCGACGAGCCCTTGATCAGGACGTAGTTGCCCTCGGGCTTCAGCTTGACCACCTCGCGCGCCTGGACGCGGCCGACCTCCTTGTTGTCGAAGGTCAGGTAGAAGGCGTCCTGGTTCTCGATCAGCCGGTCGTAGGCGACGACCGGGATGCCCTCGTTCACCGCCTTCTCGACGGCGGGACGGATCGCCTCGGCGTCCTGGGCGAGGATGATCAGCGCCGTGGCGCCCTGGGTGATCAGGCTCTCGACGTCGGTCAGCTGCTTGGCCGGCGACGACTGGGCGTCGGCGGAGATGTACTTGGCGCCGAGCTTCGCGAGCTCCGCCTTGATCGCCGCCTCGTCGGTCTTCCAGCGCTCTTCCTGGAAGTTCGACCAGCTGACGCCGACGGTGATGTCCTCGGCGAGCGCCGGGGTGAGCGCGCTGGCCGACAGGAAGGCGGCCGCAAGGATGGCTTTGAGACGCATGGAATGGACCTCCCAGTGGCGCCGTCTGTCCGGCGCTTCCAATCTTGCCGCGCCGGCGCTGACGGCCGACGATGGACTACGGCTACGCCCACTTAGTTCGGTGGTCAAACAAAAACTCCGTCGCAGTGCCCGCCTTTCGCGCATCCACCTTCCGTTCGCCGCGCGCCGGCATCCGGCCCGCCTGACGCGCCTCCCGCCGGTCGCGGTGCGGCCAATTCGCAGTCGCACATTAGTCGCTGTCAAAATTAGCTTGACGGACGGGGCGGCCGATCGTTCAATGCAGTTGCAACTTAGTCGCATTAATTAGGCCGACCGACCGCATGCCGAACGTCCTTGCCCGCCTCGCCGCCGCCGCTTTCGTCGTCCTTGCCGTCGCGGCCGCCCCGGCGGCCCGTGCCGCCGGCGACGAGCCGCTCGCCGTCGTCGCCACCACCGGCATGATCGCCGACGCCGCCACCCGCGTCGGCGGCGACCGCGTCGCCGTCAGGGCGCTGATGGGGCCGGGCGTCGATCCGCACACCTACCGCCAGACCCGCTCGGACATCGCCGCGATGGCCGCGGCCGACGCGGTGTTCTGGCATGGGCTCTATCTCGAGGCACAGCTCGAGGAGTTCCTCGTCGAGCTCGGCAGGCACAAGCCGGTCGTCGCCCTCGCCGAGGCGCTGCCGAAGGGCGAGCTGCTCGAGCACGACACCTACAAGGGCCGCTTCGATCCGCACGTCTGGATGGACCCGCGGCTGTGGAAGGGCGTCGTCGTCGCCACCCGCGACGCGCTGACGAACCTCGACCCGGCCGGCAAGGCGCAGTTCGAGGCGAACGCGGCCGCCTATCTCGCCGAGATCGACGCCCTCGCCGACTACGGCGACCGCGTCCTGGCGAGCGTTCCGGAGAGCGCCCGCACCCTCGTCACCGCCCACGACGCCTTCAACTATTTCGGTCGCGCCCACGGCTTCGAGGTGATGGGCATCCAGGGCATCTCGACCGAGAGCGAGGCGGGCCTGAAGCAGATCGAAGGCCTCGTCGGGGTCCTCGTCGACGAGAACATCGGCGCGATCTTCGTCGAATCCTCCGTCTCCGACCGCAACGTCAAGGCGCTCATCGAGGGGGCGGCGGCGCGCGATCACACCGTGGTCGTCGGCGGCGAGCTCTATTCCGACGCGATGGGCGCCCCCGGCACCTACGAGGGGACCTATCTCGGCATGATCGACCACAACGTCACCACCATCGCCCGCGCCCTCGGCGGCGACGCGCCGCAGGCCGGCGCGAACGGCCGGCTCGCCGCCGTCAACTGAACCCGAGCTCGACAAGACAGGACGCACCGTGGCCACGCATCTCGTGCCGAAGCCCGCCCTCGTCGCGGTCGCCGGACGCGCCTTCGGCGACGCCCACCCGGAAAGCCCGCTCGCCGTCGCCGGCCTCACCGTCAGCTACGGCGACAAGCCGGTGCTGTTCTCGGTCGACTACGCCGTGCCGCCGGGGGCGATGGTCGCCGTCGTCGGGCCGAACGGGGCCGGCAAGTCGACCTTCATCAAGGCGGCGCTCGGCATCGTGCCGCGCGTCTCCGGCGAGATCACCGTCTACGGCCGGCCGCTCGCCGAGGGCCTCGAGCGCATCGCCTACGTGCCGCAGCGGGCGAGCGTCGACTGGGATTTCCCGGCGACCGTCCTCGACGTCGTGGTGATGGGGCTCTATCGCGAGATCGGCCTCCTGCGCTTCGCCGGCCGTCGCCATCGCGAGCGGGCGATGGCCTGCCTGGAGCGGGTCGGCATGGCGGCCTTCGCGCATCGCCAGATCGGCCAGCTCTCCGGCGGCCAGCAGCAGCGCGTCTTCCTCGCCCGGGCGCTCGCCCAGAACGCCGACCTGACGATCATGGACGAGCCTTTCGCCGGCGTCGACGCGGCGACCGAGCGGGCGATCGTCGAGGTGTTGAAGGCCTTGAAGGCCGAGGGCCGCACCATCGTCTGCGTCCACCACGACCTCGCCACCGTGCCGCTCTATTTCGACCACGTGCTGCTCCTCAACGTCCGCAAGATCGCCGACGGCCCGGTCGCCGCGGCGTTCACGCCGGCGGCGCTGCAGGAGACCTACGGCGGCCGCCTGACGACGGCGCAGATCGACGAGGCCGCGGCCGCCCCCGCCGCCTCGGCCTCGTGAGCCCGGCGATGGACCTGTTCCTCTCCGCCCTTCTCCTGCAGGCCGGCTACAACACCGCCGTGGTGTCGATCGGCGCGGCGCTGCTCGGCGCCGGGGCCGGCGCCATCGGCTCCTTCGTGCTGCTGCGCAAGCGCTCGCTGGTCAGCGACGCGGTCAGCCACGCCACCCTGCCGGGTCTCGCGCTCGCCTTCATCCTGATGGCGCTCGTCACCGGCGACGGCCGCCACCTCGTCGGCCTCCTCGTCGGCGCGGCGGCGAGCGCCGGGCTCGGCCTCGTCGCGGTGGAGTGGGTGGCGCGGCGCACCCGCCTGCCGGAGGACGCGGCGATCGGCGCCGTGCTGTCGGTGTTCTTCGGCCTCGGCATCGTCCTGCTCACCGTCATCCAGTCCCTCGACACCGGCCGCCAGGCGGGCATCGCCGCCTATCTCGTCGGCTCCACCGCCGGCATGCTGAAGAGCGAGGCGGAGACCATCGCCGTCGCCTCGTTCCTCGTCGCGCTCGCCGTCTTCGTGCTGCGCCGGCCGTTCGTGCTCGTCGCCTTCGACCCGGAATACGCCGCCGCGCGCGGTATCGACGTGCGCCGCACCGACCTCGCCATGATGGGCCTGATGCTCGCCGTCACCGTCATCGGGCTGAAGGTCGCCGGCCTCGTGCTGATCGTCGCGCTGACCATCATCCCGCCGGTCGCGGCCCGCTTCTGGACCAACCGGCCGGAGCCGATGGTCGTCATCGCCGCGGCGATCGGCGCCTTCTCCGGCTATGCCGGCGCGGCGATCTCCTCGACCGGCCCCGGGCTGCCGACCGGCTCCGTCATCGTCCTCGTCGCCTTCGCCGTGTTCCTCGCCTCGCTCGTCGTCTCGCCGCAGCGCGGCGCGGCGGCGATGGCATTCGCCCAGCTCGCCTTCCGCCGCCGCGTGCACGCCCGCCAGGGGCTGCTGGCGCTCGCCCACGGCGAGCCGATCTACGACGGGCTGACGCTCAGGGTGCTGCGCCGTGCCGGCTACATCCGCCGCGACGGCGTGGCGACGCTCGCCGGGCGCGCCGCGGCCGCCGCGGCGAGCCGCGAGGAGGCGATCTGGAGCCTCTACCGCCGCCTCAACCCGGTCGACGCGGCGAACGCCGACCACCAGGGCCTGGTGCCGCTCGAGGAGGCGCTGCCGCCGGACGTCGTCGCCGACCTCGAGCGGCGGCTGCGCGGCGAGACCGGCCTGACCGCGGCGGAGGCGGCACGATGAGCGAGTTCCTGATGCTGAGCCTGGTGCCGATGCTGGTCGGCATCCTCGCCGCGGTGATCTGCGCCCTCCTCGGCAACTTCCTGGTGCTGCGCCGCCAGAGCCTCGTCGGCGACGCGGTCAGCCACGTCGCGCTGCCGGGCATCGTCGCCGCGTTCCTCCTCACCGGCACCATCGCCGCGGTGCCGATGATGCTCGGCGCCGCCGCCTCGGCGATCGTCACCGTCGCCCTCATCGAGCTCGTCCGCCGCGTCGGCCGCATCGAGCCCGGCGCGGCGATGGGCGTCGTCTTCACCGCCGTCTTCGCCCTCGGCGTGCTGGTGCTCGAGCAGTCCGACACGAGCACCGTCCACCTCGACGTCGAGCACGCCCTCTACGGCAACCTGGAGAGCCTGATCTGGTTCGCCGGCGCCACCGGGCCGTCGGCCCTCGTCGATCCGGCGGCGCTCGGCGAGCTGCCGCCGCAGCTCGGCCGCCTCGCCGTCGTCCTCGTCGTCGTCGCCGCCTTCCTCGCCGCCGCCTGGAAGGAGCTCTTCATCGGCACCTTCGACCCCGGCTTCGCCCGGGCGATCGGGGCGCGGCCGGGGCTCGTCGGCATGGCCCTCGTCGTGCTCGTCGCGGTGGCGGCGGTCGCCGCCTTCGACGCGGTCGGCTCGATCATCGTCATCGCCATGTTCATCTGCCCGGCCGCCGCGGCGCGGCTGATGACCGACCGGCTGGCGCCGCAGCTCGCCTGGAGCGTCGGCTTCGCCGTCGCCTCGGCCATCGTCGGCTACGTCGCCGCCGGCTACGGGCCGCTGTGGCTCGGCTTCGCCGACAGCGTCAGCGCCGCCGGGATGATCGCCACCGTCTCCGGCCTCATCCTCGCCGTCGCCTGCCTCGCCGCTCCGCGTCGCCACGGCAACAAGCCCCAGGCGGCTTGAAGGCGGCGCGGCCTGGGCGCTTCAGCCGACCGCGGCCGGAGCGCCGATCGCCGCGACCACCTCGGCCGTCGTCGCGACCGTCGCAAACTCGGCGCGCAGAGTCGCCACGTGGGCGGCGTGGATCGCCTCGGCGGCGATGCTGCCGCCGCGGCCATCGGCGAGGTCGAAGCAGTCGCAGGCGTCCTCGACGAGCACCATCCGCCAGCCGAGGTTGGCGCCGACCCTGACCGTCGTCGACACGCACATGTCGGTCGAGATGCCGAAGGCGACGACGCCCGTCGCGCCGAGGCGCCGCAGGCGGAGGTCGAGGTCGGTGCCGATGAAGGCGGCGTTGACGCTCTTCGTCACCAGGGCCTCGCCCGCCGCCGGGGCGAAGCCGGGCCGGAAGGCGTTGCCCGGCTTCTCCGGTCGCAGCGTCGAGCCGGGCTCCACCGAATCGTGGCGGACGTGGACGATCGGCCGGCCGGCGCGGCGCCAGGCGGCGAGGAGCGCGAGGCCGTTGTCGTCGACGGCGCGGTTCCAGCGCCGTGGCCAAGGCGGCCCGTCGAAGGCCGTCTGCATGTCGATCGGCAGCAGCACGGTGCGGTCGTCGAGCCTCATCCTGGATCTCCTTGCAGTGGGAAGCGGCGCGCCCCCTCGGCCTTCGTCGCGGCGGCCTCCGCGACGAGCCAGTCGCGCAGCGAGGCGAGCGCCGGGTGGCCGGCCGCCGCGTGGGCGACGAACACGTAGGTGTCGCCGGTGTCGACCGTCTCCGGCCACGGCGCGACGAGGCGGCCGCTGGCGAGCTCGTCGCCGACGAGATGCAGGTCGGCGACGGCGATGCCGCGCCCCGCCTCGGCGGCCCTGAGCGCCAGGTCGAGCATGTCGAAGGTGGTGCCGTGGCCGATGTCGAAGTCGCCGCCGGACCAGCTCCGCGCCCAGATTCGCCAGTCGCGCCGGTCGGTCGAGCCGTGCAGCAGCGGCGCGCGCTCGAACTCCGCGGCGGTCGCCGGCAGCGGCTGCGCGGCGATGAAGTCGGGCGAGCAGACGGGGATCAGCCGCTCGGTCATCAGCGCCACGACCTGCTCCTCCGGCCACGGGCCGACGTTGCCGCGGATGCCGCAGTCGTGCTCGCCGTCGTCCGGCGGCATGTGGTGCCAGAGGATGTCGACGTTGAGCTTCAGGCCCGGATTGAGCGCCTCGAAGCCGGCGAGGCGCGGCCACAGCCAGCGCACCCCGATGGTCGGCAGCACCCTGAGCTTCAGCGCGCTGACGTCGCGGGTCAGCCGCTCGATCGTCTCGGCGACCTGATCGAAGGCGCGGCCGAGCGCGGTGGCGAGCGCCCGGCCCTCGTCGGTCGGCACGACGCCGCGGTGGACGCGGCGGAACAACGGCAGCTTGAGCTCCGTCTCGAGAGCGCGGACGTGGCGGCTCACCGCGCTCTGGGTGACGTTGAGCTCCTCGGCGGCGCGCGTCGGCCCGCCGAGCCGGGCGGTCGCCTCGAAGGCCTTCAGCGCAGTCAGGGAGGGCAGCCGGCGGGACATCGGGTCACATGAGTTTTTCGCCCGGTGACCGTGCATTCTTTCGGTTTGAGGCGCAACGGAAATGGGGGCATCTCTGGCGTCGTCTCGATCTCCCACGAGGGCATGATGATGTCAGCGAATATGACCGTGGCGCCGGGTGCGGCGCCGTCCGCCGCCGCTCGTCCGGCTTTCGCCGGCCTTGCCGTGCTGAGAGAACTCTACGACCGCGTGCGACGGCGGCGGGCGCTGCGCCGCGAAATCGGCCGGCTCGCCGACACCGACGCGCGGCTTCTCCGCGATGCCGGCATCGATCCGGACTGGGCCGCGGAAGAGATCGACAAGCCGTTCTGGCAGGCCTGACGCGGCGCCCGGAGGGGCCCGCTCGTTCAGGCGGCGAGCTTCTCCGGGCTCTTGCACAGGTCGTAGATCGGGCAGATGCCGCACTTCGGCCTGCGGGCGACGCAGATGTAGCGCCCGTGCAGGATCAGCCAGTGGTGGGCGTGGAGCCGGTAGGCCGGCGGCACGATCCGCTCGAGGCCCGCCTCCACCTCCGCCGGTGTCCGCCCGGGCGCGATCCCGAGCCGATTGCCGAGGCGGAAGATGTGGGTGTCGACGGCGATCGTCGGCTCGCCGAAGGCGACGTTGAGGACGACGTTCGCCGTCTTGCGGCCGACGCCCGGCAGCGCCTCGAGCGACGCCCGGTCGGCCGGCACCTCGCCGCCGTGACGTTCGACGAGAAGCCGCGACAGCGCGACGACGTTCTTCGCCTTGGCCCGGAACAGGCCGATCGTCCTGATCGCCTCCCGCACCGCGTCCTCGCCGAGCGCGACCATCCTCGCCGGCGTGTCGGCGAGCGGGAAGAGCCGCGCCGTCGCCTTGTTGACGCCGGCGTCGGTCGCCTGGGCCGACAGCACCACGGCGACGAGCAGGGTGTAGGGGCTCGTATAGTCGAGCTCGCTGCGCGGCTCCGGGTCGGCGGCGGCGAGCCGGGCGAAGATCGCCTCGACCTCGGCCGGCGTGTAGCGCGGCAGGGCCGCGCGCCGGGCCGGCTTGGCCGCCGCGCGGGCGGGCGCCGCCGCCACCGTCGCGGCGGCGGGCTTCGGCTTGCGGACGGACGGCTTTGCTTCGCTCATCCGCCCTCTATACTCAGCCGGCATGAGCCCCGACAACACACGCCCGGCCGGCATGGACGCAACCCCCATCTTCTCGGCGCGGCTGACGCCGTACCGCTCGCTCGGGCCGCGCGGCTTCGTCGCGCTGATGGCCGTCGTCAGCCTCATCTGCTTCGTCGGCGGGCTTGCCTTCTGGTCGATCGGCGCCTGGCCGATCGTCGGCTTCTTCGGGCTCGACGTGGCGATCGTCTATCTCGCCTTCCGGGCGAGCTACGCCCAGGCACGCGCCTTCGAGGAGGTGCGGCTGTCGAGCGAGGCGCTCGTCATCCGCAAGGTTTCCGCGCGCGGCCAGGCGAGCGAGGTCAGCTACAATCCCGCCTGGGCGCGGCTCGTCGTCGAGCGCGAGGAGGACGAGGGCGTCGTCCGCCTCTCCGTCACCTCGCACGGCCGGACGACGGAGCTCGGCGGCTTCCTCGACCCGGACGGGCGCGAGAGCTTCGGCCGGGCGCTCGGGGCGGCGCTCGCCGCAGCGCGGGCCGACGGCCCGGCCTGACGCGCCGCGCCGCCTGGCGCCCATGGCGGATGGCACCGTGGCGGCCCGGCGGACGCGGCCGGTGCGTCGGCGGGAGACTGTCGCAAATCGGGTCGCCGACCTTGCCGGTGCGGCCTAGGCTCATGGACGATCCGAGGAGGAGACCCATGTACGTCGAGACCGCCGCATCGCCCCTCGCCCCGGCCTGCCGGATGTCGGCCGCCGACATGCTGGCCGAGGCCGCCGCGCCGCCGGCCCGCGACTACCAGATCATCCGCGCCGCCGTCGCCTTCCTGACCGAGAGCCTGCGCGCGCAGCCATCGGTGGCCGACGTGGCGAGCGCCGTCGGCGTCTCGCCGGTCAAGCTCGAGCGCACCTTCCGGCGCTGGGCGGGGCTGACGCCGAAGCAGTTCCTGCAGGCGGTGACCCTCGACCACGCCCGCCGGCTGCTCAAGGCCGAGGCGAGCGTGCTCGACTGCACCTACGAGCTCGGGCTCTCCGGCCCGGGGCGCCTGCACGACCTGTTCATCACCCACGACGCGATGACGCCGGGCGCCTACCGCGCCGGCGGCGAGGGCATCGAGATCGCCTGGGGCTGGCACCCCTCGCCGTTCGGCCTCGCGCTGCTGATGGTCACCGACCGCGGCCTCGCCGGGCTCGCCTTCGCCGACCATCCGGGCGAGGAGGAGGCGGCCTTCGCCGACATGGCGAGCCGCTGGCCACGGGCGGGCTATGTCGAGGATCTGGCGAAGACGGCTCCTTATGCCTCGCGCATCTTCGAGCCCGAGCGCTGGCATCCGGACACGCCGCTCCGCGTCGTGCTGATCGGCACCAACTTCGAGATCCGGGTGTGGGAGACGCTGCTCGGCATTCCGTTCGCCGCCGCCGCCACCTACTCGGACGTCGCCGCCCGCATCGGCCGGCCGACGGCGGCGCGCGCCGTCGGCGCCGCGGTCGGGCGAAACCCGCTGTCCTTCGTCGTTCCCTGCCACCGCGTGCTCGGCAAGGGCGGCGCGCTCACCGGCTACCACTGGGGCCTCACCCGCAAGCGGGCGATCCTCGGCTGGGAGGCCGGCATCGCCGGCATCATCGGCGGCTGAGGCCGAGGCGGCCTCCACCGACCGAGGCCGCGTCCCCGTCGCCGGAATGCAGGCGGCCGGCGAGCGCCCCTCGCTCGCCGGCCGTGCTCCCCCCTTGTGCAGCATGGCGCCCGCGGCGCCGGCCGGCGGTCATGCCGGCCCGGCGATCACCACTGCTGGAAGAACTTGGCTTCGTCGAAGAGGAGCGGCTTCTTCGGCTTGATGGTCAGGATGCCCTTCTTCGGGTCGAGCGTGCCGGTCACCTCGCTCTTGAACGGCCGGCCCTTGCGGCCGACGAACGTCAGACGCCCGGTCACGGCGCACGCCTTCGACACCGACAAGTGCGCATCGAGACCCGCCGTCTTCTGGCCTTTCGGCAGGAAGGAGCAGGCGCCGTCCATCGTCTGCCCCTTCTCGTTGAACTGGGCGGTGCAGACCAGCACGTTGGTGAACTGGATGTCGGGATCGTCGACATAGTCGGTGTAGGCCCAGGTGCCGACGAGGAACTTCGTCTTGCACTCCGCGGCGGCGGCCGGCGTCGCGGCGGCGGCGGCGAAGGCCAGCGCGGCGGCGGCGACGGCGGCCCCGCGACCGCGCAGAAATGAGAACGCGTTGATCATCGTTGCCCCTTTGTCGTGATCGTCGCCCGCGACCGCCCCCACGGCCGGGGAGTAGGTTCGGCGGCCACCCCTTGCGCGAGCCGTGGCTCGCTGGCCACGCTCAAATTAGCAGCGCGGAGGGCGGCGCTTTAGTTTCAGCGTCTCAGGCAAAGGCGGATCGTCTTGACGCGATGTCTCGCAAAGGCGAGTGCCGCGCCTATCGGACCTGATCGATGCTGAAGAAGCGCCGCAGCTTCATCGAACGGCCGCTGCGATCCTTCAGCGTGACGACGAACTTCTCCGGGTCGAGCCGTCCGGTGACCCGAAACCGCTGCGGCGGCTTCAGCAGCGGGTCGATCTCGATGCTTCCGCTGAGATTGCACTGCCTGTCGATCTTGATCTTTCCCTGAACGCCCGCGCCGACGAACAGCGGATTGACCGTGCAGGTTCCGGCGTCGATCGTGCCGTCCTTGCCCGAAATCGTCAGCAGGCAGTACGGATAGTCCGCGACGAAGTCCGACGAGCCGGACCAGATGCCCGCCAGCCTGTTCGTCCGGCAGAGCGGCGCCGCCTCCGCCGCGAAACTGCCGCCCGTGACCGCGAGCGCGGCTGCGGCGGCGATGATCCGACGTCTCATTCGCTTCCCCTTGTTCGCGTCGGCGAGCCACCTCGCGATGCAGGCGGCGGCGACCGACCAGGCTTCGGATTTCACAGCCGGCCGGGATTTCGACATCCCCGCGGGCAGGCGGCCTCGCGCGAACTAGGGTATTGTCGAAGAAGAGGGGGACTTAGGCTCGATGTCTCAGACGCTCGGGGATTCTCGTGACGCCGCGTCTCGCGCGCCACCGGATCTCTCGGCATTGCCGCCGGGGACTCTCATCGAGCGCAACACGGACGGGGTGCCGCCGGCGGAGAGGCTCGCCTATTGGCGCGAGGCCGTGCTCAAGCGGATGGAGCCGGTCGAGCTCCTGACGGCGGAGGAGCGGCCCTTCCGCGGCCGGCTGGTGCGCGTCGTCGGACGCGACGTCGAGTTCGCCTGCCACTCGTCCGACGCCATCCGGGCGAGACGCGACGCGGCGCGATGCGCCGCCGACGACTGCGACGACATCTCCATCTCGTTCATGCTGAGCGGCGGCAGCGAGAGCACCCGGAACGTCGGCGAGCAGCGGATCGCGAGCGGCGACGTCTACATCGTCGACTACGCGCGGCCGGTGCACATGCTGCGCTCGCGGCACTCCGACGCGAGCCTGATCATCTCGCGGCGGCGGGTCGCCGAAGTCCTCGGCGGCGACGCGTCCCGCCTCGGCGGCGTCCGGCTGCCGCGCCGCGGCATCGCCGCGCTGCTGACCGCGCACGTCAGGCGGCTGATGGAGGAACTGCCGCACCTCGCGCTGGAACACCGCGCCGTCGCCATCTCGGTCGCCATGGAAATGGCGCTCGCGACCCTCCAGCAGGCACGCGAGGGGATGGCGGACGCAGACCGCTTCGGCCGTGGCCTCTTCCGCTCGGCCCGCCTCGTCATCGAGCGCGACTGCGTCAATCCCGAACTCACGCCCGAGGCCGTCGCCATTGCCGTCGGCTGCTCGCGGGCGACGCTCTACCGGCTCTTCGCCGCCCACGGCGAGAGCGTCGCGGCGGCGATCTGGGCGGCGCGCCTCGCCCACGCCGCCGTCCTGCTCGCCTCGCCCGGAGAGAGCCATTTCGGCATCGGCGAGATCGCCTTCCGCTCGGGCTTCCTCGACCAGCCGACCTTCAGCCGCATGTTCAAGCGACGCTACGGAGTGACCGCGCGCGACGCCCGCGAGGCCGCGCGGCTGCGCTGACGGCGGCGCGCGGGCGCCGAAAGTCGAAGAGGCCGGCGGGCGCCCCGCCGCGAGGGCCTTTGGCCATGCCGCGATGACCGGCGCGGCCGCGGTCGGAGCGTCGTGCGGCGCGTTTGCCGCCGCGGGAGCCGGCGGGTCGCCCGGACACCTCCGCCGCTGCCGGGCCGCCCCCTACGGCAATTCCTCGAGGGCGAACCGCAGCAGATCGATCTTTCCGTTCTTCTTCGACTTCAAGGAAATCAACGCGGTCCTCGGATCGAGCTCACCGCTCACGTCGAATGTCTGCTTGCCGACCATTTGAATCTCGAACGTCAGCTTGCCCGTCATCTTGCAATCGCGGCTGACGCGCAGTCGCCCGGTGACGATCTTGACGGGCAGTATTACCGCTCCCGTGCACACGCTGTTGTCGAGCCTGCCGTCGTTCTGCGCGATATAGAAGGTGCAGTGATCGGCCAGCAGCTTGGCGCCGAGGGTGGAGGAGCCCGTCCACACCCCCTTCAGCATGCGGAGGTCGCAGCGCGCCGCCTCGGCCACCGTCGCAGATGCGATCAACACGATCGCGGTCGTCGCAGCCGTTCTCGCCAGCCAGCCCATGGTCGTCCCCCCATGCGCGTCCCGGCGGTCTTCCGGCGGCGGCCGACGCATGCACAACATCAATAGCCGATTTGGACGCGCCGCAAGGCACGATGGACGAACCAACGAAGGGACGCGCCGGCCAGGCCCGGCATCGAGATGCCGATGACCGGCTGCATGGCCGAGACACGGTGCCGGCGTGTGGCGCCTCTTCAGCGGCCGCAGGCGCGGGCGCTGGGCGGCGCTACGGGATGATGCCGCGGGACGCGCGGGCGCGGCAGGGCCGACGGCGAAGGCCGCCGGTCAGACCCGGCGAAACGTGAGGTAGGCCGGTCGGCGGCCGGCGGCGAGCGCCTTCTCCTCGTAGCGCGTGCCGGGCCAGCCGGCCCAGGGCCGCCGCCAGTCGTCGGCGGTCGTCGCCGTCCAGGCGAAGGCCGGGTGGTCGCGGCAGTGGGCGAGCGTCCAGTCGACATAGGTGTCGATGTCGCTGGCGAAGCGGAACTCGCCGGCCGGCTCCAGGATGCGGGCGAGGCGGTCGAGCATCGCGGCGGAGACGAAGCGACGTTTCCAGTGGCGCTTCTTCGGCCACGGGTCGGGATAGAGCAGCCACGCCACCGAGACGGAGGCGTCCGGCAGCCAGCCGAGGACGGCGGTGGCGTCGTCGGCGTGGAGGCGGATGTTGCCG
>Ga0255338_1003972_pt1 | contig 16392 bp, 14 predicted proteins | sample MeOH1_35cm_T4_19_FD_203715 | JGI IMG/M metagenome (GOLD analysis project Ga0255338, IMG submission 203715) | Sandy soil microbial communities from University of British Columbia, Vancouver, Canada - MeOH1_35cm_T4_195 | ecosystem: Engineered > Artificial ecosystem > Sand microcosm > Unclassified ...
TGGGGCCGGAGTACACCGCCCGGGTCATCGGCTCCTGCGGTTACTCCCGGGGCGAAGACAAGTTCATGGGTCCCGCCACCTGGAAGGCGAACCCCGAGACCGCGCGCGGCGGTGTGGTGGCCGGCTACCTCCGGGACGGTGACTGGAACATCGCCCAGAAGTGGCTGGGAGACAACGGGCTGAAGAACAACCCGGATGAGAAGACGTACGATCCGGACGCGCTGAACTGGGTCGCTGCAAGCGACTACGTGGACGCGGGCCAAAAGTACATTGCCGGGTATTCGGAGACTCGCCCCGTGGTGCGGAACGGCAAACGAACCGGAGAGACCAAGAAGATCACTGTGCAGGGCGTGGTCACCTGGACCCCCGGTGACGTATCCGTGGCGAAGGAGAAGGGCGGCGTAGTCTCCATCGCGTCCACCAAAGAGTACAGCTCGCAGATGCCGAACACGATCATCGGGATCAACAAATGGATGCAGGCTAACCGGCCGACCGTCCAGGGAATGCTCCAGGCGATCATGGAAGGCGGCGACCTCGTACGCTCCAATCCGGAGGCCCTCCACTACGCCGCCGGCATCAGTGCCAAGGTGTATGGCGAGCAGGATGGCAGTTATTGGGAGAAGTACTACAAGGGCGTCACGGAAGCGGACAAGACCGGACAGATGGTGGAGTTGGGCGGCTCATCCGTCAACAACCTGGCGGATAACCTCCTGTTGTTCGGAATGGTAGAAGGCGGCGCGAACCTCTTCGAGGCGACCTACACCGTCTTCGGGGACATCGTGAAGGACCAGTATCCGGAACTCGTACCGAACTACCCGCCCGTAAGTAGCATCCTGGACACTTCCTACCTGGCGGGTATCCGGAAGCAGGTGGCGCCGGCGCAGTTGAAGACCGCCGTCAACAGCGTGAAACCCCAGGCGAGCCAGGGGAAGACCGGCGCGGTACTTAGCCGGCGTGCGTGGAGGATTCCGTTCCAATCCGGCAGAGCGAACTTCTCACCCGCAGCCTCCAAACAGCTCCAGCAACTGCGGCGAGACCTCCTGGTGGCGAGCGGCACCACGATTGAGGTGCACGGGCATACGGATAGCCAGGGCAACCCACAGACGAACATGGGGTTGTCTGAAGAGCGGGCCTTCGCGGTGAAGAAATGGCTGGAGAAACAGTCGCCGGTAAACTTCCCGTCTGGCCGCGTCCGGGTCTTTGCGCACGGGCAGACGAATCCGGTAGCGCCAAACAGTTCCGAAGCCGGACGCGCACAGAACCGGCGGGTAGAGATCGTCTTGACCGCGTCGAAGTAAAAGCAACGCCGTAATGGACGACAAGGTAGACAAGGTAGATCCGGGGGGCGCGAAAGCGCCCCCTCCTGTTGTAGAGCCGACCGGGAAGACCACTGATCCGGCGGCGGTGTTGGGGGCCAGCGGCAATGAGCCGCTGAGCTACGGGGACCTGGACGCCCGGAACAAGGCGAAGCGCGTCCCGGTGTTCATGGCGGCCTTCCTGCCGAACCGGTCCGTGTCGGTGGGGGCGATGCGGATCCTGATGCTCATCGAGCTGGGGATTGCGCTGGCCATCTGGGTCAAGTCGCCGTTCCAGGTGCTGCCGCAGCCGGGCGAAGTAATCAAGGCACTGGGCGACCTCTGGATGAACCAGGGCCTGGGGCCGGAGCTTTTCACCAGCTTCGGATTGAGCCTGGAGGCCGTCGCCCTCAGCACCGTCATCTCTCTGGTGCTTTCGTATCTCACCGTGCTGCCGGTGTTCCGGCCGTTCGTGGCAGCGCTCTCCAAGGGACGCTTCCTGAGCCTGGTGGGCTTCAGCTTCATCTTCACGCTGATGGTGGGCGGTGGGCGGCCATTGAAGCTCTCGCTGCTGGTCTTCGGGATGAGCGTCTTCTTCCTCACCTCGATGGCCTCAGTCATCGCGCAAATCCCGAAGGAGGAGTTCGACTACGCCCGCACCCTGCGCATGAGCGAGTGGCGCGTGGTGTGGGAGGTGGTGGTGCTCGGCACCGCGGCGCAGGCCTGGGAAGTACTGCGCCAGAACGCGGCCATCGGTTGGATGATGCTCACGATGGTGGAGGGGATCTCCCGCTCCGAAGGCGGGGTGGGGGCGATGCTGCTCAACCAGAGCAAGCACTTCCACCTGGCGGAGGTGTTCGCTATCCAGGTCCTGATCCTGGCCGTGGGGCTCGTGCAGGACTACGGCATCGGCGTGCTGCGCCGCCTGACCTGCCCGTATGCCGACCTGACCCTGGAGCGAAAAGACGCATGAGCCCCCTCCCTTACGAGCTTCGAGAGACGATCCTCAAGCTGGAAGGCGTCTCGCGCACCCTGGGCGGCAAGGTGATCCTCCGGGACGTAAACCTGGAGGTCCGCAACATCGTCCGTCCGGGGATGAGCCAGGGCCAAGTGGTCGGGCTCCTTGGTCCTTCCGGAATCGGGAAGACGACTCTCTTCCGCATCCTGGCTGGACTGGATGCGCCGGACAGCGGCTGCGTACTGTTGGGGCAGGCGGCAAAGCCGGTGGAGCGGGGGATGGTGGGCGTGGTCGCCCAGCGGTATCCCTTGTTCCCGCACCGCACCGTGCTCGGAAACCTGGCTGTGGCGGGGCGCCAAGCGGGGCTTTCCGGGAAGGCGTCCGAAGAGAAGTCACGCGAACTGCTCAAACGGTTCGGGCTGGAAGAGCACGAGCGCAAGTATCCGGTGCAGCTTTCCGGTGGACAGCGGCAGCGCGCCGCCATTGCTCAGCAGTTTATGTGCAGCGAGCACTTCCTGCTGATGGACGAGCCATTCTCCGGCCTCGACCCGGTGGCAGTGGAGCGGGTGTCCTCGTTCATCTCGGAGATGGCGGCGGCGGACGAGCTGAGCACCTTCATCGTGGTGACACACGATATTGCGGCCGCGATGGAGGTCTCCGACACGATCTGGCTGCTGGGCCGGGACCGGGATGCACAGGGTCAGATCATCCCCGGAGCGCGGGTTCAGGCCACCTACAACCTGATTGAGCGCGGCCTCGCCTGGCGGGACGGCATCACCACGACGCCCGAGTTCCTGGAAACCCTGGGAGAGATACGAAGCGTCTTCCCGCGTCTCTGATACGATCAAAGGGAGCGCGCTCCGATCCCGTAATGACAAACACCAATCGCTATCTACAGGCCTTCAAAGAGCAGGGAAACGTCATCGGGTTAACCTCCGCCGTGGCGCTTTCCGCGGCGCTGTTGAATCCGCTGCCGCTACTGGTTGGCCTGGTGGCGGAGGCGGCGTACCTCATCTTCGTTCCGGACTCGAAGTGGTACTCGGCCCGTCTGTCGGCCCGGTATGACGCGGAGATCGAGCAACGTCGCCTGCAGGTGAAGCAGCAGATCATGCCACTTCTGGCTCCGGCGATGCGCGAGCGCTTCATCCGGCTGGAGGTGTGCCGCGCCGCCATCGGCCGCCAGCCCGTGGACAAGTCCGTTCCCGGCGGCGACCGCTGGTTTCGCGAGGTGCTGCGGAAGCTGGATTACCTGCTGGAGAAGTTCTTGAACTTCGCGCGCCGGGAAGCGGAGTTCAGGCGCCACCTGGAGACCCTACTGGACGAGTCCCGCGGTCTCACGCCCGCCTTTCCTCGGGTGCTCAACACGGGGAGCGAGTCCGGCAAGAAACGATCTCGGAACCGCGCCGGCACTCCGCCGCGCCGGGAAATCGACGTCCCGCTTTACGAAGCGCCCCGAGCAGCCGGCAACCGCTGGATCGAGGAAACGGTCGCCGAGATCCAGGCGCACTATCAGGATGAGATCGACGAGCTGAAGGAAACCGCTGCAAACGATCAGGACCCGAATACGCGCGCCGTGCTGCAAAAGCGCCTGGAGGTTCTGGGACGGCGGCAGGAAGGCATCGGAAAGATCGGGAAGATCCTGAAGAACCTGAACCACCAGTTGGAGCTTCTGGAAGACACCTTCGGTCTCATCAACGATGAAATCCGGGCACGCTCTCCGGAGCAGGTGCTTTCCGAGATTGAAGACGTGGTGGGGCAAACGGAATCGATGACGCAGCTGCTGGAGGAGATCGCACCGTTCGAGCAAATGGCGGCGCGTCTCTCCGGGTAGTCGCCCGGCGAGGGTGAGAGGTTGGAAGAACACAAATGAGCCTGCGCGACACGCTTAGGAAAGCCGCGGGACTGCTGGTAGAGCTGCCGCCGGAAGAGCGGCGCGCCGCACCAGAGCCGAAAACAGAGTCCGGCACGAACCTGGACCAGTTGTTCGAGAGCCTGGAAGCGGAGGCGGTGAAGCGGGCCGAGGAGCCTACAACCCGGACCGTGGAGCAGGTGGTCCGGGACGCGGCGGGGCCGAACCTGGAAGATATCTCGGTTCCGGCTTCCACGCCCCAGCCGTCCCTCGGTCCGGATGGCAAACTGGATTTTAGCTCCCTTTATCGCCAGGCGCAGCTTCCCGCCACGCCGTTCAGCGCGGAGCAGATGCTGGACATGCTCGGCTCGCTGCCCCACGAGCTGCCTTTGGACACCAAGCGGCGCACAGTGGCCGTGACGCTGGACACGGTGGGGAAGTCCATCGGCGCGACGCCGGAGACGATCGTGGCGGACGCGTCGCGGAAGCTGGCGGCCCTAGCGGCTTACGCGGAGAGCCTGTCCAAAGATACGGCCGGCTTCGTAGCCACCACGGAGCTGGAGGTCGCGGCGCTGCAGGCGCAGATCGAGGAGAAGCGAAGGGCAATTCAGGCGGCGCAGGCGAAGCTGCAAGACGTGACCCGCGTCTGCTCCGCGGAGTCCGACCGGCTGGATGACGTGCTGGAGTTCTTCAGCCTGGACGTGCCGCCCTCGAAATATGCAGCAGGAGCCGACGGGGCGAAGAAGGGCTAGCTCCGAGGTGCGTAGATCGTAGCAAGCTCCCTGGCGGGGCGTTCGATCACTGCCACGGCCTTGGTCAACCGTACCCCTTGCTACCGGGTACGAGGCGCAAGTGCGAACGGGGAACGAGCCCCTTTCTACCTGTTCTAATGGTGCGGCCCAAGGACGGTCGAGTTGGACGGGCTCCAGTTGGTTGGGAGGAACGATTGAACGGTACGACAGGCGACACGGATAGCTCGCGGCAGGATCAGGCGCGGGCGCTGATCGACGAAGGGCAGCGCGAGGCAGCGACCATCGGTAATCCCGTGGCCCGAACCCGGCATGAGGTCGCGTGGGCGCTGCGGCTGTCCGCCATCGATCCGGAGGGAGCCGCTGCGCTGGCGGAGCAGATCGAGGGCGATGCGGAACAGCAGGCTCGGCTGGTACTGACCGCCACCACGGACCGGGCGCTGCGCGGCGATACGGACCTGGAGCCGCACTACTCACAGGTGATCGGGTTGATGGGGGAGCTTCCGGCAGACGCGCAGTTGCGGGTGCTGAACTCTCTATCCGAGATCGCGATGGATGTGGCGGAGCGTGACCGAGAGGTCGCCCTATCCCAACTGCAGCGACTAGCCCCTATTGCGCGCAGTCTGACGGTTCCGGACGCCGACTTCCAGCAGTTCCGCATCCTGGCGAGCGCCCTGATCGGAGAAGCTTTGCTAGTGCTGGACGCCCCGCAGGGCCGAGAGCTGCTGCAGGAAGCCGAAACGGAGAGCGCCGAAGTCCCCGGGCGCGACCCCATTGCCACCTTCATCGCCAACGCGCTCCTCTCCCGGGAGCCGGAGCACGCCCTGGAGCTCCTGGCAACCCTTCAGGATCCGACTGGCCGCCTGGAAGCTCGACTGCAGGCCGCAGGTGCCATCGAGGACCCCGCGCTTCGCTCTCGCCTCTTCGATCAGGCTGAAGAGGACGCCTACTGGGTGGAGCACTACCGCGGTCCGGAGGCGCTGGTCCGGATGGGTGGCGCACTGGCGGAGCTGGATCCGGAGCGCGCCAGGAAGTTCTTCCAGAAGGCGCTTGAAGGCGCGGAAGGGAGCGGCGCACAGCTCCGCAGTCTGCAGTGGACCGGCGTCGCCTCGGTGCTGGCGCCGGTCGACCGCGAGTGGGCGCTCCGTATCTTCACCGATGCGGAGCAGGCCGCGCTGCAAGAGGAAGAGCCGGTCCGCCGCGTGACCGCGCTGGTCTTGATCGCCAACGAGATGGCAGAGCCGTTCCCACGTGAGGCGACCGAGATCTTCGGTCGCGCGATCGAGATCGCCCTTTCACTGGACGCCATGTGGGAGTACGCGCACCTGATCGACGTCATCTTCCATGCAGAGCGGTCGCAGTACCTGGACGTGCGGCCGGCGCTGCCGATCCTGCAGAAGGTGCTCGACCGCCTTTCGGACGACGACCCGCGAATCCCCGGAGTGCTCGGGCTGCCGGAGGTGGCCCAGGCGATGATGCAGATCGAACGCGAGCAGGGCACGGAGGTCCTTCACCGCTGGTTCCGGGCGGCCAGCGCCAGCGGCGACTCGGACGCAATGACCCAATCCGCGCTGATGATCTACCGCACCGATCCGGTACGTGGCCGCGCAGCGCTGACCGAGGCGCGGGATCTCCTCTTGCGCCGCGTGGACTGCCCGTCGATGGGAGAGTTTTCCCGACAAGCGGCCACCGCGGCGCCGGACCTGGTGCTCACCGTGGCGCCGCATATCCCCGATTGCCGCGAACGCGCGGACGCCGTAAACGCCGCCGCCGTGGGGCTCTTTGCTTCCGACCCGAACGGCAGCCTGGAGCTGGTCCGACAGCTCGAGCGCCCCGTTGACCGGTCATTGGCGCTGATGCGAATCGTCGACCAACTATTGGACACCCGCGGCCGCGGGGAGCCGCAACCGTTGATGGAAGACCTACCCTAGCTGTGGGGGATGGGAGACGGGAGTTGGGAGACGGGGAAGGGGTCCCTGTCGGGACGACTTTAGTCAGCAAAAGCTGAGAGTAAGAACGCACCTGGATACGGAACGCCAAACACACAACGTTTTGACCCTGGCTCGGAAAGTAGAAAGAACCACCTGATGAAAGGCATTATTCTAACCGCCGGCTACGGCACTCGCTTCCTGCCCATCACCAAGACGGTGCCCAAGGAGATGCTACCGCTCGGATCGCGGCCGGCGCTGGATTACGTGGTTCAGGAGTACATCGACTCCGGCATTACGGACATCCTCATCATCAACTCCCGGCGTAAGAAGCTGATTGAAGACTTCTACGACCGTGAAGCGGAGATGGAAGCGGTGTTCACCAAGGAAGGGAAGACCGCCAACTTGAAGAAGATCGCCCCGCCGGAGGGCGTGCGCTTCTACTTCATCCGCCAGCGGGTCATGGGCGGAACCGGGGATGCCGTGCTGTTGGCCCGGGAGTTTGCCGGGAGTGATCCGTGCGTGCTCTCATTCCCGGATGACCTCCACTTCGGCGAAGTGCCCCTGGCCAAGCAGCTCCTGGACGTCTACCGGGCCAACGGGAACGCAGTCCTGGCGCTGGAAGACCGGCCGGTCGGAGAAGACATCTCCCGGTACGGGGTCGCGGCCGTGGAGGCCGGGTCTGCCCCGCTCAAGGTCACCGGCCTGGTTGAGAAGCCGCCCACCGGTCAGGAGCCCTCCCGGAACATCTCCATCGGCCGCTACGTGATCACTCCGGACACTTTCGAGGCGCTGGACGTGGAACGTCGCACGCACGCCGGCGGCGAGTTCTACCTGACCTCTGCCTTCAATCGCCAGGCGGCAGAGGGTACGCTGAGCGGCTGTGTCTACCAGGGAGAGCGGCTAGACACTGGGGAGCCGCTGGGCTATTACGAGGCGCAAGTGCGCTTCATCCTCCAGGATCCGGAGCTGGGCCCCGCCTTCCGAGAGTTCCTCAAGACGCAGATCTAGGGCGGACAGGGGAGAGGGTTCCGGGTTCAGGTGTTGGATGTGCGGACGGTTTCTATCCGAACCGCGACCGCCAGGAAGCGGACGAGACAGCCTTCGGCCATTGAGCCTCATCTCTTTGGCCAGCCCAGTACGCTCGCTGGTTGCGCTGAGTTAACTCGTCCGCTCCTTCTCCCACACCCCCAACCCCCCACACTCAGGTAACAGATTGGATCGCCGCCAGCTCCTCTCGCACCAGACGCTCGGCTAACGCTCGAGCGTCTGCGTCGCGGCCTTCCCGGAGCATCAAGAGTAGCTCGCTATAGACGAGGCGCTCAAAGATCCGTTGGCGGTTGGGTTGGGTCAGCCCTTCGAGTGCCTTGATACGAGGGCGCAGCTCTGCCAGAAGCACCGCTAGCGCTTCGTACTCCGGTCCCAGCCACGCTTCGAGTTCTCGACGCACGCGGCGAGCAAACGCAGGAGCGGTGCCATGAGTGAAAATCGAGACCGTGAGCGGTCCCCGCTCGATTTTCGAGGCGAAGATGTAGTTGCAGTGGGGCGGGTCGTCGCAGACGTTGACGAGCTGACCTGCCGCACTGGCCTCCGCGTAGATGGCGGCGTTGGTGTCCGGATCGTCCGTCGCTACCACTACCAGGAACGCGCCCGCAATGTCGCCCGGGACGTAGCGCCGCTCCGCCAGCGTGATGCGGCCCGCGGCGGCCTGTTCCCGGATATATTCGCTGACGACCGGACTCACCACGTGGACTTCGGCCGCACAATCGAGAAAATCGCGGACCTTCTGGGTGCCGACGTTGCCACCACCTACGACGACCGAGCGGCGATCTTCCAGGTTGAGACAGATCGGAAGGTATTTACGCATAGATATGGACTATTGCTGTCTGGATTGAGTGTGGATTCGATTACAGCTCGGCTGCAACCTCAGTCGCTTCCGCGGCCAATTCGCCCTAATGCAGTTAGAGCGGTCCCCCCATTATAGCTTCCGTGGGGAGTCCGAGCTGGCCTCGAAGCATTCCCTCTCTCGCGGCCGCCAATGACGTGAGGACACCGCGGGGCTAGCGGCTCCCTCGCAGGAAGGCGGGGTCCGCAACCGGAACATTCATACGTCGGCGGCTGATCGCCGCAATCTTGCCGGGAGTGACCATGCCACGTTCGATGCTCTGGACCCTACTTGGCTGGGTGGCGATCTTGCTGTCGTGTGCCGCCAGCCAGGAGGCGCAGGGCGAGGAACCGGCTCTCATCGGCGCCCGCGATCATGCCTTTCCGGGGCTGGACGCGCAGCAAGAAGGAAAATGGCGCGGTCCGTTTTTCTTCGCCCAGTTAGCCGATACGCAGTTCGGAATGTTCGACAAGGACGAGCGCTGGGACAAGGAGGCGAAGCTCTTCTCCGAAGCCGTGGAGCGGATCAATCAGCTCAAGCCGCGATTCGTGATTGTGTGCGGCGACCTGGTGAATCAAGTAAGCGGACCCCAGCACGGCGCCCAGGTCCGTGAATTTCAGCGCATCGCCCGACAGATCGATCCCAGCATCCCCCTCGTCTGCGTCTGCGGCAATCACGACGTGGGAAACCGCCCCACCGGCGCCACACTGACCACCTACCGCCGCGAATGGGGAGACGACTGGTTCTCGTTTCAGGTCGGCGGCACGTACGGGATCGTCCTCAACTCCAGCCTCTATTACGACCCTACCGGCGCACCGGACGAGTATGAGCGGCAGCATGCCTGGTTCCAGCGCGAACTGGAGCGCGCCCGGGCCGCCGAGGCGAAGCACATCTTCGTGTTCCAGCACCATTCCTGGTTCCTGGCCAAGCCGGACGAGCCGGATCAGTACTTCAACATTCCCAAAGCCCGCCGAGAGCCCGCCCTGGAGTTGCTACGCAAGGCCAAGGTGCGTGCCGTGTTTGCAGGGCACTACCATCGGTGTGCCTACGGGCGAGACGGCGACATGGAGATGATTACCTCCAGCGCGGTAGGAATGCCGTTGGGTAAGGATCCCTCCGGGTTCCGCCTCGTGAAAGTCTACGAAGACCGGATCGAGCACCAGTATTACGGCCTGGATGAGCTCCCGAAGGCGGTTGACCTGAAGTGAACCGGAGGATCGTTTCCATCTTATTCAGGGCGGGAGCGGGGCGATAGTCTCAGGGGTGTTTTGAGTTTCCGGCACCGGCGTGTTGTGCAGGGAGTGCCTCGCTGCACTGGAGAGCGCCTTCAGCGGGCCACTCGTCCAGGCAGCGGAGAGTTCCGGTTCACAAGCTACTTCATCCGCGAAATCTGCGGAGGGCTCTCCAGCAGCTATCCCAAGTAAGCGCCCCCGTTGACGTGGATAGTCTGTCCGGTGATGTAGTCCGCGGCCGGGGATGCGAGCCAGTGCACCACACCCGCGATCTCTTCCGGCGTGCCGAACCGGCCCACGGGAATCCCGGCGCAGAGTGCAGCCTTCTGCTCGTCGGTGAACTGGGCCAGCATCTCCGTGTCTACTCCGCTCGGCGCCAACACATTACAGCGCACACCGTGCGGCGCCAGAATCTTCGCTACGGAGCGCGTCAAGCTGATCACGGCAGCCTTTGAGGCGGCGTAATGCGCGCCCGACAGAATGCCGCCCACCAACGCCGCCACGCTGGCGAAGTTGATGATGCGGCCGGAGCCTTGCTGCCGCATCGGCTCGCAGCAGGCCTGGCACACCAGGAAGGCGCTGCCAGCGTTCGCACTGAGCACGAGGTCCCATTCCGCCTTGGTGATCTCCTCGAACGGAGTTCGGCGCAGGATGTCGGCGGAGTTTACCGCAACGTCGATCCGTCCGAACTTACTGTGCACCTCCTGAAAGAGTTGATGCACGGCCGCTTCATCCGTGAGATCTCCGCTCCACAGTAAAGGTGCCGCCGCAGGTAGCTCCGCCGCGGTTGCTTCAAGTGGGCCGCGTCGAAGATCTGCCAATACCAACTGAGTCCCTACGTCCCCAGCGAAACGCTGGGCTACTGCGCGGCCGATTCCGCCCCCTGCGCCAGTTACCAACACAACCCGACCTGCCATCTGAAATGTACCTCTCAATGATGAACTCGAATTCTGACAAAAATACTAAAGTATCTCACTATTAACAAAATCTAAAATAGCCGTTAAGGCGTTTACGTGGCACTTCATTCTAATAATTTACTGCGAGGTTCCAAAGGGCACTTCTCTTCCAATAGTGGAACTGTTCAGCACTCTGAACCGGCTAACCGGCCGTCCAGTGTCTTCGTAATGAAAGGTACCCGTATGCGCCGACTCCTGATGGGAGCATCTGCTCTTGTCGCTCTTCTTATCGTATTAGGCGGTTGCTCGAACAGCGGCGGGGGTGCACCACCGTCCGCTGACGAGGCAGCTCAGCAGTCTGCCCTTACTCAGCAGGGCATTGCCAGCTCACCTAAGCCGGGGGGCGAGGCAGCCCAGCAGTCCGCCATCACCCAGCAAGGCGTTGGTGGTCCGTCCACGACTTCGACCCCGAGCCGTTAGCTCTGCTGAAAGGACACTCTGTTGAAACACCGTGGCTTCACCCTCATCGAATTGCTCGTGGTCATCGCGATCATCGCCATCCTAGCAGCCATTCTTTTCCCCGTTTTCGCCCGAGCCCGCGAGGCCGCGCGGGCCACCGCCTGCAAGAGTAATTTGAAGCAGCTTGGCAACGCAGTCTTGATGTACTCTCAGGACTATGACGAGAATCTGCCGTTCAACCCGTATAACGCCGCGCAGACGCCCCGCTATCCGACAAACGGTCAGCAACTCCTCAATACGGACGATTACGGCATCGCCAGCGACTTGATCTTCCCTTACATCAAGAACCGCGAGGTCTTCGGCTGCCCGAGCAGCAATAAGGCTACCACGGGGGCAAACTGGAAGTACGAGCATGACTATTCGTGGAACACCAACGTGTTCTACGTGAATGCCGCCAGCCCGCTTGCCAATCTCCAGAAGCCGGCCGAAGTGCTCTTTACCTGTGACGCCGCCTGGGAGTATCTCCAATCCAACACGTGGACCGAGAACTGCGGCAGCGGCTATCCGACCGGACCGAACGGCTGGGGCGGCAACGGCGCGGGGCGGTTCAAGAGCCGGCACTCCGGCATGCTGAACGTGCTCTGGGGCGACGGACACGTAACTGCCACCAAGATCTCGCGCCTTAAGTACTCCAACATGGAGCCGAGTTATACCGGTCTAGAGACCCTACCGGCGCCGGCAGCAGTAGCTGCTTGTGACTACGCTCGGTAATTTTCATAGATTGCAGTTAAAAAAGGGGTAGGAAACGAGATCTCGTGTCCTACCCCCTTTTTACTGTGGCACTCTTGCAACCGCTCAGACTTCAGAGAGAAGTACTCGCCGTTGTTCTAAAGAGCTGCGCCGGATCGCTTCCAGCACACCCATGTTTTCGCGAGCATCCTCCGGGCCGCGCACCGGAGCGTGGTTGTTCAGGATACAGTCGCTGAAGTGCTCGACCATCAGGGTGTAGTGATTCACACCTTCGGTAGTAAGCTCCTCGGTCCCGCTTCCGTCAGTCACTCGGACTACCGCCGGATCCTGACCCGGAAGCCACGGTTTCGGGATCTCGATGCGCCCCTCGCCGCCCACGACTTCGAGTCCGCTCCGCGCGTTCGACTCGAAGCTGCAGTCGATCAGGGCGGAATGGGTGGGATACTCGAGCAGGCCTGTCGTCGTCAGGTCGCCGCCGGACTCCTCGTGCCAACTCGACCAGGCGGTCACGGCCGTCGGAGCGCCGCCGGAGAAGTGTCGAACCGCATTGACGCAATAGCAGCCGACGTCCATCAAGGCGCCGGGGCCCTGGCCGCGCTGGAACCGGGGATTCTCCGGATCGGGCTTCGAGTTGAACGTGAAGCTCGCGCGGATGAAGCGGAGCGTGCCGATCCGGCCGCTGTCCAGCACCTGCTTCGCGAGGGCCATTTGCGGGTGGAAGCGATACATGAACGCTTCCATCAGCCACCGCTCCGCCTTCTCCGAGGCGGCCACCATCGCGTCGATCTCGGACGGCACAACCGTAAACGGCTTCTCGCACAGCACGTGCTTTCCGGCTTCCAGCGCCTTGATACTCCAGGAAGCATGGAGGCCGTTCGGCAGCGGATTGTAGATGGCGTCTACTTCCGGATCCTGCAGCACCGCCTCATACGAGGGGAGCACCCGATAGCCGAGTTGCTGCGCGCTTTCCTGGATGCGCTCGGGGCGCGGTGTTCCGACTGCGACCAATTCAGCATTCGAAGCGGCCGTAATCGCCGGCATCAGCGCCGTGCGGGCGATTTTGGCGCTGCTGATAATTCCCCACCGGACTTTGCCGGTAGCCATTACTGCTGCTCCAGCACCGCGAGCATCTCGCGGCAGAACGCAGGCAGGTCTTTCGGAACTTGCGCGGTGACCAGGCCACCATCCACCACCGTCGGCTCATCCACCCAGTTCCCGCCGGCGTTCTTCATATCGTCCTTGATCGCCGCCACGGAAGTGCAGCGCCGGCCCCGAAGGATGTCGGCGGAGACCATCACCCAGCCGCCGTGACAGATCGCTCCCACCAGCTTGCCGGCGTTCGCGATCTCGCGGGTGAAGGAGAGCACCTCTTCGTAGCGGCGCAGGCGATCCGGACACCAGCCGCCCGGGATTACCACGCCGTCGAAGTCAGCGGGGTTGAAGTCTGCCACGTTACCATCCGTCTCTACCGGGTAGCCGTGCTTTGACTTGTACACCTTCTCGCGCGGTCCCGCGACAGTCACCTGCACCCCCGCCTCGATCAGTCGGAGCTTGGGATAGAGCAGCTCCAGGTCTTCGTAGTCGTTCTCGGCGAAGATCAGTACTCGCTTGTCTTTCGCAGCCATAATTCGGTCTCCAATGCGTAGGGCGGAATGCCGTCTCGCCCGTGGTTAGTTCTATCTCCGGAGTTCAAGCCCTCCACAGACTCTCCAAGCACGGTACAATCGAAACGACTGCAAGATCACAGGTAGGAGGCACGGGCGCATGCAGACGGTCTTACAATGGGGCGGAAGGTTGGCGACAGCCGGGATTGTAGCCGGGCTGGCGGGCTGCGGAGGCGGCGGGACCCCAGCGCAGCAGGCTGTTAGCTTCGCGAACGCGCAGCTAGCGACCCAGCCGGTAACGGTGGAAGGCATCCCGGAAACGGCAAGCCTGCAGAAGCAGACCGGCAAACCGACCTCGTTCACGATCCGCGAGGAGACCAGCGCAAATACGATGCGCGTGATCGCCGCGCCCGAGGTGACCGTGCCCGCCAACTTTACGTCCGCAACCTACGTGGTGGTTACCGGCACTTACGACGCCGCACAGCGAGCCTTTGTGGCGACGGACGTACAGACCCGCGTCCCCACGCGGGAACAACAGCCCCGGGGATAAGGGCCCAGGATGGAAATGTGGAAACGGGTCAATGAGGAAACGGGACGCAGGATTGCGCTGTCCCTTCGTTTCCTCATTGACCCATTGCCCCATCCTAGAGCCGAGGCGAAGCGGGCTTGTTGGGAACTTCCCAGGCGTGCGTGCCCTTGATGGCGAGCTTACGCTGGTAGACCGCGCCGCCGGAGGTGGCGAACAACATGTCCGAGTTCGCACCACCAAAGGTGACACTGGTGACCGCGCCGGTGGGAAGCGGCAGGATGCAGTTCACACGTCCGGCCTGATCACACACCTGAATGCCCAGGTTGGTCGAGACATAGAGGCGGCCATCCCGGTCCACGCACATGTTACCGGCAGCGCTCTCCTCCAGCTGGTCCGGAGTGTGCAGCCAGTAGTACTGCTGCTTCGCCTTGAGGGTGCCATCCTTCTGCACCTGATAGCTATAAACCCAGCGGGTGGCACCGTCCGCCACGTAGAGTAGGGTCTGGTCGGGAGAGAGGGTCACGCCGGTTGCGCGGATTAAGCCGGAATCGACCAGCTGCTTCTTGCCCCCCGACTTGATGAGCCACACCTTGCTGCTGGCAGTGCCGGCCGGACCTGCCTCGGTCACGTAGACGTTGCCGTTGTTCGCGACTACGAGGTCGTTGCCGCGGATGCCACTCGCGACTGTCTTCGACTTTCCATCCGCATCGTAAGCCAACACTTTACCGTCGGCTGATGCGGCATACAGCTGTCCGTCAGGACCCGCGGCCTGGCCGGAGCTCTTCTTGGAGCTACCAGTGGTGGTCAGGACTTTACCGTCCGCGCCAATCCGGTACTGCACACCTGAGGTCGAGTCGGTGAAGAACACGTCACCCTTTGCGCCTCCCGCCAATGCGCCGGGAGCCTGGTAAGAGCTGGCGAGGACCTGCCAGCCCTGGCCATTGACCAACATGTCCGAGAGGAACGTGTTGCGGGACCTTCCGGCCTGTACCGGTTTGGGCCAGTCCTTCCAGAGGTAGCGCATCACGTCCGGAAAGATCGCGGTGCCGTGCTGGCCGCTGTGGCCGCCTTCGCCCCAGGCGTGTTGGACTTCATAACCGGCGAAGGTAAGTGCGCGCTCCATCATCTGGTTCGCAAACCACCAGTCTCCCGCGTAGATGTTCTGATCGGCACTGCCGTCCTGTAGGAACACGCGGAGAGGTTTCGGCTCGTACTTGCGGAGCAGGGTGGGGTAGACATCCGCCCCGCGGAGCCCGACAAAGGTACCGATGGCGCTCCAGACCCGGCTGAACTGATCCGGACGCTCCCACGCTGCCGTCCACGCGCACACCGCGCCGCTGCTGGAGCCGCCGATAGCGCGGTCGTTGGCGTTGTGGGAGAAGCGAATCGCACGACCGTCCGAGGTCTTCTTCTTCTCCACTTCCGGCAGTAGCTCTTCCACCAGGAAGCGCGCGTAGTTGTCTCCCAACCCGTCGTACTCCAGGCTCCGGTTGAAGCGGTCCAGCGCGGTATTGCCGTCGGCGGCGCGAACCCGCCCGTGCACCACAAAGACGCCGATGGTCACCGGCATCTCCTTCTTCGCGATCAGGTTATCGAACACGATCGGCGCATTCCACTGGACGCCATCCTGATTCACGTAAAGGCAGGCCGGCTTGTCGGGGGTGTATTGCGCCGGTACGTAGACCCAGTAATCGCGGTAGGTGCCTGGGAAGATCTTGGAGTTCTCAAAGCTGAACTTCAGCACCTCGCCTTTGGGTACGCCGGGCTGGGTCATGGAGTCGGGACCCGGCTGGGGGTCTGCGGCGGACGCGTACCGGCAAACGCCGGTTGCCGCCGCCAGAGAGAGAAGCAGGATGGGTAGAGTGCGGAGTCGTTTCATTCGTTTCTCGAGTCACGCGGGCGCGGTGTGACGTGTCAAAGGCCTGACCCGGCGAGCCGGACCAGGCCAATTATGTTTTGGAGACTTGCCGCAATCAATTGCGGCACTATAAGCGGCGGCACTCGGGGCTTAGCGCTCAATGCTTGAGGCTTACTGGGACTGTCCCTTGACCTCTGTTACGATGCGGCGGAGGGTGTCGTAGAGGCGAGTATCCGACTGGCTGGGCTTGAACTCCTCGTTATCCACCACCAGCGGGGCTCCGATAACGACGAGTGAGGCGCCGCGCTTGGGGCATTCGATCGCCTGTTCGAGGGTGAGTCCGCCCACGGCCTGCACGGGAATGTCTACGGCCGCAACGACCGCTTCCAGGTCGTCGAAG
>Ga0255338_1003973_pt1 | contig 16383 bp, 12 predicted proteins | sample MeOH1_35cm_T4_19_FD_203715 | JGI IMG/M metagenome (GOLD analysis project Ga0255338, IMG submission 203715) | Sandy soil microbial communities from University of British Columbia, Vancouver, Canada - MeOH1_35cm_T4_195 | ecosystem: Engineered > Artificial ecosystem > Sand microcosm > Unclassified ...
CATGACCAAGTCCAACACGCTGGGTGTGGTCGGCTCGGTGCCGATCCCCGAGGTGATCCGCAACATCAACAGCTTCACGCTGGGCGCGCAGTCGGTCAACCCGAAGATCAAGACCAAGGTGGTCTGGGTCAACAAGTGGTTCGATCCGCCGAAGGAAACCGAGGCCGCGACCTCGCTGATCAACGGCGGCGCCGACGTGCTGATGCAGAACACGGACTCGCCGGCCGTGCTGAAGACGGCGCAGGACAAGGGCAAGCGCGCCTTCGGCTGGGACAGCGACATGACCGCCTACGGCCCGAAGGCGCACCTGGGTTCGGCCGTCATCAACTGGGGGCCGTACTACATCAAGGCCGCCAAGGATGCGCTGGAAGGCAAGTGGGCTACCGGCCAGGCCTGGTGGGGCGTCAAGGAAGGCGCCATCGACTTCGTGTCGATCGCCGAGGACGTGCCGGCCGACGTGAAGAAGAAGGTCGAGGACGTCAAGGCCGGCCTGAAGGACGGCAGCTTCGTGATCTGGAAGGGCCCGATCGCCAGCAACGCCGGCAAGGAAGTGCTGGCCAAGGACGCCGTGGCCGACGACAAGTTCCTGGGCGGCATCAACTTCTTCGTCAAGGGCGTCGAAGGCAAGGTGCCGGGCGCGGACGGCAAGAAGTAAGCGCGCTGCGCGTCGAATGGAGCCTCCCGCGGGAGGCTCTTTTCGTTGGGCGCGCCGAAGCACCGCTATGCTCGCAGCCTCCGCTTTCACGAGGACGACCATGGCGAACCCTGACGCGCTCCCGGCCGCACGTGTCACCGAACTGCTGTGCCGCATGCCCAAGGCCGAGCTGCACATCCACATCGAGGGCTCGCTCGAGCCCGAGCTGATCTTCGCGCTGGCGCGGCGCAACGGCGTCACGCTGCCGTACGCCGGCGTCGACGAGCTGCGCCGCGCCTACGCCTTCAGCAACCTGCAGAGCTTCCTGGATATCTATTACGCCGGCGCCAGCGTGCTGCTGACCGAGCAGGACTTCTTCGACATGGCCTGGGCGTACCTGGAGCGCGCCGCCGCGGACAACGTGCTGCGCGCCGAGATCTTCTTCGACCCGCAGACGCACACGGCCCGCGGTGTGCCGATGGCCACCGTCGTCAACGGCCTGCACCGGGCCTGCCGGCAGGCCGCGAGCGAGCTGGGCATCGACGCGGAACTGATCCTGTGCTTCCTGCGCCACCTGAGCGAAGCGCAGGCCTTCGACACGCTGGAGGCGGCGCTGCCCCATCGCGACCAGTTCATCGGCGTCGGCCTCGATTCCAGCGAGCTCGGCCATCCGCCGGAGAAGTTCGCCCGCGTCTATGCGAAATGCCGCGAACTCGGCCTGCACCTGGTCGCCCATGCCGGCGAGGAGGGGCCCCCGGCCTACGTCTGGACCGCTCTCGACACGCTGAAGGTCGAGCGCATCGACCACGGCGTGCAATCGGACAAGGACCCGGCCCTGATGCAGCGGCTCAAGCGCGACCGCATCCCGCTCACCGTGTGTCCGCTGTCGAACCTCAAGCTGTGCGTGTTCCCGACGCTGGCCGGCCACAACCTGAAGCAGCTGCTCGAAGCCGGGCTGGCGGTGACCGTGAACTCCGACGACCCGGCGTATTTCGGCGGGTACGTCAACGACAACTTCGTCCAGCTGCACGAGGCCGTCGGCCTGAGCGCGCAACAGGCGTACCGGTTGGCGCGCAACAGTTTCGAGGCGAGCTTCGCCGCGCCGCAGCGCAAGCAGCGCTACGTCGAGCAGCTGGATGCGGTGTTTGCCCGGTTCGCGCCAGGCTCCTGGCACGCCGCGCCTTAAAATGACGCACTCGCAGGCGCCGCCCGGCCGCCTGCCGTCCTTCTTCAGCCGGGCCATGTAGAGGAGCACCATGTACAAAAACCTCGCTGCCACGCTGCTGGCCGCCTGCTGTTTTTCCACCACCGCCTTTTCCCAGCCCGCCGCCGCCGAGGGCGAGCCGCTCAAGGTCGCGTTCGTCTATGTCGCGCCGGTCACCGATGCCGGCTGGGTGCAGCAGCACGAGCAGGGACGGCGGGCCGTCGAGGCCGCGTTCGGCGGCAAGGTCAAGACGAGCTATGTCGAGAACGTGCCCGAGGGCCCGGACGCCGAGCGCGTGATCCGCGACCTGGCGCGGCAGGGCAACAAGCTGATCTTCACACCCAGCTTCGGCTACATGGAGCCCACGCTCAAGGTGGCCAGGGAGTTCCCCGACGTCAGTTTCGAGTCGATCACCGGTTACAAGACCGCGGCCAACGTGTCGGTGGCCAATGCGCGCTACTACGAAGGCCGCTACCTGGCCGGCATCGCGGCCGGCCGCATGACGAAGACGAACGTGGCCGGCTACGTCGCCGGGTTCCCGATTCCCGAGGTGCTGCAGGGGCTCAACGCGTTCACGCTGGGCATGCGCTCGGTCAACCCCGAGGCCCGGGTGAAGGTGGTCTGGCTCAACGCCTGGTTCGACCCGGCGCGCGAGCGCGAGGCGGCGCTGACGCTCTTCAACCAGAGCGCCGACGTGGTGTCCTTCCACACGGCGTCCACCGCCGTGATGGCCGCGGCCCAGGAGCGCGGCAAGATGGCGGTCGCCTACCACTCCGACATGCGCAAGATCGCGCCCGACGCCCAGATCGCCGCCGTGACCCATCACTGGGGCGACTATTACGTCAGCCGGGTGCAGGCCGTGCTGGCCGGCACCTGGAAGCCGGCCACCGTGTGGGCCGGCGTGGACAAGGCGATGGTGCGTACCGGGTTCTTCGGGCCGAAGGTGCCCAAGCCGGTGCAGGACGAGGTGCTCAAGCGCCAGAGCGACATCGCCCGCGGCCGGCTGCATCCGTTCGCCGGCCCGATCCGCGACAACGAGGGCCGGGAAGTGCTGGCCAAGGGCAAGGCGCTGACCGACGAGCAGATCCTGGGCATGAACTGGCTGGTCGAAGGCGTGCAGGGCAAGATCGCGAACTGATGAAAGCCTTCCGCGCCGCGATCCTGCGCTTCGCCGACGACGGCACGGCCGAGTACGAGCAGGACGGCCTGCTCGTCATCGGCGCGGACGCGGGCGGCAGGCAGGTCGTGCGCGCGGCGGGGCCGCACGCCGCGCTGGCGGGCCGCTTCCCCGGCGTGGCGGTCAAGCATCTCCCGGGGCGGATCATCGCGCCCGGCTTCATCGACCTGCACATCCACTTTCCGCAGACCGACGTCATCGGCTCGCCGGCCGCGGGACTGCTGCCGTGGCTGGAGGACTACACCTTCCCGCACGAATCGCGCTTCGCCGACGAGGCCCATGCCGCCGAACGGGCGACCTTCTTCATCGACGAGCTGCTGCGGCACGGCGTCACCACCGCGCTGGCCTTCGGCACCTCGCACCCGGCGTCGGTCGACGCCCTGCTGGGCGAGGCGCAGCGGCGCGGCATGCGCATGATCGCCGGCAAGGTGCTGCAGGACCGGCACAGCCCCGACGGCGTGCGCGACGAGACGCAGCAGTCGCTGCTCGATACCGAGGCGCTGATCGGGCGCTGGCATGGCCGCGACCGCCTCGGGTATGCGATCACGCCCCGCTTCGCACCCAGTTGCAGCGAGGCGCAGTTGCGTGGCGCCGGCGAACTGGCGGCGAAGTATCCGGACGTGTGGATCCAGTCCCACGTAGCGGAGAACCTCGACGAGGTGGAATGGGTGCGGCAGTTGTTCCCGGCCGCGCGCAGCTACCTGGCGGTGTACCAGGAGTTCGGGCTGATGCGCGAGCGCGCCGTCTACGCCCACTGCATCCACGTCGACGACGAGGACCGGGCGCTGATGCGCGCGACCGGCGCGGCGGCGGCGGTGTGCCCCACCAGCAACCTGTTCCTGGGCAGCGGCTTCTTCGACTACGCGGCGGCCCAGCGCGCCGCCTTCCGCTACGGCCTGGCCAGCGACGTCGGTGGCGGCACCAGCTTCAGCCCGTTCCACACCATGCTGGCGGCGTACTACGTGGGCCGTGAAGGGCGCAGCAAGCAGGGCGTGTCGCTGTCGCCGCAGCAGCTGTGGTGGCAGCACACGGCGGGCGCGGCCGCCGCGCTGGGCCTGCAAGGGGTCATCGGCAACCTGCAGCCGGGCTGCGAGGCGGATTTCGTCGTGCTCGATCCGGCGGCCACGCCCCTGCTGGCGCGCAAGACCGCCCAGGCGGCCTCGCTGGACGAACTGCTGTTCTCGATGATCGTGCTGGGCGACGACCGGGTGATCGAGCGGGCGGTGATCGCGGGCGGCGGCTGATCAGGCCACGCGCGCCGTCGCTTCCACGCCGTCCAGCACGCGGATCAGGTCCTGGACGTCGGCGCTGTCGAACAACTGGTCCGGCCCGAGCGGGGCCACGGACGTGAACGGGGATTCGTAGAGCGCACTGGCTTGCATCACGCCGTTTTCCGTCAGGTGGCCGATCATCATGTCGATGAACTGCAACTGGTCGGCACCCAGAGTCCGCCCCTGGACGAACTGGTCGAGCGCCTGCGTCGCGGCCTGCCGGTCGAGCCCGACCAGCGACCGCACGAAGATGCCCAGGCCGTGCGACTGGCTGGCCGCCTGGGCGATCTCCTGGGCCGAGCCGGTTCCGCTTTCGGCGAGCATACGTTCCAGTTCCGCGAGATCGGATGCGGTGAGCGGCTGGTTGCGCCGCAGCTTGTGCAGCGCCAGGTGGTCTTCGTGGCTGCGCAGGAAGGCGCGTGCCTTGAGGCGGAAGCGCTCGAAGGCATCGCCGGCGACCGGCAGCGCGACCGGCGTCGCCGCGCCGAGTTCGTCCTCGAAGTCGGAGTACACGATGGCCCGGCGCCGCGACTCGAGCAGCTTCACCAGACCGCGCAGGTGGCGCCGCGCCTGCTCCAGCATGGGCACGGTCACGTCCTGCCACCATTCGTCGCCAGCCAGCTGCTCGACGAGTCGCAGCTGCGCCCGCACGGCGGGAATGTTGTCCAGCTCCAGCAGGGCGCTCGCGATGGCCTGCGCCTGGTCGCGCAGGCGCTCCAATCCAGGAGCCGCCTGCAGCACGCACAGCTGCAGGCGCAGCATCAGCAGATCGAAGCGCTTGGCTGCCTCGTCTTCGTCGCGCACCGTGGACGGCAGCGCGGACAGATGCTGCGCCGCCTCGGACAAGTCGTCCTCGCCGGCTCGGGTCCAGCGGTCCGCGTCGTTCCAGCGTTCGACCCAGCGGCGCTGGGGCCGCACCACGAAGTTGTCGGTGTTCATGCCGGCGACGATCTGCCGCAGCAGCGCCGCCGTGTCCGCGCGCACTTCCGGTTCGGCCAGGCGGATGCCTTCGCCGCGCCAGCCTTCTGCCGCGATCCTGCCGTTGCCCGCGATGAAGCGGTCGAGCGCGCCGAGCAGCTTCAGCCGCGCCAGGAACAGCCGTTGCGACAGGGGTTTGCCAGCCGACGTTTCGGCCGCAGGAAGTTCCTGGCTGAAGAACTCCAGGTTCTGGCAGAAATCGAAGATGAGGAAGTCCTGCTTGTCGTGGCGTGGCCCGAACAGGTTGGAGCACAGGCGCGTGCCGCGCCCGACCATCTGCCAGAACTTGGTCTTGGAGCGCACCAGCTTGAAGAACACCAGGTTCACCACCTCCGGCACGTCGATGCCGGTGTCCAGCATGTCCACCGAAATGGCGATGTGGGGCGGCTGGTCCTTCTGCGAGAACGCGTCGATCAGGCTTTGCGCGTACTCGGTCCTGAAGGTGATGACGCGGGCGAAGTGCCCGGCGTATTCCGGGTAGTTGACGTCGAACCGCTTCGCGATGAACTCGGCGTGCGCGTTGTTCTTGGCGAAGACGATGGTCTTGCCCAGCCGGTCGCCGCCCGCCACCTTGCGGCCCTGCGTCATCAGCGTTTCCAGCACCTTGTCCACGGTGTCCTGGTTGAACAGCCAGCGGTTCACTGCCTCGGCCGAGACGGCGTCGGGCGGCTCGCCGTCTTCGGTGTCCCACTCGATGGCGTCCCACTGGTCCTTCTCGTCCTCGGACAGATCGTCGTACCGGATGCCCTCGCGCTGGAACTTCAGCGGCACCGACACCCCGCGCGGCGGCACCAGGTAGCCTTCGGCGATGGCGTCGTCCAATCCGTAGGCGTCGGTGGGCACGCCGTTTTCCAGGTCGAACAGGCCGTAGGTGTTGCGGTCGATCTCGTCCTTGGGCGTGGCCGTCAGGCCGACCAGCAGCGCGTCGAAATACGCGAAGATGGCGCGGTACTTCTGGTACACCGAGCGATGCGCCTCGTCGATCACGATCAGGTCGAAGTGCCCGATGCCGAAGCGGCGCTGCCCGTCGCTGGCCTGGTCGATCAGGCCCATCATCGTCGGATAGGTCGAGACGAAGACGCGGCCCTCGCCCTCGCGCTCGGTCACCAGGTTGACCGTGGTCGCTTCGGGCAGGTGCGCCTTGAACGCGTTGACGGCCTGGTTGACCAGCGCCACGCGATCAGCCAGGAACAGCACGCGCTTGACCCAGTGGGCGCGCATCAGCAGGTCCACCAGCGCGATCACCGTGCGGGTCTTGCCGGCGCCGGTGGCCATCACCACCAGCGCCTTGCGCTGCCGGTCGCGCTCGAAGGATTCGCCGATGCGGCGGATCGCGCGGTGCTGGTAGTGGCGCTCGACGATGGCCTCGTTGACGGGCTGCTCCGCCAGCGGCTTGCGCCCGGTGCGCCGGTGCACGATCAGCTGCAGTTCGTCCTTCTTGTGGAAGCCCTGCACGGTGCGCTCCGGCGCCTGCGTGTCGTCCCAGAAGAAATGCTCGTAGCCGTTGCTGCAGTAGACGAGCGGGCGCTGGCCGAACTGCCGCTCCAGGCAATCGGCATAGAGCTTGGCCTGCTGCCGGCCCTCGGCGGCGTCGCGCTGCGTGCGCTTGGCCTCCACCAGTGCCAGCGGCCTGCCGTCGTCGCCCCACAGCACATAGTCGACGTAGCCCTTGCCCTGCGCATTGGGCATGCCGGTCACTTCGAACTCGCGGTCGCGCGGCTGGTCCAGCGCCCAGCCGGCTTCCTTCAGCAGCAGGTCGATGTAGCGGTCGCGGGTCTGCGCCTCGCTGTAGTCGTGCGTATCGGGCTGCGCGCTGTTGGCGGCCTTGGCAGCCGCCACCTCTTCACGCAGGCGGGCCAGTTCTTCATCGAGCGCGGCGGCTTTCTGCTGCGCCGCCGCCACGGCCGCATCGCGCTCGGCCAGTTGCGCGGCGAGCTGCTCCAGCGCGGCCTGTGATTGCGCCGGCACGGGCGCCGTGCCGGCCAGCAGCTCGGCGCGGAACTGCAGGCCCGGCGCCGGCCGTGCCGCCGCGCTGCGGCCGTACTGGCGCGCCAGCCAGAACATTGCATGGAACAGCTCGCGCAGCACGCCCCCCGCGTCCTGCGCCGACACGGCGCGGCTGCCGTGCACGGCCAGGTTGCCCTGCCGGCGAACGATGTCCATCTTGGCGTGCAGCGCCGGTCCGACCAGGGCCTTGAACGTCGGCTCGAACAGGAACGCCGAGAGGTCGGCTCGGTACGGCGGCTTCAGGCTGGCGTCCACCCGGAAGATCCACGCCACTGCCAGTTCCAGCGTGCGGCGCGCATAGAAGCAGGCCGTTCTCGGGTCGCCTTGCGCCGTGCGCTCCGCCCGCTGCGCCTCCGCATGCAGCTGCGGCCATTCGGCGGCCAGGAAGCTGAAGTTGGAGGCGTCCTGCGACATGGTCAGGCCTTGTTGAGCGCGGACTCGGCCTGCGCCAGCCGCTCCATCAATTCCGCGAAGGGCGGTGGCTCGGACATGAACATGGACCGCATCTGCGCGTAGTCCTGCGCCAGGGCGGACTGCCTTGGCGCGGGCGGGACGAGCCGGAAGCTGCCGGGACGCGCCAGGTCGTAACGCGCCCAGCCGCGGGCGAAGACGCGACTTTTCCAGTCGACCACTCTCGCGCATTGCTGCGCGTCGGCCAGGAAGCGCGCCGCGTCCGCGTGCGCGAGCAGCCGGGCCATGTCGAAGTAATGGCGGGCATAGCGCCTGGGCGTAGGCTGGTCGGTGGGGCGATGGAATTCCGAATGCAGGATGGTCGCCTTTTCCCAGAAGGTGCGTTGCAGCTCCAGCGCGGTGACCTGCGCGTTCCACTGTTCGAACAGTTGCGGATAGACCGGCGCGATGAGGGGTCGAACCGGATATCGGCCAGTGGGCTGCTGGTCGGTCAAGGTTCCAAGTTCCAGCTTCACTTCGCGCTGCAGGTATTCGAAGCCCGACCGCTGCGTGACCGGATAGCGAAAGTACACGATCGGCGATTTGGCGTCGGTGTCCAGCTCGTAGTGCAGCCATGCTCCGGCGGGCGTTTCGCCGAGCACCTGCGCGATCGCATGCTCCAGCGACGGCATCAGTTCGTTGCGCGTCTTCTCGGCGCACAGGCGTTGCATTTCCAGCACCGCCGCATCACGCTTGCCGCGGCTTGCCAGCGCGTCGAAGCCCTTGGCGTCCGCGCCGACGAACTCGGGCATCAGGCACAGGTCGATGTCCTCGGAAAACCGGTCGATCACCCCGAAGACCTTGGACAGCGACGTGCCGCCCTTGAACACCAGGTGCGGCGCGAGGGCAGGGAGCGAGAACAGCAGGCCCAGCAGCCACGAGACCCAGAAGTCCTTTTCGACGATCACCGCCTCCATGCCGAGACTGACCGCTGCGTTCGCGACGGCGAGCCCCCGGTCTTCGCCGCTCAATTGCGCAAAGGCCTCGTTCATGGCCGTGCCACGTCGCGCAGATGCGCGTGCATCCACACCGGGGCGGCGTGCAGATCGTTCAGCACCTCGGCGCGCTGCGCCGCCGGCAGGCGCTTGCGCAATTGCGCGATGTGCCCTGTGGTGACGTTGCCAGCGCCCAGGCTGCGCAGCGCCTGGATCAACAGGCCGGCCAGCCGGCCCGCGGCGGCCATGTTGCGCGGGGTGGTGCGCTTGAGGGTGATCTGGGTCGGCCCCGCCTTCACCGTCCGCGTCGCGCCGTCGGTGAGGATGACGACCTTCGCCGGCACCTGCTCCGACAGGCCCAGCAGGTTGGCGGCGTACACGCCCGTCGGTTGCAGGCGCAAGCCATCCTTGCGGGCCAGGGCCTGTGAGACGGCGTCGATGTCCGGCCATAGCGTGCCGAGCACGCTATGCACCCGCGGCACGTCGTAGAGCCCTCGGCCCAGTTGGCGGATGGTGCCGGCCGCCTTGTGGCGCTTGAGCGCCGTAGCCACGGCGGTGCGAGTGCCCAGATCCGCAAGGTCGTGCGGCGTGAACACCCAGCCCGGCCCCTGCGATTCGATGCGCCGCAGGACCTGGGTATCGACCGATTCGCTGTGCTTGCCCATTTTTGCCACGAAAAGTAGCATGTTTTTGTGGCAAAAACAAGGTGCGGGACCCCGCATCGGCGCGCCATGTCGCGCCGGTCCGGTGCGGCACAGGTAAAAAATCCGCGGGCGAACTTTGAACGATCCAGTTCGGCATCTGTCCGAAAAACGGACCGGATTTCGGACAGATACGCGCCTACAACTCGCCGCGGAAGGCGCGGTGCTGCAGGGACGCGAAGAGGGCGTCGAGGTGGGCGAGGGAGGCGCGGTGCTTTGCCTTGAGTGCCTCAATCGCGTGAATTCGCGTCGCGAAGTCCAGCTGCAGTTCCAGTGGCGGTAGGCCGAGCGGTATCGACAGAACCTTCTCCTTCGAAATGTTCTTCATCGAACCGCTGGTGCCACTGGCGCGCTGCCCGATCTCATGTCGCAACATCGGCTGCCGAAAAAGCTGTCGCACGTACAGCGGAGCGACTCGCGCGGGGTGGTGCCACACAAAACGCCACAACTTGTCTGGCAATACCAAGTAATTTGGCGCTTCGTGAACGAAAGCCGTGGCGCCAATGAGTTCCGTCGTGTTCGCTCGACTAAAAAGCAAGTCGCCCGCGCGCACCATGTGTGACTCCGGCGGCATGTAGCCCGTTGGGAGGGCTTTGCTCTGATCGGCCCTGAACTGCAGGGAAGTCACGGCGCTGATCTTCAACACTCGAAAAGCGGATCCCGAGCCATCCTCATCGTCGGCAACCAAGCTCTTCCCGCTCTCAAATCCCGCAACGAAATCGCTTACTGATCCCTTCTTCCAACCTCGTTCATTGGCGATCGGGTCCCCAAACAGATGGAGGAACAATGACTGCTCAAGGTTGTCAAGCAGCGCCAAGGTCCGACGGCGCTGGCTTCGCAGATTGTCGGACTGGTCCAGGATGGCCGCGATACGGCGCTGTTCACAGATAGGTGGCAGTGGAAATCTGTACCGAGCGAGGTCCTGTCCAGTGAAGTGCTTGATGGTGGCGCCGGTGTAGTAGTCGTTCAAACGCCCGCTCTGAAAGTCGGCTAAAAGGCGATGGACCAGAAAACGTGCATCGAGAGCTTCACGCGGCCTCACACGATGAATCGCCTTCTGAAATTTCATTCCAGGCACCCGACCGTCCCAAATGGCTGCTCGGCCGGCTTCGCCACCCTCGCAAATGACCACATCTCCAGCTCGCAGCCCGTATCGTTCCTCTTCGTGTGCCTCAAAGGGCATGAGCTTCACGTTCGATGTGTCTACGGCAAACCAGCGGACATTTGGGTTGGCCAGATACGGTTGAAGGCGGCCTTTATTCTTCTTTGAGTCAAGCATCTTCCCCAGACATTGGTCGGCCACGTCAGCAAGCGTCACAATCGGCCAGGCAGCGCGCTGAGGAGCTTTGGAAGAGCTCATTGAATGAGGCCCTGTAACTCCTTCATTCCCTTCTGAATTTCTGCGTCCAACAACGCTAGCTTTTCCAGAAGCTCCTTGGGCGAAATGTGCTCCACCTCCTCATGCACCACCTCCTTGTACCGGTTGATGCTGAGGTCGTAGCCGTTCGCCGCGATGTCCGCCTTGGGCACGCAGAAGCTCTGCGCAGTGCGTGGCCGCTCGCGCTCGCTGTCCTCGCGCGCGTTCCAGCGCGCCAGCACGTCGGGCAGGTTGTTCCTGCCGTGGTCGGCGACGGTCCATTCGGAGAGTGCCGCCGGCGTCGCGCCCAGCCTGTCCTCCGGCAATAGGGGCTGGCGCTTGTCGTCCAGGCTCCAGCCGTCGGCCTGCATGTCGTAGAACCACACGTTGTCGGTGCCGCCGCTGTTGGTCTTGGTGAACAGCAGGATCGCGGTGCTGACGCCGGCATAAGGCTTGAACACGCCGCCGGGCAGGCTGACGATGCCGTCGAGCTTCTGCTCCTCCACCAGGATCCGGCGCAGCGTCTTGTGCGCCGTGCTGCTGCCGAACAGCACGCCGTCGGGGACGATCACCGCGGCGCGGCCACCGGGCTTGAGCAGGCGCAGGAAGAGGGCCAGGAACAGCAGCTCGGTCTTCTTCGTCTTGACCGTCTGCAGCAGGTCCTTGGCGGTGTTCTCGTAGTCCAGGTTGCCGGCGAAGGGCGGGTTTGCGAGCACCAGCGAGTAGCGGCCTTCCTCGCCGCCATGCTCCTGGGCCAGCGAATCGCGGTAGGTGATGGCGGGGCGTTCCACGCCGTGCAACATCATGTTCATGCTGCCGATGCGCAGCATGGTGTTGTCGAAATCGAAGCCGTGGAACATGCCGGTGTGGAAATGCCGGTCGAGCCTGCGGTCGTGGAACAGCCCCGCGTGGCGTTCGCGCAGGTGCTCGGCCGCGGCCACCAGGTAGCCGCAGGTGCCGCTGGCCGGATCGCAGATCACGTCCTGCGGCGTCGGCGCGGTCATCTCCACCATCAGCGCGATGATGTGCCGCGGCGTGCGGAACTGGCCGTTTCGCCCGGCGCTGGCGATCTTGCCCAGCATGTATTCGTAGATGTCGCCCTTGGTGTCGCGCCCCTCCATGGGCAGGGTGGCCAGCAGGTCCACCACCTTGGCCAGCAGCGCCGGCGTGGGGATGGTGAAGCGCGCATCCTTCATGTGCTGCGCGTAGGTGGAGCCATCGCCGCCCAGGGTGCGCAGGAACGGAAAGACGTGCTCGCCCACGGTGACGAACATTTCCGCCGGCGCGGTGTCCTTGAAATGGCCCCAGCGCAACGACTCGTAAGGGCGCCCCTTCGGATCGTCGCCTTCCGGGTAGATCCGGCGCTCGATCGGTCGCCTGGTGGCGTTGGCGCGGTTTTCCGCCAGCGTTTGCTCCTCGTCCAGCCGCCGGATGAACAGCAGGTAGGTCATCTGCTCGATCACCTCGATCGGATTGGCGATGCCGCCGGCCCAGAAGGCGTTCCAGATCTGGTCGACCCTGTTTTTCAGATCACCCGTCAGCATGTCCCGCGTACTCCTGTTGCGGGGCCGATTCTACGGAAGCCGCCCCGGCGCCGCCGCCTAGAATAGCGGCCAACGGAGATCACGCAGCATGACCATCAAGAGCGACAAGTGGATCCGCCGCATGGCGGAGCAGCACGGCATGATCGAGCCGTTCGAGCCGGGGCAGATCCGCGAGCGCGACGGCCACCGGATCATCAGTTACGGCACCAGCAGCTACGGCTACGACATCCGCTGCGCGCCGGAATTCAAGGTGTTCACCAACATCCACAGCACGGTGGTCGACCCGAAGAACTTCGACGAGAAGAGTTTCGTCGACTTCCACGGCGACTCCTGCATCATCCCGCCCAACAGCTTCGCGCTGGCGCGCACGGTGGAGTACTTCCGCATCCCGCGCAACGTGCTGACGGTGTGTCTCGGCAAGTGCGTGACGGGCGATACCCGGGTGGTCGATGCGGAGACAGGCGCCTACCTGCCGATCACGGAGTTCTCCTGGGGCAAGCGCACCCTGGGCATGCACAACTGGAAGCTGCATCCCGCACGCGTGTCTGCCTTTCTGCCTCAGGGACGCAAGCCGGTCTTCACCCTCACGACCAAGGCCGGACTGCAGATTCGCGCGACAGCGAACCATCCGTTCCGGCAACTGCATGGCTGGACCGCGCTCGAGGACCTCAAGGCCGGTGACAGGATCGCCGTCGCGCGCGAGATCCCGGTGTTCGGCAAGACGGCCATTCCTGACTGGGAAGCGACACTGCTCGGCCTGATGATCGCCGAAGGCCAATGCCACACCCCTGGGCACAGCCCGACGTTCACCACGGGCGATCCGGTGCTCGCCGACCTGGTCAAGCAGTGCGTGCACGCAAGCGCAATGGGCGAGGTCACATGGAATGGCCGGTTGGGCTACCGGCTCGTCAACAAGCACGGCCGCGGCGGCATCCCTGAGCGCAACCGCTTCACGGGCTGGCTGGAGGCATACGGACTGAACGTGAAGGCCAACGCCAAGTTCGTCCCGCAGTCGATTTTCAAGGCACCCAAGGAGTCGGTGCGCCTGTTCCTGCAGGCATTGTTCTCCGGCGACGGCGGCGTCTATCGATCGGGCGCAGCCTTCTTCCTCGAGTACTACTCGATGTCGCGCAGGCTGATCGATGATGTGCACCACCTGCTGCTGCGATTCGGCGTGTTCTCGCAGATCCGCCAGAAGCAGACGCACCTGGACTCGACGGCGTATCACATCCAGATCACGGATCGTTCGCAGATCCGGCGCTTCGCGGAGGAGATCGGCTTTTGTGCCGGTTCCATCAAGCAACTGCGGCTGCAGACAGAAATCCTCCCGACGCTCGGCAACGTCGTCGGCCGCGTGCGCAGCAACTTCGACACCTTGCCGGCCGCAGGCTGGTCCATGCTGAACGTGGCCGCCGCCCGGCACGGCGTGAGCCTGGCGAGCCTCGGAGTGCAGCGCACCCAGCCGAGCCAATCGCTCGCGTACGCCACGGCGGCGCAAGTGGCGCACCTTACCGGCGACGACGACTTGCAGCCGCTGGTGGATGGTCCGGTCTGGGACGTCGTGGAGTCGGTCGTTGCGTCGGGCGAGGAGGAGGTGTTCGATCTCACCGTGCCGAGCCTGCACAACTTCGTCGCCAACGACATGATCGTCCACAATTCGACGTATGCAAGGTGCGGCATCATCGTCAACGTCACGCCCTTCGAACCCGAGTGGGAAGGCTACGTGACGCTGGAGTTCTCCAACACCACGCCGCTGCCGGCCAAGATCTACGCCGGCGAAGGCTGCGCGCAGGTGCTGTTCTTCGAGAGCGACGAGGTCTGCGAGACCAGTTACAAGGACCGCGGCGGCAAGTACCAGGGCCAGCGCGGCGTCACGCTGCCGAAGGCCTGACCGCCGTCCGCGCCGCCGCCAGGTCCCACCCCGCCCAGCCGCAACTCTTGAACAGCACGGGCCCGGGCCGCGCGGTCTTCTCGCCCAGCACGATCTCGCGCAGCGTCGGAAAGCCGGCCGGATCCAGCCCGGCCTGCAGCAGGTCGCCGGCCTCGTGCTGCGCCTCGGGGGTGTCGACCACCACCTGACCGGCGGCGGCGCAGTGGCGGCACAGGTCGGGGCCGAGTTCGATCATCTTCGGGGTAAACGATCCCACCGCGGCGATGAACGCGTCGTCGCGCGGCCGCGACTTCAGCACCACGCCGTCGGCCGGCGTGCAGGTCACCACCAGCGGGCATTCCGCCAGCACCGCATTCGGGTCGTGCACCACGGTGGCGTCCAGTCCCAGGTCCTTCGCATGCGCGACCAGGGCCATGGCGCTTCCCACCCGGCGCGAGGCGACGAACACTTGCCGCAGCGGCAGGCCTTCGGCAAAGGCTTCCAGGTGCGCGCGCCCCTGGGCGCCGGCGCCGACGATCAGCAGCGGCCCGCCGGGGACCGGCGCGAGTCGCTGCGCGGCTAACAGCGACACGGCGGCGGTGCGCCGCGCCGTGACCGTCGGCCCGTCCAGCACCAGCAGGCGTTCGCCGGTGGCGACGTCGAAGACGACCACGTCGCCCTGGATGGCGGGGCGCGCCGTGCCGGCGTTTGCCGGCGTGAACGTGATCAATTTGGTGATCGCGATGCGCGCATCCGACGCGGGCATGACGAACAGGCTGGCGCCGCCCGGCAGCGGCTGGACCAGGCGCTCCGGTACCCGCACCGCGTCGTCCGCGAGCAGCGCCCGCAACTGGCCGGCGAGCGCGAGGTAGGGCAGGCGCGCTGCGGTCTGGCTGGCGTCGAGCAGGGTGTTCATGGGACTTTCCTCGTGGTGCAGGGATTTTGTCCTACAGCAGCTCACGCCAAAGACGGTAGCGCCACCGTGGCGCCGTTTCCTACCATCGGCGACAACGATCAAGGAGTTCCCATGCCCGACAGCATCTTTCGCCGCCAAACCGCCTTTCCGCGCGACCAGGCGTTCTGGCTGGCGGCCTCGGTGCTGGTGCTGGGCCAGTTGCTGGCGTTCTGGATGTTGTGCGCCCATCAGGTGCGCAAGGCCGAGGTGCGGCACGCGTCGGTGCAGGTCGAGCGCCTCGCGCTCGCCGACTGCCTGCGCCACGTTCCCAGCGCCACCTTGAGCGGTTGTGCCGCCCGGCTCGCGCCGCTCGACCGGCAGGCGCAGGCCCTGGCCGCCGGCGGTGCGCCGGCCGACCCCTCCACCGTGCCGGTGAACTACGTGTATCGCTGAGGGCCGCTCGCCCCGCGCAGCGGCGGCTTTGGCCGCCGTTTTCACGCGGCACGGACAACGCCCAGGCGCGCCGTGCGCCGATGGCTCAGCGCGACGCTGTCCGACAGCGCGCGGGCATCCGGGCCGACTGACGCCGCCCGGGACGCTGCCTACGCTTGATGCAGGTCCGATGAAAAAGGGGAGCACCATGCATCACATAGCCGACAACCGGGTCCCGCTCCAGGCTTCGCTCGATGCGTCCGACGAATTCGAGCCCGCCGCCGGTGCGTGCTACTGCCCGGCCGGGCTGCTGGCGGCCTTCGCCCTGCTGATGGCCGGCCACGGACGCTGCGTCAGCACGTCGATGATGCTGGGCGACCGCGGGTACGCGATGTGGCAGCTGGCGCGTGCCCATACCCTGGGCGACCCGGAACTGCGCGAGGCGGCCGCCCGCCTGTTCGCGTATTTCGACGACGAGCGCGCACCGGTGCCCGCCGGCCTGCGCGCCTGATCAGAGTTCCGCGCCTTCCACCAGGAAGCGCACCCGGCGCACCCCCTGCCACTCGTCGGCATCGAGCCGGAACGCGAGCTTGACGCGCGCCGGCAGCGGCTCGGTGCGGCCGAACCAGATGCCGTCCACCGGCTGGCCCTGGTGCCGCAGCTTCAGCTGCAGGTGCTTGTCGGCGACCAGGCGCTGCGACACGATCTCCATCACCTCGCTGAACACCGGCGGCGCGAACCCCTGGCCCCACACGGCGTGGTGCAGCGTGTCGACCAGGTCCGGCCGGCGGTACTCGGGCGCGAGCGGCCCGTCGGTGTCGAGCCGCCGCAACAGCGTGGCGGCATCCAGCCATTCCTGCGCCACGCGCGCCAGCGCCTCGTCGAACACGTCCAGGTGTTCTTCCGCGATCGTGCAGCCGGCGGCCAT
>Ga0255338_1003975_pt1 | contig 16378 bp, 12 predicted proteins | sample MeOH1_35cm_T4_19_FD_203715 | JGI IMG/M metagenome (GOLD analysis project Ga0255338, IMG submission 203715) | Sandy soil microbial communities from University of British Columbia, Vancouver, Canada - MeOH1_35cm_T4_195 | ecosystem: Engineered > Artificial ecosystem > Sand microcosm > Unclassified ...
GCGTGCAGCCGGTTCCGGCCGGACAGCGAGCTGCTCACCCTGGTCCGTGACGAGACCGGCACCAGCACCCTGACCCCCACCCTCGCGGACCTCGTCCACGAGGCCCTCGACGCCGCGCGTCAGACCGACGGCGCGGTCGACCCGACCATCGGCGCGACCCTCGTCGACCTCGGCTACGACCGCGACATCGCCTCGGTGCGCGTCGGCCCGACACCGTCGGTCCGCGTCATCCGGCGCCCCACGGGATGGCGCAGCGTCCACCTCGACGGCACCCGGCTGCAGATGCCCGCCGGCACGCAGCTCGACCTCGGTGCGACCGCGAAGGCCGTCGCGGCGCACTGGTCGGCCCGGGCCGTCGCGGAGACGCTCGGCACCGGCGTGCTGGTCAACCTCGGTGGCGACATCGCGACCGCGGGCGCCGGGCCGGCCGGAGGCTGGCAGGTGACCGTGCAGGACCTGCCCACCGACGTCGCGCAGCAGTTCACCCTGGCCGACGGAGCCGCGGTGGCCACCTCCAGCACCGCGCGCCGTACCTGGCTGCGCGGCGGGGTCTCCCTGCACCACCTCGTCGACCCGGCGACCGCCCGTCCCGCCACCGGCCGGTGGCGCAGCGCGACCGTGGTCGCCCCGACCTGTGCCCGCGCCAACACCGCCGCCACCGCCGCCCTCATCAAGGGCAACGACGCCGTCGCCTGGCTGCGCCACACCGCACTCCCCGCCCGGCTGGTGTCCCACGACGGGGACGTCGCCACGTTGAACCAGTGGCCCAAGGAGGTCGCCGCATGAGCGCCACACTGACCACCGCCCTCTGGGACCTGGGGCGCGGCTCGGGGGTCGCCGCCCTCGTCGCGTTCACGGTCTCGCTCGTCCTCGGCATCGTGTCGCGCTCGGGCCGCGAGGCCCTCGGGCTCGGCCGGTTCGGGATCAACGAGGTGCACCGCACCGCGGCCCTCACCGGCGTCGGCCTGGTGGCGGTGCACCTGGGCAGCCTGCTGTTCGACCCGTACGCCCAGCTGCGGGTCGTCGACCTGGCGTTCCCGTTCCTGGGCAGCTACCGGCCGCTCTGGCTCGGCCTGGGCACCCTCGCCGTCGACCTGCTCGCCGTGATCACCGTGGTCAGCCTGCTGCGCGACAAGGTCGGTCCCCGCGTCTTCAAGGCCGTGCACTGGGCCACGTACGCACTCTGGCCGGTCGCGCTCGCGCACTCCCTGGGCACCGGCACCGACGCCTGGACGCTGTGGATGGACACCATCGCCGCCGCCTGCGTCGCCTCGGTGATCACCGCCGTCACGTGGCGCACCTCGCCGTCCTTCGCCAGCCGCGGCTGGACCCGGGCGCCCAGGCAGGTGGCCCGATGACGGTCACGTCGGTGTCCGCACCCCCGATGGGCGAGAGCCGGCTGCTCGCCGACCACCCTGGCGGCCCGGTCCCCCAGGTCGACCTGCGCTCGCTCGTCGACCTGCTCACCCGCGCCGGCCTCACCGGCCGCGGCGGCGCCGGCTTCCCGACGGCCCGCAAGCTCGCGGCCCTCGACGGCCGCCGCCCGGTCATCGTCGGCAACGCCATGGAGGGCGAGCCGCTCAGCCACAAGGACGCGGTGCTGCTCCAGCGCTCGCCCGGCCTGGTCCTCGACGGCCTCGACATCCTCCGGCACGCGCTCCGGCCGAGCCGCACCGTGCTCGCGCTCGGCGCCCGGGTGCCCACCCCGCCGGACCGCCGCGGGATCGAGGTACGCCGGCTCGCCGACTCGTTCGTGGCCGGGCAGGAGACCGCCCTGGTCAACCAGCTCAACGGCCACGACCCGGTCCCGACCGACCCGTCGACGCCGGTGTTCCGCCGTGGCGTCGACGGCCGGCCGACGCTGGTCCTCAACGCCGAGACGCTGGCCCAGCTCGCCCTCGTGGTCCGGCACGGCGCCACCTGGTTCCGCAGCCAGGGCCTGGAGGACGATCCCGGCACGTTCCTGATCTCGCTCACCGAGAGCGTCCCCGGGTTGCTCGACCACCCGGGCGTGCTCGAGGCGCGGCGCGGCGTACCGCTGCGCGAGGTGCTGCGCCGCGGCGGCGCCGACCCCGGCCGCGTCCAGGCGGTGCTGCTCGGCGGCTACCACGGCGCCTGGATCCCCGGCCACGCCCTCGACACGTCGCTGTCGCGGCCCGGGCTCGCCCCCTACGGCGCCACCCCGGGTGCCGGCATCGTGCACCTGCTCGACCAGGGCGCCTGCCCGCTCGACGTCGCGGCCCGCGTCACGGCGTACCTCGCCGGCCAGAGCGCCCGGCAGTGCGGGCCTTGCCTGAACGGCCTGCCGCACATGGCCCAGACGATGCGCCGGCTCGCCCGGCCCGGCGCCGACCCCCGGCTGCTCCCGGAGCTCGAGCGGCTCCAGGTGCTGGTCACGGGACGCGGCGCGTGCAAGCACCCGGACGGCACCGTCCGGTTCGTGGCGAGCACGCTGCGCGTCTTCGACCGGCACGTCCAGGAGCACCTGCGCGGTCACTGCGACAAGGACCACCCGAGGAGGGCAGCCCGATGACGACCCGACTCCACGTGGACTGGACCCGCTGCGACGGCCACGGCTCGTGCGTCGAGCTGCTGCCCGAGCTGCTGGTCCACGACGAGTGGGGCTTCCCGCTCTCACGGACCGGCGAGCCCGACGCGGTCGTCCCCCGGCAGCTCGACGACCTGGCCCGGCGAGCCGTCAGCGCCTGCCCCCTGCAGGCGCTGCGGCTCCGCTCCTAGCGGACCTTCACCCGGATCGTGGGCGAGGTCGCCGGCAGCGTCTGCGCCGAGCCGCTGTAGCCGACGGTGTAGCGCTTCACCCCGGACCGCTGCTTGCGCAGCACGACCACGGCACGCCCGTTGACCAGCGCCATCGCACCCTTGACCAGGGTGGCCCCGCGGCGGACCGTCACAGTGCCGGCCGGCGCCGACCCGGGAGCGCTCACGGCCACGACGATCCGGACCGTCCCGTGCCGGGGTGAGGTGGCGCGCGCCGTCACGGTCGCGGCACCCGGGCCGACGGGACTGACCGGGACGGGGATCACCGGCGCCGGGTTGACCGTGACCGGGTCCGAGGTCGCCTCCGCGACACTGGGCCCGTTCGTCGCGGTGACCCGGACGCGGAAGGACTTCCCGACATCGGTCGCGCTCAGGGCGTACGACGGCCCCTCGCCCACGGCGACCCCGTCACGCAGCCACGTGGTGGCGTACGTCGTACCGGTGCGCACCGACCAGGTGCCGGTCGTCGCGGTCAGGGTCTGGTCCGGCACGGCCGTGCCCTTGATCGCGGGGGCGGTGAGGTTGCTCAGGTCGCGCACCAGCGTGACGTCCAGGCCGTCCGGCGCGTCGCCCGCCACGGTCACGGTCACCGGCACCGGCGAGACCAGTCGTCCGGGGTAGCTCTCCTGCGCCCAGCCGGCCTCGGTGCCGAAGGCGCTGGACCAGCGCCACCCCTGGGAGAAGGACAGGGTGTAGTCGCCGTCGGGCGCGTTGACGTACCAGTGGCCCAGGCGGTCGGACTCGCCGGAGCGGGTGACCGTGCCGGCGGCGCTCACCTGGATGCCGGCCAGCGGGTGCCCGGCCGGGTCGGTGACGGTGCCCGACAGCGTGTGCGTCGGCTGGGTCGGCAGCACCGGCACCAGCGTCTGGTTGGCGGTGTGGCGTCCACCGGCCGCGATGACGATCGGCGTCTGCGGGGACCAGTCCGACGGGTCGCCACCGTCGTTGAGCGTCGGCGTGTAGCCCTGGTAGGCGCTGTCCTTGAAGCGCAGCACGAGGGACATCGCCTCGAGCCCGCCGATCACGTATCGCCCGGTCGCGTCGGTCTTCGTCGACCCGGCGTACGCGTGCGAGGACGCGTCGTACGCGTCGACGTCGAGGAACGGGATCGGGTTGCCGGTGACCGAGTCGGTGACCAGGCCGGCGATGGTGGCAGCGTTCTGGACGACGAGGTCCGGGACGACCAGCGGGCCCGACTCCGGGACCACGACAGCAGCATGCGCGTCGAGGAAGTACAGCCCACCCTCGACCGACACCGTCGCCGACCCGGCGCGGGTGTAGCCGAGGTCGAAGACACCACCCGTGCCGGTGGTCGTCGAGCGGACGAGCCCGTCCTCGCTGATGAGGACGGTGAGCCCTGCCCGCCCGTGGTTGCCGGAGTCGACCACCTTGCCGCTGACCTTCGCGAGCGCCGGCATCACCATCGTGAAGTGGAGGTCGGAGGCTCCGGCGGCGAGGTGGACCGGCGTCGCGAGGCTCTTGTCGGCAGTACCGGCCTGGTTGCCGGCGGCGTACCACCGGGTCGCGCCGTCCATCGTGTCCGACGTGACCGCGATGAGGTAGTCGCCAGCCTGGCCAGCGGCGCTGTCCCAGGTCGTCGACCAGCTCCCGTCGACCAGGTCGTCGCCGCCGCAACTGCCCGACCCGACCAGCTCGAGGCAGACGGTGCCGTTCTGGGCGACGCCGTCCGTGTTGGTGACGGTGGCGCTCAGGGTGACCACGGTCGCCGCCAGCGAGGGCGGCGCCAAGGCCACCAGGACGATCACGGCGCCGAGCAGGACACTCCACAGACGTCGTGAGGACGTGAGCAAGATCTTCATGCCCACAACGTCGCAGGGGCCACTTGTGCTGGACTTGAGCGTGACTTGGAGGCCGGCAACGTAGCCCGGCCAGCGCGTCCGCCCCGTGCTCCACGGCATGCCCACGGGCCGCGCCGCCTAGCGGACCTTCACCCGGATCGCGGGCGAGGTCGCCGGCAGCGTCTGCCCGGAGCCGCTGTAGCCGACGGTGTAGCGCTTCACCCCGGACGGCTGCTTGCGCAGCACGACCACCGCACGCCCCCCGACGAGGGTGACCCCCGCCTTCACGACCCGGCTGCCCCGGCGGACGAACACCGTGCCGGTCGGCGTCACGCCGGCGCCGCTGACCACGAGCGCCAGCTTGACCCGGCCCGCCCGCGGCGACGTCCCGCGCCCGGCGACGGCGGTCGGCACCAGGCCGACGCCGGCGGGCGCGGACAGTGCCGTGGCTGTCGTCGACCCGTTCGTCGCCGTGACCCTGACCTGCAGCGTCCTGCCGGCGTCCGCCGGGGTGAGGACGTACGACGGACCGGAGCCGACCGCGGCACCGTCACGCAGCCACGTCGTCGCGAACGCGGTCTGGGTGTGGACCGACCAGGTGCCGGTCGTGGCGGTGAGCGTGTGGCCGGGCGCCACGGTGCCGGAGATCGCCGGCAGCGTCAGGTTGGCCAGGCCGGTGACCAGGTGGAAGACGTTCCCCGCCGAGGTCGCCCCGGGACCGACCTGGATCGGCGTCGAGGCCGCCAAGGTGTCCACGTCGCCGAACCAGCGCGGCATCAGGTCCGCCTGCGGCTCGTCGGGAGTCAGTCCCCGTGCGACCAGCCGCACCGGGACGTCGGCCGGCACGGCGACCGAGTAGGAGGACTGCTCGAGCATCGGGTCGTGGTTGACCAGGTGACCGGCGCCGTCGTACACCCAGATCTCACGGGCACTGACGCCGACGCGGCCGCCGGGGCCCTCGACCGCGCCGGAGATCCGGCCGGCACGGTGCAGCGAGGTCTGCAGGTCGTCCCGACCGACCCCACCCGAGACCGTCACGGGCGTCGCAGCCTCCTCGACGAACGCGCTCGGGTAGTACGCCGGGAACCACCCGGGAGCCGGGCCGAACAGCGACGACCAGCGCCAGTCCTGGGAGAACTGCAGGGTGTGGGTGCCGTCGGCCGACGGCAGGTACCAGTGCCCCTTCCGGTCGGTCGTGTCGCTGACGTCGCCGTCGGTGACCTCGATGCCCGGGAGCGGGTCGCCGGCGGTGTCGGTGACCGTGCCGCCGAGCGTGTGCGCGGGGGCCGGTGTCGTCTTCGCGACGAGCTGCTGGTCGTAGACCCGGTCCTCCCCCTCGCCGAGGGTGATCGGCGTCTGCGGCGACCAGTCGTTGGGGTCACCGCCGTCGTTGAGGGTCCAGGTGTAGCCGTCGTACGCGCCGTCGAGGAAGCGCAGCACGATCGGGGCCGTGCTGAGCCGGCCGAGGTGGTAGCTCCCGTCGGCGCCGGTGGTGGTGGTGCCCAGGGGCAGGTGGGTGGTCGCGGAGAACGCGTCGACGTTCAGGAAGGGGATCGGCGCACCGGTGGTCGAGTCGGTCACCTGACCGCTGATGCTCGACGCCCGGTGGAGCACGAAGTCGGGCATGAGGACCGAGCCGGACGCCGGCACGACCACGCCGGCCTGGCTCCTCAGGTACGCCGGGTCGTCGGCTGCCGTGACCTGCCACGAGCCGGCCTGCACGTAGCCGAGGTGGAAGACGCCAGCGGCGTCCGTGGTGAAGTTCGAGCGGATGCTCCCGGCCTCGTTGAGGATGATCGTCGCGCCGGCGATGCCGACGTTGTTGCTGTCGACAACCCGGCCGCTGACCTTCGCGATCGCCGGCATCATCATCGAGAAGGTCACGTCCGGCGCTCCCGGCCCGAGGTGGACCTGGGTCGCGAGGTTCTCCTGCGTGGTCCCCGCCGGGTCACCTGCCACGTAGAACCGTTGCGTGTCGTCCATCGTGCTGGAGCGCACGAATATGACGTAGTTGCCGTCGGGGTACTGGCTGGTGTCCCAGTTCCACGAGAAGGACCCGTCGGACAGCCCGACGCCGTCGGCGCTGCTGGCCCCCACCCGCTTCACGTACACGCTGCCGTTCTGGTTGACGCCGTCGGTGTTGGTGACGGTGCCGCTCAGGTGGATGACGTCGGAGACGGCCAGCGCGGCGGGTGCGAACGCCGCCATCGCGAGCACGAGCCCGAGGAGGAGGCCGCAGAGCCGCAGGGCAGGGACGGGCAGGGTCTTCATGGTCCCAGCGTCGCTGCGACCACTTGAAGAAGTGTTGCAGACGAGTTGAAGCCGGTGGCTCAGCGCACCTTCACCCGGATCGACGCCGACGTCGCCGGCAGCGTCTGGGCCGCCCCCGAGTACGACGCCGTGAAGCGCCGCACCCCCGACGGCTGCCGCTTCAGCGTGACCACGGCCCGTCCGCCGACCAGGACGACATCGCGCTTGACCACCCTGGCGCCGCGCTTGATCGTGAGTGTGCCTGCGGGGGTCGGCCCGGCGGCGCTCACCGTGACGGTGAGCTTGACCGCTCCGGCCTTCCGCGACGTGCCGCGCCCGGTCACGGCCGACGCCACCCTGGCGATCGTGACCGGGGCCGAGTCCGCAGTCGCGGTGTGGCTCCCGTTGGTCGCCACCACCCGGGCCCGGACCGCGTCGCCGGCGTCAGCCGCGGCGACCTGGTACGTCGCGCCGGACCCGACCTGCGTCGGGCCGCGCCACCACGTGACGTCGTACCGCGTGCCGGTCATCGTGCTCCAGGTGCCGGTGCTCGCGGTCAGCACGCCACCCACGGCCGGGGTTCCGCTGACCGCCGGCGAGGCGACCACGGCGAAGGAGGAGCCGACGTGGGTGTCGGCGACGGTGACGGTGTCACCGGCTGCCACGGTGACCTGGGTGGCCGCCTCGAAGGAGTCCGTGTCCCCGAGCCAGCGCGGGAGGTAGTCGACCGTCGACGACACGACGAAGCGCTGCGACCTGAGCAGCAGCCGCCAGGTTCCGGGCCGGACCAGCACCGAGTAGGACGCGCCACTGAAGTATCCCGGGTCCTGCTCGAGCGCGACCTGCCCGTTCGTCCCGTAGACGGACCAGTGGGTGCTGAAGTTGGCCGGAGACGGGTCGCCGGTCTCACGGACGGCTCCCTGGATGTACGCACCCCGGCCGAGGGTGACGTCGAGGCCGGACTGCGGGACCCCCGCCACGACGGTGACCGGGAGCCCGGCTGCTTCCATCGCCGCGTCGGGGTAGAACTCGGGGAACCAGCTCGGCCCTGTGCCGAACACGTAGGTTCCCCAGCGGTTGTCGTCGCGGAGCTGGAGCCGGTAGCTGCCGGGAGGCGTGTCGAGGTACCAGTGCCCGAGCCGATCGGTGACGTCGTACAGGGACTGATCGTCCGGCGAGGTGACCGCGATCCCCGGCAACGGGTGCCCGCCGTCGTCGGTGACCGTGCCGCTGAGGTTGTGGGTCGGCACCGCCGGGCTCATCGCGGTCAGGCCCATGTTCTTGGCCGTGTCCGTGTCCGCGGCCAGCGTGAACGGGACCTCACCGACCCAGGTGACGGGGTCGCCGCCGCCGGAGAGCTGGCTCGCATAGCCACCGAACTCGTCGGAGAACCTGGCCACGAGGTCCTGGTTGCCCAGCTGGTTGATCCGGTAGTCGCCGTTGAGGTCGGTGTACGCCGAGCCCTGGTAGGTGTGGGAACCGGCGGTGAAGACCTGCACCTCGACCAGCGGCAGCGGAGCGCCGGACACCGAGTCCGTGACGTGACCGTGGATCGACGCCGCCTTCTGGACCACGAGCGGCGGATCGACGACGTAGGCTCCGGAGGCGGGCACGGTCATCGACCCGCTGGTGCCCGCGTAGTCGCCGACCGGGCTCACCGACAGGCTGTGCGCCCCTGCCCGCACGTAGCCGAAGTCGTAGCTGCCGTCGGCCTGGGTGATCACAGACGTCTGGTGACCAGACTGGTTGCGGCCGACATGGGCGCCGGCCACGGGCGCGCCGTGGTTGTCCAGCAGCGTTCCGGTGACTTTGGCGATCGCCGGCATCACCATGTCGAAGTGGAGGTCGACGGCGCCCGGGCCGAGGTTCACGGGCGTTGCGGCACTGCGGTCCGTGGTGCCCGCGTTGTCCCCGGCCACGTACCAGCGGGTGTGGCCGTCCATGGTGCTCGAGGTGACCCGGATCAGGTAGCTGCCCGGGTTCGCGTCCACGTCCCAGGTGCGCGACCAGACGCCGCCCGAGGTCAGGTTCGTGCCGCCGCAGCTGCTGCCCGGCGCCGCCAGCTCGAGGCAGACCGAGCCGGCCTGGTCCAGCCCGTCGGAGTTGGTGACGTGGGCGCTCAGGGTGACGGTGGTGACTGCCTGCGCGGGAGGCGCGAAGACCGCCAGCGCCAGGACCAACCCGAGCAGGACACTCCACGCGCGTCGTGACGTCATGCGCGGAGCATGGCGCACGTCATGCACATTCGCACGTACCAACTAGACCACCGGCCGAAACCTCGGGTCTGCTCGTATCAGGTCAACCGCGCCGCGACTCCAACACGCGGAAACCCTTCGCGCTGGCGACCTTCGCGGTCGGGAAGCCCTGCTCGGTGAGCCACGCGGCCAGCGAGTCGGCACCGAGGTTCTTCCCGACGACGAGCCTGGCGCGCCCTTCCGGGGCCAGCCGGGGCAGCCACTCCAGGAGCAGGGCGTGCAGGGCCTCCTTGCCGATCCGGATCGGCGGGTTCGACCAGATCTCGTCGAAGGTCACGCCCGGGTCCACCTCGCCGGGGAGGCACGCGGTGAACCGGTCGCTGATCCCCATCGCGACGGCGTTCTCGTTGGCCAGCAGCACGGCGCGCTCGTTGACGTCGATCGCGGTGACCGTGCAGTCCGGCACGGCGACCGCGATCGCCAGCCCGATCACGCCGTACCCGCAGCCGAGGTCGAGCACCGTGCGGGCACCCTCGGGCGGCGACTGCTCGCGCAGCAGCACGCCGGTGCCGATGTCGAGGCGCCCCTGGGCGAAGACCCCGGACCCCGAGGTCAGCTCGAGCCAGTGCCCCCACACGTTCGCGCTCACCGGGATCCGCTTGAACGCCGCCTGGGGGTCCGCGGTGAAGTAGTGCTCGTCGGCCATGGCCCCCATCCTGCCGTCCCGGCGGTCAATTCCGGTGGGCACCCCGGGGACGGCGACCCTAGTCTGGCCGGGTGACCGACGCCGCGCCCCGTCTCCCGATGATCGTGCTGGTCGCGCCGGCGCACGAGGACGTCCTCCGCGACGAGTTCGGCCGCTACGTGCGCGACTACGACATCCGCTGCACCAGGTCGGCCGAGGAGGCCTCGACCCTGCTCCGCGACGCCCGCGCCGAGGGTCACCCGGTCGCCCTGGTCGTCACCGAGTCGGCGCTCCCCGACGCCGAGATGTTCCCGGCGATCGCGGCATGGCGGAGCATCCTGCCGACCGCCCGCCGGATCGTCGCCGCGCACTGGAGCCGGTTCATGGTCGACGCCGACGCATTGCGCCCCGGCCTGGCCACGGGGAAGTACGACGCCTACCTGCTGATGCCGCGCGGCGTGCGGGACGAGGAGTTCCACACGGCGGTGACCGAGCTGCTCTCCGACTGGGGTTCGACCGTGGCCGCGCCCGAGGTCGCCAGCGCCGAGATCATCGCGCCGCAGCCCGACGCCCTCACGGCCGCGCTCCGTGACTACCTCGACCGGATGGGGATGCCCAGCGAGCTGGTCACCCCCGACTCCGCGAAGGGCCGCGACCTCCTGCGCGGGTACGACGGTCCGCTGGCGTTCCCGATCTTCACCCGGATGGGCCGGCCGCCGCTCCCGGTCAGCTCGGTGCGCGACGTCGCGTCGCTGATCTACGGCACTCCGGCCGACATCGACGTCGACCAGGTCATCGACCTCGCCGTGGTCGGCGCCGGTCCCGCCGGTCTCGCGACCGCGGTCTACGGCTCGTCCGAGGGGCTCTCGACGGTCGTGGTGGAGGCCGAGGCGATCGGCGGCCAGGCCGGCACCAGCTCGATGATCCGCAACTACCTGGGCTTCCCGCGCGGCATCTCCGGGATGCGCCTGGCGCAGCGGGCCCGCAACCAGGCGATCCGCTTCGGCACCCGGTTCTTCACCGGGTGGCCGGTCATGACCCTCGCGCCGGGCGCTCCCGGCGAGCCGCACGTGCTCCGCACCGAGGGCGGCGACGTGCGGGCCCGGTCGGTGGTGATCTCCTCCGGCGTCGCCTACCGGCGCCTCGGCGTGCCCGGCATCGAGCGGCTCGTCGGCCAAGGGGTCCACTACGGCGCCGCCGTCAGTGCCGCGCGCGAGGTCGAGGGCTACGACGTCGTCGTGGTCGGCGGCGGCAACTCGGCCGGGCAGGCAGCGATCCACCTCGCCCGGTTCGCCCGCTCGGTGACCCTCGTGGTGCGCCGGCGCGACCTCGCCGAGACGATGTCGAACTACCTGATCCGCGAGATCAGCTACAACGACGTGATCCGCGTGCAGCCGTGCACCACCGTGGTCGACGGTGGCGGCGACAGCCGCCTCGAGTGGATCCGCACCCGTGACCTGGAGACCGGCGCAGAGGCGGAGCACCCCGTGGCCGGGCTGTTCCTGCTGCTCGGCGCGGACCCGCACTGCGACTGGCTGCCCGACTCGATCTGCCAGGACGAGCGCGGGTTCGTCGTCACCGGGCGCGACATCCCCCGGCACCTGTGGGTCGAGGGGTCGCCCCCGGCCAGCCTCGAGACGTCGGTGTCGGGCATCTTCGCGGTCGGCGACGTCCGCGCCGGCTCGATGAAGCGGGTGGCCGCGGCGTCCGGCGAGGGTGCGTCCGTCGTACCGCTCGTGCACGCGCACCTCGCCGTCGACGATCGCTGAGCGCTACTCCTCGGTCTGCTTCGCCCAGAGGTTGACGCCGGAGTCGACGGCGTACCGGTCGATCGCGGCGAGCTCGTCGTCGGTCAGCGGCGGCCCGGACAGCGCGTCGAGGTTCGTGTCGAGCTGCTCCACCGACGACGCGCCGATCACCGCGGAGGTGACCCGCGGGTCGCGCAGCGCCCACTGCAGTGCGAGCTGGGCGAGCTTCTGCCCACGCTGCGCGGCGATGTCGTTCAGCGCCCGCACCCTGTCCAGCACCGCGTCGTCGATCGGCGTGACCGTGGAGTCCGGCCGGGCGGCCCGCGAGTCGGCCGGGATGCCGTGCAGGTAGCGGTCGGTGAGCAGGCCCTGCGCGAGCGCCGTGAACACGATGCAGCCCATCCCCTGCACCTCGAGCTCGTCGAGGAGGTCCTCCTCGATCCACCGGTTGAACATCGAGTACGACGGCTGGTGGATCAGCAGCGGGGTGCCCAGGTCGCGGGCGATCGAGGCGGCCTCCCGGGTCTTCGACGCGGAGTACGACGAGATGCCGGCGTAGAGCGCCTTGCCGGTCCGGACCGCGTGGTCGAGCGCCATCATCGTCTCCTCGACCGGCGTCTCCGGGTCGAACCGGTGGCTGTAGAAGACGTCGACGTACTCCAGGCCCATCCGGCGCAGCGACTGGTCCAGCGACGCGAGCACGTACTTCCGCGAGCCGCCGCCCTGGCCGTACGGGCCGGGCCACATGTCCCAGCCGGCCTTGGTGGAGATCACCAGCTCGTCGCGGTACGGCGCGAAGTCGTCGGCCAGGTAGCGGCCGAAGTTCTCCTCGGCGCGGCCGTACGGCGGCCCGTAGTTGTTCGCGAGGTCGACGTGGGTGACGCCCCGGTCGAAGGCCCGCCGCAGGATCGCGCGCTGGGTCTCCTCGGAGCGGTCGTCACCGAAGTTCTGCCAGAGCCCGAGCGAGAGCGCCGGCAGCTTCAGGCCGCTCCGGCCGGAGAAGCGGTACTCCATCGCGTCGTAGCGGTCGTCGGCAGCGGTGTAGGTCATGGCTCCATCCTGCCCGGCATCTCCAGCATCAGTCGTAGGCGCCGTGGATCAGGTCCTGCCGGAACCCCCTGCTGGTGGCGGTGCTCAGGCGTGCGAGCTCCTGCTCGAGACCCGCAACGTCGATCTCGGCCAGCAACGGGCTTGCCGGGCGGGGATCGGCCTCCAGCAAGCGGATCCGGAGGTCGTCTCGTGGATGCGTCGCATCGATGCGGTGCGGTTCGCGCGCGAGCTGCCTCATTCGGTTGTCGCGCTGTTGCGAGGTCATCGGGGGCCGGGCTACCAGGAACTCGTACGGGTCCAAACCGCGCCGAGCGGCCGCCGCCGTACTGGTGAGGAGACCGTCGAGGTCCGTCGCGAGGACCTCGACCAGCGCGTCGGTCCCCGCCACGTCTGCCGATCGACGGTCCGCGAGGTACTCGTGATGGGGACGGCCGGACAAGGACAGTCGATCCAGGGCAACGCCCAGCAGAAGGAAGGGCGCGGTCAGAATCGCTTGGATCGTCTGGGTCATCAGGGAAACCACTCCTCCCGTGAAGAAGCCACGGCCCAGGTAGAGATCGTCGCGATGTCGGCGCTCGGGCGCCAGAAGGTGCCACACGCCTCCGACCACGTTCGAGGCCGCATCGATCGCCCGCCCGCGCAGGGTGTCTCGTCCACGGAGGTGGCCGAGCTCGTGGCCGATCACACCGAGTCGGCCGGGCCACGACAGGGCCGTCATCAGCGGCATTCCGAGCACCATCGCCGGACGGCTCAGCATGCCGACGGTCGTCACGTAGGCGTTGAACGTGAGATCCACCGCGACCGTCCGCGGAGCCGGGACGCCCACGGCCGCCGCGACCCGCCGGACGAGCTCGTGAAGGGAAGGGAACTCGCTCTCGTCGAGCACGACCACTCCAGGGGAGAGCCCGGCGCTGCGGGGGCGCAGGGCAACGGCGAGCAGCCAGCCGAGCCCGACAAGGATCCACTCCACGCCGCTGGCATTCAGGGTCGCCCACACCAGCATGACCAGGAACAGCACCGCAACCGCCACGATGATCGACGCCACCGCGGTCGCCGCGAGCATCGATGGTGCCGTCCTGAACGATTCCGGATCTGCGACCAGTCGTTCGAAGGTGCGGTCGGCAGCGCGGTCCACCCATCGCTGACGCAGCTGCTCGTACCAGGCGCGACGCTCACCCGAGGACATGCTCGGGAGCATAAGGGTCAGGCGTGGAGCGTGCGGAGGGCACGGGCGGCGCGCGCCTGCGCAGCCAGGTCCGCGTCGGCGACGTACGCGACCTCCTCGAGGGTGAGGCCGTGCGGCTGCACGACGGTCACGCCCGGGTCGCGGACCCGGGCGGCGAGCACGTCGGCCGCCCACGCGGGCTCGCGGCGTCCCTCGCCTACCGCGACCAGGCAGCCGACCAGCGAGCGCACCATGTTGTGGCAGAACGCATCCGCCCGCACCGTCGCCTCGGCGACCCCGTCGACGCGGGTCCAGGCGAGGTCGAGCAGCGAGCGGATCGTGGTCGCACCCTCCCGCTTGCGGCAGAAGGCGGCGAAGTCGTGCTCGCCGAGCAACAGGCCTGCTGCCTCGTTCATCCGGTCGAGGTCCAGCGGCCGCGGCCAGCTGAGCACGTGCCCGCGCTCAAGCGGGTCGACGCAGTCCGGCCGGTCGGCGATCCGGTAGCAGTACCGCCGCCAGACCGCGCTGAACCGGGCGTCGAACCCGGGTGGCGCCACGGTGATCCGGTGCAGCCGGACGTCCCTGCCGATCACGCCGTTGACCCGCCGCAGCAGCGCCTCCTCCGGTGCGGCATCGCGGCGGCCGGACACCCCGGCCAGCACCTCGGGCTCGAGGTCGACGTGGGCCACCTGGGCCCGGGCGTGCACGCCGGTGTCGGTCCGCCCGGCGACGGTCAGGGCGGTGCCGGTCGTCCGCAGCACGGTGTCGAACGCGGCCTCGAGCTCCCCCTGGACGGTCCGCAGCTCGCGCTGGCGCGCCCACCCGTGGAAGCCGGTCCCGTCGTACGCGAGGTCGATCCGCAGCCGGTGACAAGTGCTCACCGGGTCAGTGTTTCAGGTGCACCCGTGCGCCCGGCGGGCTGCCGCAGCGAGAGCTCGACCCCCCAGCACGAGGGGGCCGAGCTCTCGCTGCGGTGGTGACGGTCAGGCCGGCACCACGGCGACCTCGCCGTTCCTGGCCGCCTCGGCATGGGACTTGCTGTCCCGGCCGGAGATCAGGAACGCCGTGAGGACGGCGCCGGCCACGGCGAAGCCCGCGCCGACGGTGAACGCGTCGGCGAACCCCTGGGTGAGCGCCGTCGCCTTGTCGGCTCCGGTGGCGAAGGCGTCCTTCGTCGAGGAGTTGGCGATCGTCGCGAGGATGGCCAGGCCCAGAGCGCCGCCGACCTGCTGGCTGGTGTTGATCAGTCCCGACGCCAGGCCGGCCTCGTGGGCCTCGGTGCCGGTCACCGCGGCGATCGTCACGGGCACGAACGAGGCGCCGAGTCCGATGCCGGCCAGGATCGAGGGGCCCAGCACGCTGCCGACGTACGAGCCGTCGGGCTGGATCTGGCTGAACCACGCGAGCCCGACCGCGACGAACAGCATCCCGGCGATCAGGACGTTCTTGAACCCGACCCGGGTCACCAGCGCGCTCGCCGCCCCGGCGGTCAGGATGATCGCCACCGCGAGGGGCAGGTACGCCAGGCCCGCCTGGAGGGCGTCGAGCCCGAGGACCTGCTGCAGGTACAGCGTGATCATGAAGAACATCGAGAACAGCGACATCCCGATCAGGACGCCGATCAGGTTGGCCCCGCGCAGGGTGCGCAGCCGGAAGATGCCGAACGGCACCAGCGGCTTCCTGGTCCGCAGCTCGACGACCACGAAGGCCACGAGCAGTGCTGCCGCGCCGGCCAGCCGCCAGATGGTCTGGGCCGAGGACCAGCCCGCGTTGGTGGCGTCGACCATCGCGTACACCAGCAGGGCCAGGCCCGCCGAGACGGTGATCGCACCGGGCAGGTCCAGGGCCCGGTCGCTCTCCTCCTCCGCCGTCGACTCCTTCAGCCGGAGCGGGGCCTGCCAGACGATGAACGCGCCGATCGGGACGTTCACGAAGAGCACCCACTCCCAGCCGGCCCACTGGGTCAGGACGCCACCGAGGAGCACCCCGGCAGCGCCACCGGCGCCGGCGACTGCTCCCCAGATGCCGAGGGCCTTGTTGCGCTCCTGGCCCTCGGGGAAGGTCGTCGTGATGATCGACAGGGCTGCGGGTGACGCGATCGCAGCGCCGAGGCCCTGGACGGCGCGCGCGCTGATCAGCCACGTCTCGCTCTGGGCGAGGCCGCCGGCGAGGGAGGCGAGCGCGAAGAGCGCCATGCCGATCATGAACACCCGTCGGCGACCCAGGTAGTCGGCCAGACGGCCCCCGAGGAGGAGGAACCCGCCGAAGGTCAGGGTGTAGGAGTTGACGACCCACGACAGGTCGGCCTGGGAGAAGTCGAGTGCGGTGCCGATCGAGGGCAGGGCGACGTTGACGATCGAGGCGTCGATGACCACGACGAACTGGGTCATCGCGAGCAGCGCGAGCGCGAGGTTGCGCGCCCGCGGCGTACTGAGGTCTGGCTGAGGCATGAGGGGGCTCCTGGTCCGTATGCGGAACCGTAGTTCCAATTCCGCTTAGGACGATATGGAGGTACGATTCCGCTTGTCAACGCTTTAATCCGGAGGGGATGCCCGCATGTCCACGTCCACCGAGCCACGGCCGCTCCGTGCCGACGCCCAGCGCAACCTCGAGCGGATCATCGACTCTGCGCGCACGTTGTTCGCCGAGCGCGGAGCCCAGGTGCAGATGGAGGACATCGCCGCTCATGCCGGCGTCGGCATCGGCAC
>Ga0255338_1003976_pt1 | contig 16373 bp, 13 predicted proteins | sample MeOH1_35cm_T4_19_FD_203715 | JGI IMG/M metagenome (GOLD analysis project Ga0255338, IMG submission 203715) | Sandy soil microbial communities from University of British Columbia, Vancouver, Canada - MeOH1_35cm_T4_195 | ecosystem: Engineered > Artificial ecosystem > Sand microcosm > Unclassified ...
TCTTCGTCGGACAGGTCGAGCGTGCGCACGGCCCTGGCTTCGTTGAGCACGGCCTGGGCCTTTTCCAGCACGGCGACCAGGCGCAGCGCTTCCTTGTCGCCGGCGCGCGCGGGCTTGATGTAGCGGGCGTGGGCCTTTTCGACGGTGGCGAGGTCGGCCAGCGCCAGTTCGGTATTGATCACTTCGATGTCGGACAGCGGATCGACCTTGCCGGCCACGTGAATCACGTTGTCGTCTTCGAAGCAGCGCACCACGTGGGTGATGGCGTCGGTTTCCCGGATGTTGGCGAGGAACTGGTTGCCCAGGCCTTCACCCTTGGAGGCGCCCGCCACCAGGCCGGCGATGTCGACGAACTCGACCACGGCCGGCAGCACGCGTTCGGGCTTGACGACCTCGGCGAGCTTGGCAAGCCTCGGATCCGGCACTTCCACCACGCCCACATTGGGCTCGATGGTGCAGAACGGATAGTTCTCGGCGGCGATGCCGGCCTTGGTCAGGGCGTTGAACAGCGTGGACTTGCCGACGTTGGGCAGGCCGACGATGCCGCATTTGAGGCTCATGGTAGAAAGCTTGAAATAGCAAAACCCCTATTCTAGCGGATGGGCGTGTGCGCACCGTGCCCGGGGTGGCCGGCGGCGGCGGTCCGGCGCGGCGCTGGCCGGCGCACGGGACGGGCGCGGGCGAAGTGCCGGGATGGCTATAATCCAGCCATGACTCGTCCATCCCCCTCCCGTTTCCAGGTTGCCGTGGTCGGCGGCGGTATCGTCGGCAAGGCTTGCGCGTTGTTGCTGGCCCAGCAGGGCATGCAGGTGGCGCTGGTCGCGCCGCGTCCGCAGGCGAGCGCGCCGGCGGCGGACCAGTGGGACAGCCGCATCTATGCGTTCTCGGCCAGCTCGCAGGCGCTGCTGGCGCAGTTGCGCGTGTGGGAGGCGCTGGACCCGGCGCGGGTGCAGCCGGTGTGCGACATGCGGGTGTCCGGCGACGCCAGCGCGGCGCGCGAGGATGCCCCGGCCGCGGGCGACCTGCATTTCTCGGCGTATGCGGCCACGGTGCCGCAACTGGCGTGGATCATCGAGTCGGGCCAGGTGGAGCGCGTGCTGGATACGGCGTTGCGGTTCCAGCACCAGGTGCACTGGTTCGACGATACCGCCGCGGCGTTCCAGCGCGACCACGACGGCGCCACGCTGACGCTGGCCGGCGGCGACAAGGTGCGCGCGGCGCTGGTGGTGGGCGCGGACGGCGCGCGCTCGTGGCTGCGCGACCAGTGTCATATCCCGGTCTCCAAGCGGCGCTACCGTCAGCTTGGCGTGGTGGCCAATTTCGAATGCGAGCAGCCGCACCAGGACACGGCCTGGCAGTGGTTCCTGGGCGCGCCGGCCAAGCTCATGGCGGACGAGGAGCCGGCCAACGGCGAGATCCTGGCGCTGCTGCCGTTGCCGGGGCGGCGCGTGTCGATGGTGTGGTCGGCCGACGAAGCGCACGCGGCGGAGCTGCTGGCCTTGTCGCCGGAGGCGCTCTCGGCCACCGTGATGCAGGCCGCCAGCGGCGCGGTGGGCCGGCAGTTCGGCGCGCTGCGCTGCGTGACGCCGGCGCAGGGTTTCCCGCTGGTGCTGCAGCGCGCGGAGCAGTTCGCGCAGCCGCACGTGGCGCTGGTGGGCGACGCGGCCCACGTGGTGCATCCGCTGGCCGGGCAGGGCATGAACCTGGGCCTGCGCGACGTGGCGGAACTTGGCCGCGTGATGGCCGCCAAAGAGTCGTTCCGCGGCGAAGGGGACCTGCGCCTGCTGCGCCGCTACGAGCGCGCGCGCGCCACGGACCTGCTGTCGCTGACGGCGGCCACCGACGGCCTGCACCGGCTGTTCTCGCTGCCGGGCGGCATGGCGCGCACGGTGCGCAATGCCGGCATGCGGGCGGTGGGCGGCCAGCCGCTGCTCAAACGTTTTCTCATCGGCCGCGCGCTGGGCTGAGGCCCGAAGCGCGCGCCGGATCACCGGATACCTGGAGTCATCATGTTGCAATTCCTGCGCCGCCGTCCCGCCCTGTCGGCGACCGTCGCCACTCTCGCCGGCGGCCTGGCGGCGGCCGGCTTCGCGCTGCACGCCGTGGCGGCGAGCGAGCCGGGCACCGACCGCATCAAGGAGTCGATCCAGAAGATGCTGGGCGGGCGCGCCGAGGTCAAGAGCGTGGGCAAGACGCCGGTGCCGGGCCTGTTCGAGGTCAATATCGGCGGGCAGGTGGTCTATACCGACGCCACCGGGCGCTACGTCATCAACGGCGAGATGGTCGACACCAAGACCGGCACCAACCTGACCGAGGAGCGCGTGGCGGACCTGAACCGCATCAAGTGGTCGGACCTGCCGCTGGCGCGCGCCATCAAGTGGACCAAGGGCGACGGCAGCCGCCAGGTGGCGGTGTTCTCGGACCCGAACTGCGGTTACTGCAAGCGCATCGAGCAGACCTTCCAGCAGATGGACAACATCACGGTCTATACCTTCCTCTACCCGGTGCTGTCGCCGGACTCGGAGGTCAAGGCCAAGCAGGTCTGGTGCGCGACCGACCGCACCAAGGCCTGGCGCGACTGGATGCTCAACCGCGTGGCGCTGACCGGCAACGGCAGTTGCAAGACGCCCGTGGACGACAACCTGACGCTGGGCCAGAGCCTCAACATCACCGGCACCCCGGCCGTGTTCTTCATGGACGGCACGCGCATCCCCGGCGCGGCCGACGCCGCCACGCTCGAGCGCAAGCTCGCCGGCCTCAAGAAGTAAGCTCTCGCGCCGGCGGCCATGCCCGGCGCGCCGCGCCGGGTCGGCCGGCGCCTCGTTCATCTGACCTTCGCTATCCGCTGACGCGGAAGGAGACATCATGACGTTCCAGGCATTGCTGCTGACCCAGGACGGCGGCGCCACCCAGGCCGCCGTCACCGCGCTCGAGGAATCCGCCCTGCCGGCGGATGGCGACGTGCTGGTCGCGGTCGACTATTCCACCATCAACTACAAGGACGGCCTGGCCATCACGGGCCGCGCGCCGGTGGTGCGCAAGTGGCCGATGGTGGCGGGCATCGACGGCGCCGGCACGGTGCTGGAATCCGCGCACCCGCGCTGGCGGGCGGGCGACCGCGTGGTGCTCAACGGCTTCGGCGTGGGCGAGACGCACTGGGGCTGCCTGGCGCAGCGCGCGCGCCTGAAGGGCGACTGGCTGGTGAAGTTGCCGGACGCCTTCACCGCGCAGCAGGCGATGGCCATCGGCACGGCCGGCTACACCGCCATGCTGTCGGTGCTGGCGCTGGAGCGCGCGGGCGTCGCGCCGGGCGATGGCGAGGTGCTGGTGACCGGCGCCTCGGGCGGCGTGGGCACGGTGGCGATCGCGCTGCTGTCCAAGCTCGGCTATCGCGTGGCGGCGTCCACCGGCAAGACCGCCGAGGCGGATTTCCTCAAGGCGCTGGGCGCGGCCGAGGTGATCGACCGCACCGAGCTGGGCAAGCCCGGCAAGCCGATGCAGAAGGAGCGCTGGGCCGCGGTGGTGGACTCGGTGGGCTCGCACACGCTGGTCAACGCCTGCGCCCAGGTGCGCTACGGCGGCGCGGTGACGTGCTGCGGGCTGGCGCAGGGGCTGGACTTCCCGGCCTCGGTGGCGCCGTTCATCCTGCGCGGCATCACGCTGTACGGCATCGACAGCGTGATGGCGCCGATGGCCAGGCGCGAGCAGGCCTGGCAGCGGCTGGCCACGGATCTGGCGCCGGACCGCCTGCGCGCCATCACCAGCGAGATCGGCTTGTCCGGCGCCATCGAGGCGGGCCGCAGGATCGTCGAGGGCGGCATGCGCGGGCGCGTGGTGGTGAACGTCAACGCCTGACGGCCCGGCCAGCCGCCAGCGCAGCGCGGCACACGGTGCGGCACGGCGCGGCATGGCGGAAGCGCGCGCGGGCATGGCGCTACAATCACGCTCATGAAGCCGATCCACTACGCCATCGCCCCGCTTCAACCGGAAGCGCACCTGTTCGCCGTCACCGTCACGGTGGACGCCCCCGATCCCGCCGGCCAGCAGTTCTACCTGCCGGCGTGGATTCCCGGCAGCTACATGATCCGCGACTTCGCCCGCAACATCGTGCGCATCCGCGCCGACGCGGGCGGCCGGCAGGTCGCGCTGGCCAAGCGCGACAAGCAGAGCTGGCAGGCCGCGCCGGTGGACGGGCCGCTGACGCTGAGCTACGAGGTGTACGCGTGGGACCTGTCGGTGCGCGCCGCGCACCTCGATGCCACGCACGGCTTCTTCAACGGCAGTTCCGTGTTCCTGTGCGCCGAGGGGCGCGAGCACCAGCCCTGCACGGTGGACATCCTGCCGCCCGCGGGCGAGGCCTACGCCGGCTGGCGCGTCGCCACCGCCATGCGCGAGGCGCCGGGCCGCGGCGGCGCGAAGCGCTACGGCTTCGGCCGCTACCAGGTGGCCGACTACGACGAGCTGGTCGACCACCCGGTCGAGATGGGCACCTTCGCGCTGGGCAGCTTCGTCGCCTGCGGCGCCCGGCACGACGTGGTCTTCACCGGCCGCGTGCCGCAACTGGACCTCGAGCGCGTGTGCCGCGACCTCAAGCAGATCTGCGAAGCGCAGATCCGCCTGTTCGAGCCGAAGACCGAACGCGCGCCGTTCCTCGACAGCAATCGCCGCTACGTCTTCATGACGATGGTCACCACCGACGGCTACGGCGGGCTGGAGCATCGCGCCAGCACCGCGCTGATGTGCGCGCGCGCGGACCTGCCGGCGCGCGGCAAGGCGGAGGCCACCGAGGGCTACCGCACCTTCCTCGGCCTGTGCAGCCACGAGTATTTCCACACCTGGAACGTCAAGCGCATCAAGCCCGCGGCGTTCGTGCCGTACCGGCTGCGCGAGGAAACCCACACGCCGCTGCTGTGGCTGTTCGAGGGCTTCACCAGCTATTACGACGACCTGATGCTGGTGCGCAGCGGCGCCATCACCGAGGCGCAGTACGTCGAGCTGCTGGCCAAGACCTGGAACGGCGTGCTGCGCGGCAACGGCCGCACCAAGCAAAGCGTGGCCGAAAGCTCGTTCGACGCCTGGACCAAGTATTACCGCCAGGACGAGAACGCGCCCAATGCCATCGTCAGCTATTACACCAAGGGTTCGCTGGTGGCGCTGGCGCTGGACCTCACCATCCGCGCCCGGACCCGCAACCGCCGCTCGCTCGACGACGTCATGCGCGCGCTGTGGCAGCGCTACGGCAGCGATTTCTACGCGCCGGGCGCGCAGCAGCGCGGCGTGACCGAGGCCGAGGTCCATGCCCTCATCGATGAAGTCACTGGCCTGCGCCTGGGCACGCTGCTGCGCGCGCTGACCGAAGGCACCGGCGAGCTGCCGCTGGCGGCGCTGTTCAAGCCGTTCGGCATCAAGGCGGTGCCCACGAAGCCGGAGCGCAATGCCGCGCTCGGCATCAAGACCAAGACCGAGGACGGCTGGGTGCGCGTCACCCAGGTGCTCGACGGCGGCGCCGGCCAGGCGGCCGGGCTGTCGGCGGGCGACCTGCTGGCCGCGCTGGACGGCCTGCGCGTGGCGCCCGGGCAACTGGACAAGCTGCTGGCGCGCTACCGCGCCGGCGACCGCGCCGAGTGCCACGTGTTCCGCCGCGACGAGCTGCACGTGCTGCCGCTGACCTTCGCCCGCGAGCCGGCCGCGCAGTACACGGTGACGGCCGAGGGCGGCCGCCAGCCCATGCGGGCCCGCTGGCTGGGCCAGTAAGACCGGCCGCGCCCCGCCCCGAGGCCAGCCCCAAGCCGCCACATGGAATACGCGCACGATCCCCGCACCTTCATCTACTCGCACTACGTCTACCGGGGCCTGCGCTCGGCCACCGGGGTGATCGGCGCCACGCTGGTGGCCATGCAGTTCACCGACCTGCCCACCGCGATGGTGGTGTCGATCGGCGCGCTGTGCACCAGCCTGATGGACCTGCCCAACCCGCTGAACCACAAGTTCAACGAGATGCTGGCCAGCGTGCTGCTGTGCACGGCGGTCACGCTGGCGGTGGCGATGGCCACGCCGTTCCCGCGCGTGATGCCGCTGGTGCTGGTGCTGGTGACGTTCATGGCCGGCATGATGACGGCCTACGGCAACAAGACCCTGCCGCTGCAGTTCTCGGCCTTGTTCGTCATGACGCTGACCGTCAACGAGGATTTCGTGGTGCGGCGCGCGCTGGAGCACGCGCTGCTGTTCGGCGCGGGCGCGGTGGCCTACATGGGCTACGCGATGGCGGTGAGCTGGGCCACGCAGCGGCGCACCAAGCAGCAGGTGCTGGCCGAGGCGCTGTACGAGATGGCGGGCTACCTGGAGATCAAGGCCGGCTTCTACGATGCCGGCAACGACTACGAGGCGCAGTTCAACCAGCTCGTGCGCCAGCAGATCGTGGTGGCCGAGCGCCAGCAGGCCGCGCGCGACCTGGTGCTGCGCGGCAACCGCACCACGCATGACGGGCTGCTGGTGCAGGCGCACCTGCGCATGCTGGACCTGTACGAGTACATCCTCTCCACCAACACCGACTACCCGCTGCTGCGCCAGACCTTCGCCGGCACGCCGGTGCTGGACCACCTGCGCCGGCTGGTGCAGCTGATGTGCCAGGACGTGGAGTCGATCGCCTACGACATCACGCGCGGGCGCTACTCCTATGCCGAGGTGGACTACCGCCAGGAGCTGCGCGCGGTCGAGGCCGAGATCGCGCAGCTGCGCCATCACCACATCCCGCCCGCGGCGATGACCGCGCTGGCCGAGACGCTCGACATGATCAAGGGCGCCATCGCGCTGGTGGCGCAGCTGCACGAGGCCTCGCGCACGCCGGTGGAGCCCAGCAAGGTGCTGCCCGGCCCGGACATGACGCCGTTCCTGACGCGCCAGCGCTACGAGCTCAAGGTGCTGCGCGACAACCTGAACTGGAAGTCGCCGGCGTTCCGCTTCGCGCTGCGCATCACGCTGGCGGTGGGCGCGGGGCTGTGGATCGCCGACCACCTGCCTTACGTCTCGCACAGCTACTGGATCCTGCTGACCATCATCGTCATCCTGAAGCCCAACTTCAGCATGACCAAGCAGCGCTACAACGACCGCCTGATCGGCACGCTGATCGGCTGCGCGATCTCGGTGGCGGTGCTGCGCGTGGTGCACCAGCCGCTGGTGCTGCTCGGCGTGCTGTTCGTGGCGCTGGTGGCGGGCACGGCGTTCTCCACCATCAAGTACCGCTACACCGCGGTGGCCGCCTGCGTGCAGGTGCTCATCCAGATCAACCTGCTGCTGCCGGGCAGCACCACGGTGGCCGGCGAGCGGCTGATCGACACGGTGATCGGCGGGGTGATCGCCTCGGTGTTCAGCTTCGTGCTGCCGAGCTGGGAGTACCGCGCGCTGCCCGCGCTGGTGGAGAACGTGCTGCAGGCCAACCGCCGCTACATCGCCGCCACGCGCGACCTGCTGCTGCGCGTGGCCAAGGACGACTTCGCCTACCGCGTGCAGCGCAAGCAGTTCATGGACAGCCTGTCGGCGCTGATCGGCTCGTTCCAGCGCATGCTCGACGAGCCCAAGAGCCGGCACCGCGCGGTGGACAACCTGAGCCGCTTCATCGTGCAGAACTACCTGGTGGCCGCGCACGTGGCGGCGGCGCGCATCCAGGTGCGCGAGCACTACGGCGAGCTCGACGTGCCGGCGGCCGAGGCCGCCATCCGCCAGGCCATCGACGCCGCCACGAACAGCCTCGCGCTGGCGAGCGAGCGGCTGGTGGAGGACGACCGCGCGGGCGGGCGCGGCGTGGGATTCGTGCGCCCCGGAGAGCCGGCCACCGCGGCGGCGGCCGCGGTCGGGGCCGGGCCCGCCATGCCCAGGGCCGGCGCCGAAGCGGGGCCGGGCCATGTGTCCGCGGCGGGCGCCGCGCCGCTGGCGGCGGCCGCGCTCAACGCGGCGGTGGATGCCACTTCCACCGCCGACGAGGCCAGCGCGCGCCGCGCGCGCCTGGCCGATTCCGCCGACCGCCGCCGCGCCGACGTGCTGGTGCAGGCCGCGGCCTCGGGCGAGCTGGCCAAGGCCACCGCGGCCCGGCGCGAGCCGGGCGGCGGCAGCATGGCAAGCTCCACCGGGCGCAGCGCCAACGCCATCCTCGAGCGCCGCCTGCGCGCGCTGCGCGAGGACGCCGCCAAGATCGCGCTGCGCACCGGCGCCATCGGCCGCGCCATGCGGCAGCGCCAGCGCTAGCGCCGCCGCTTCATCGCTGCTTCAGCGCAGCTTCGCCGCCGTCAGGGCTGCGCGCCGGCGCCGGGCGCCTGCGGCGGCTCCTCGCGCGGCAGCGTCAGCATGCCGCTGTTGTAGCTGTATTCGTACACCTCGCCGTAGCGGCCCCATTCGATGCCGATGGTCAGCACGCGCTCGGCTTCTTCCGGCTTGAGGAAGTCTTCCAGCTCGCGCAGCACGTGTTCCTCGCGGATCTCGCCGTCCTCGGACTGCTGCAGCTCGCGGCGGATGTGCGCGGCCAGCGCCACGTGCAGCAGCAGCTGCTTGCCGAACAGCACCTTGCGCTCGGGCGGCTCGGTCTCGTAGTAGGCGCGGCCCAGGTCGGTGGCGGTGATGTCGCCGCGCTCGATGGTGGCCAGCTGCAGCAGGTGCAGCGCCTCGCAGGCGGGCAGCAGGTCGTCGTCGGTGAGGCCGGCTTCCTCGGCCAGGTGCGGCAGGTCGGCGCGGCCGTGGAAGGGCGCCTCGCACAGCAGGTCGAGGATGGCCTCCATCTGGCTGATGTCGGCGTCCGGCAGGCGGTAGCCGATGTTGCTGGCGGCCGCCAGCGCGGTGACGCGCGGCCCCAGCGCGGCCGGCGAGGTCATCAGCGTGTAGACCTCGTCGATCAGGCCGCGCACCTGCGCGGAGTCGCGGTTGCGCGGGCGCGGGAACGGCACCTTGACCTCGGCGCGGATGCGGCCCGGGTCGCTCGACAGGATGACGATGCGGTCGGCCATCATGACCGCCTCTTCGATATTGTGCGAGACGATCAGGATGCACTTGATGTTGGTGCGGCCGTCTTCCCACAGGTCCAGCATCTCGTCGCGCAGGGTCTCGCCGGTGAGCACGTCGAGCGCGGAGAAGGCTTCGTCCATCAGCAGCAGGTCGGGCTCGGTCACGAGCGCGCGCGCGATGCCCACGCGCTGGCGCATGCCGCCGGACAGCTCGCGCGGCAGCGCGCTGTTGAAGCCGGACAGGCCGATCATGTCGATGGCCGCCTCGGCGCGGCGCGCGCGCTCTTCCTTCTGCACGCCCTGCGCTTCCAGGCCCAGCTCCACGTTCTGCTGCACGGTCAGCCACGGGAACAGCGCGAACGACTGGAACACCATCGCGATGCCCTCGGCGGTGCCGCGCAGCGGCTGGCCGCGGAAATGCACCTCGCCGCGGTCGGCGCCCACCAGCCCGGCCATGATGCGCAGCAGGGTGGATTTGCCGGAGCCCGACTTGCCCAGCATGGCGACGATCTCGCCGCGGCGCAGCGTGAGGTCCACGCCTTCGAGCACGGCGCGGTCGGTGTGGTCGGCGGTGCGGAACATCTTGGAGACGCCGCGCAGTTCGACCACGGGTTCGGCTACGGTTGCGGCGGTGGTGGCGGGGGAGCTTGCCATGATGGAATTCCGGTGCGGGTGCTGAAAGATCGGGTCAAAGCGCAATCAAAGACGGGTGCGTTCCTGCGCCAGCAGGTAGAGGCGGTTCCACAGCAGGCGGTTGAAGCCCACCACGAACACCGCCATCACGCCGATGCCCAGCGCGATGCGGGGAAAGTCGCCCTTGGCGGTCATCTCCGCGATGTAGCTGCCCAGGCCCGTGGCCACCAGCGTGCGGTCGCCCCAGGTCACGTATTCGGACACGATGCTGGCGTTCCACGAGCCGCCGGCCGCCGTCACCAGCCCGGTCAGCAGGCTGGGGAACACCGCCGGCACCAGGAAGCGCTTCCACATCAGCCAGCCGCGCAGGCCGAAGTTGCGCGCGGCCAGCTTGAGCTCGGTGGGAATGCCAGAGGCGCCGGCGATCACATTGAACAGGATGTACCACTGCGTGCCGAAAATCATCAGCGGGCTGAGCCAGATCTCCGGGTTCAGGCCGAAGCGCACGATCAGCATGACCACCAGCGGGAACATCAGGTTGGCCGGGAAGGCCGCCAGGAACTGCGCCACCGGCTGGGCGATGCGCGCCGCCGCCGGGTTGAGCCCGATGCGGATGCCGATCGGCACCCAGATCAGCGCGGCCAGGAAGATCAGCACCACCACGCGCACCATCGTCAGCAGGCCGAGCCACAGCACGTGGCCCACTTCGGCCCAGCCCACCTCGGTGCGCACGAAGTGCATCACGCGGTACAGCGCCGCCACCGCGACGAGCGTGATCACGATGGTGCCGGCGCGCTCGATCCACAGCGCGCGCCGGGCGTCGCCGCCGCGCGACGCGGTGGCCTTGCGCCCCGAGCCCCAGGCCAGCGTGCGTTCGGCCAGCGCGGCGGTGCGCGCCAGCAGCAGGCTGACCCACTCCGAGCGGCGCAGCAGGTTGAGCAGCCACGATTGCGGCTCGTTCTCCTGCGCCAGGGTCTCGAAGCGGAAGCGGTCGGCCCAGGCGATCAGCGGGCGGAACAGCAGCTGGTCATAGAGCACGATGCCGACCAGCATGGCCAGGATGGCCCAGCCGATCGCGGCGAGGTTCTGCTGCTGGATGGCCAGCGAGATGTAGGAGCCGATGCCGGGCAGCTTGATGTCGTTGCCGGACACCGAGATCGCCTCGGACGCCACCACGAAGAACCAGCCGCCGGACATCGACATCATCATGTTCCACAGCAGCCCCGGCATGGCGAACGGCACTTCGAGGCGCCAGAACTTCTGCCACGCGGACAGCCGGAACATGGCCGCGGCCTCCACCAGGTCGCTGGGGATGGTGCGGATCGACTGGTACAGGCTGAACGCCATGTTCCACGCCTGCGAGGTGAAGATGGCGAAGATGGCCGCGCATTCCACCCCGACCAGGCTGCCCGGGAACAGCGCGATGAAGCCGGTCACGGTGATCGACAGGAAACCCAGCACGGGGATCGACTGCAGGATGTCCAGCGCCGGTACCATGACCTTCTCGGCCGTGCGGTTCTTCGAGGCCAGCGCGGCGAAGGCGAACGAGAACAGCAGCGACGCCGCCAGCGCCAGCAGCATGCGGATGCTGGTGCGCAGCAGGTAGTACGGCAGGTAGGCGATGTCCAGATGCACGTCCAGCGGCTCGCCGGGCCGGTAGGGCACGTCCATCTGCCGCGCGGCGAAGGCCACCAGCACGATCGCCGCCAGGATGATCGGCAGCAACGCCAGGTCGAAGCGGTTCGGCGGCGCGGTCAGCAACTGGCTGACGTAGCCAGGGGAGGTGCGCGCGCTGGCCTTGTCGTGTTCGGCTTGCTGCATTGTCTTGGCTGAAGTTCGGTGGCTGCGGTTGCCCGGCGGGACCGGGTGGCCCGGGGCCTGGATGGATCGGCGTGCGGGGCGGGGGCCGTGCGTGGATTCCGGAGGGGCGCCGGCCGGGTGCCGGCGCGTCGCAGTGCTGTCGGCGTTACCTCAAGCGGCCTGCCCATACTGGTAACGCTTAGGGTAGCCACCTAGTTTACCTATATCGCATGGCAAAGCCGTTTCATGCGGCGGCGTGGAGAAAGCAGATGGAACAGCAGACGGGACCCCAGTGGGCGCATCGGCCGACAACGTGGCACCTCGTGGTCACGGGGCGCGTGCAGGGCGTGGGCTACCGCGCCGCGTGCGAGGACCGGGCGCGCGCGCTGGGGCTGGGCGGCTGGGTGCGCAACCGGCGCGACGGCTCGGTGGAGGTGATGGCCTACGGCCCGCCCGAGCGGCTCGCGGCGCTGCGCGAGTGGATGCGCGGCGGGCCGCCGGCCGCGCAGGTCGATGGCCTGCGGGTGGAAGCCGGCGCGGGCGCGTTCGACAGCTTCGACTGCCTGCCGACGGTCTAGCGCGCGGGGGCCTGACGAGCGTGGCTCGCGCGCCAGTCGACCGGCGCCATGCCGTGCCGCTCCAGCCACGCGTTGGCCAGCTTGAAGTGGCCGCAGCCGAGAAAGCCGCGATGCGCCGACAGCGGCGACGGATGCGGCGCTTCCAGCACGTAGTGCGTGCCCGCCAGCTGCGGCTTCTTGGCCTGCGCGTGGCTGCCCCACAGCAGGAAGACCAGGTTGGGGCGGGCCGCGGACAGGGCCCGGATCAGGCAGTCCGTCACCGCTTCCCAGCCGCGCCGGGCGTGGCTGGCGGCCTGGCCTTGCTCCACCGTCAGCACGGTGTTGAGCAGCAGCACGCCCTGGCGCGCCCAGCCTTCCAGGTTGCCGGAGGCGGGCGGCGCCGCGTTGTCGCCGTACTCGGCGGCGATTTCCTTGAAGATGTTGCGCAGGCTCGGCGGCACGCGCACGCCGTCCGGCACCGAGAAGGCCAGGCCGTGCGCCTGCGGGATCTCGTGGCCGCCGACCGTGCCGGTGCCGTGGTACGGGTCCTGGCCGAGGATCACCACCTTGACCGTTTCGGGCGGGGTGAGGTGCAGCGCGTGGAAGACGTCGCGCGGGAATACCGGCTTGCCGGCGGCGCGCTCGCCGTCGACGAAGGCGGCGAGTTCCCGCCAGCCTTCGCCGTGCATGCAGGGCGCGAGCAGCTCGCGCCAGGCGGCGGGCAGCGCGGCGGCCTGGGCGTCCAGGCCGTCGGCGGGCGGGGGCGCCTTGGCGGCGGCCGGGGCGAACAGGTCGGCCTGCGCGCTCGTGGGTTTGCTCATGCGGATGCCTGCGGGAAGGGGATCAGGAATGGGATCGGGAAAGGTTCGGCGAGGGCGCGTCAGGCGTCGGCCGTGCCCGCGAGCCGGTAGCCGCGCGCGGCCTTGCTCTGGTCGGAGGGCCTGAGTGGCGCCACGTTCTGCAGGCGCCGCGCCAGCGCGCGCAGCGCGGCTTCGGCGGCGGCCTGCGCCGGGCCCTGGCCGTCCTTGCCGGGCAGCCATTCCAGCTCGAGTTCGTGGATGGCGTCGCGCGCGCCGGCGCCGGGCACGGTGATCTCGCCCACGTCGAGCGCGGCCTCGATGCGCGCGCCGTCCTGCTCGACCAGCCAGGTCCGGCGCGTGAAGTCGGTGCGGAACACCGGCGCCAGCGCGGTGGCCAGCGGCGCGAGCAGCTCGCGTGCCTCGGGCGGGAAGGCGCCGAGCTCGATGGCCTCGGCGGCGGTCGCGGTTTCCCACTCGTTGCGGGCGGCCAGCCCCGCCTCGCTCCTGCCGGCGGTCTTGAGCGTCTGCAGCCACTGCGCGCCGCGGCGGCGCAGCCGCAGCGCGGCGCGCGCGCGGGCCAGGTCGCGCGCGGGGGTGTCGAGGTAGACGTTGAGCAGCGTGTGCTCGCCGCGCGCCTCGCCGTGCGCGTCCAGCCATGCCGCCAGCGCGGGCATGGCGCCGTCGGGCACCGCCAGCTTGAGTTCGATTTCCTGGGCCATGTCGGTGTGCGGTTCCGGTGGGTGTGCGGGTGTGTGTGCGATCGGGCGTGCGGTCGGGCGACGCGGTCGGACGATGCCGGCCGGGTCAGGCGAACAGGCGCGCCAGTTCCACGCCCGGCTCGGGCGCGCGCATGAACGCCTCGCCGACCAGGAACGCGTGCACGTCGGCATCGCGCATGCGCTGCACGTCGGCCGGGCCGAGGATGCCGGACTCGGTCACCACCAGCCGTTCGGCCGGGATGCGCGGCAGCAGGTCCAGCGTGTTGTCGAGCGAGACCTCGAAGGTGCGCAGGTTGCGGTTGTTCACGCCGAGCAGCGGCGTCTTCAGGCGCAGCGCGGCGTCGAGCTCCTCGCCGCCGTGCACTTCCACCAGCACGTCCATGCCGAGCTCGTGGGCGCAGGCTTCGAGCTCGGCCATCAGGCCGGGGTCGAGCGCGGAGACGATCAGCAGGATGGCGTCGGCGCCCCAGGTGCGCGCTTCATAGACCTGGTACAGGTCGATCATGAAGTCCTTGCGCAGCGCGGGCAGCGGGCAGGCGCCGCGCGCGCGCCTGAGGAAGTCGGGATGGCCCTGGAAGAAATTCACGTCGGTCAGCACCGACAGGCAGGCCGCGCCGTGGCTGGCGTAGCTCTCGGCGATCGCCTCGGGCACGAAGTGCTCGCGCAGCACGCCCTTGGACGGCGAGGCCTTCTTCACCTCGGCGATCACGCCGGCGTGGCCGGCGGCGATCTTCTCGCGCAGCGCGCGCTCGAAGCCGCGCGGCGCCAGGCCGGGCTCGGCGCGCAGGCTCTCGGCCTCGGCGCGCAGGCTGGGCAGGTCGCGCTTCTTGCGCGCGGCGCTGACCTCGTCGGCCTTGACGGCCAGGATCTTGTTCAGGATGTCGGACATGCGGGTTTCTCTTGCGGTGCGCGGCGCGCGGTGCGGATTACTTGAACTGCTGCGTGGCGCGCACGAACTGGTCGAGCTTCCCGCGCGCGGCGCCGCTGGCGATGGCCTCGCGCGCGCGGCGGATGCCGTCCTCGATCGAGCCGGCCACGTTGGCGGCGTACAGCGCGGTGCCGGCATTGAGCGCGACGATCTCGCGCGGCGTGCCGGGCACGTCGGTCAGCGCTTCGAGCAGCATTGCCTTCGATTCGATGGCGTCGGCCACCTTGAGGCCGCGGTTGGAGATCATCGACAGGCCGAAGTCCTCGGGGTGGATCTCGTACTCGCGCACCTCGCCGTCCTTGAGCTCGCCGACCAGCGTGGCGGCGCCGAGCGAGACCTCGTCCATGCCGTCCTTGCCGTACACCACCAGCGCGTGCTTGGCGCCCAGGCGCTGCATCACGCGCACCTGGATGCCGACCAGGTCGGGGTGGAACACGCCCATCAGGATGTTGGGCGCGTCGGCCGGGTTGGTGAGCGGGCCGAGGATGTTGAAAATGGTGCGCACGCCCATTTCCTTGCGGATCGGCGCCACGTTCTTCATGGCCGGGTGGTGGGTGGGCGCGAACATGAAGCCGATGCCGGTCTGCTCGATGCACTGGCCGACCTGCTCGGGCGTGAGCATGATGTTGACGCCGAGCGCCTCCAGCACGTCGGCGCTGCCCGACTTGGAGCTCACGCCGCGGTTGCCGTGCTTGGCGATGCGCGCGCCGGCCGCGGCCGCGACGAACATCGAGGCGGTGCTGATGTTGAAGGTGTGCGAGCCGTCGCCGCCGGTGCCGACGATGTCGACGAAGTTCTCGCGGTCCTTGATTGAACCCAGCGGCACCTTGTTGGCGAACTCGCGCATCACCTGCGCCGCGGCCGAGATCTCGCCGATGGTTTCCTTCTTCACGCGCAGCCCGGTCAGGATGGCCGCGGCCATCACCGGGGAGATCTGCGCCTGCATGATCTGCCGCATCAGGTGCAGCATTTCGTCATGGAAGATCTCGCGGTGTTCGATGCAGCGGGTGAGGGCTTCCTGTGGCGTGATGGACATGGCGGTCTCGTTCGTGTCGTGGGCAGGCGCGGGCGCGGTGGCGATGGGGGTGTCGAGCCGCCTCATCGGCGCGCCTTGAGGAAGTTGGCCAGCAGCGCGTGGCCGTGCTCGGACAGGATCGACTCGGGGTGGAACTGCACGCCCTCGATGTCGAACTCCTTGTGGCGCACGCCCATGATCTCGCCGTCCGGCGTCCACGCCGTCACTTCCAGGCAGGCCGGCAGCGTCTCGCGCTCGATCGCCAGCGAATGATAGCGCGTCACGTCGAAGTGCCGGGGCAGGCCGGCGAACACGCCTTCCTGCGTGGTCTCGATGCGGCTGACCTTGCCGTGCATGACCTGCTTGGCGCGGATCACCTCGCCGCCGAAGGCCTCGCCGATGGCCTGGTGGCCCAGGCACACGCCCAGCAGCGGCACCTTGCCGGCGAAGTGCTGCAGCACCGCCACCGAGATGCCGGCTTCCTTGGGGCTGCACGGCCCGGGCGAGACGCAGATGTGGTCGGGCTTGAGGGCCTCGATCTCCTCGATGGTGATCTCGTCGTTGCGGTAGGTGCGCACATCGGCGCCGAGTTCGCCGAAGTATTGGACGAGGTTGTAGGTAAACGAATCGTAGTTGTCGATCATCAGCAGCATGGCGGTTCCCTGTTCCCTGGCGTTCAGATGTCCGAGTCCAGGCCGTCCTGGACCTGCTCGGCGGCGCGGATCACGGCGCGCGCCTTGGCTTCGGTTTCCCTCCATTCGGCTTCGGGGTCGGAGTCGGCGACGATGCCGGCGGCGGCCTGCACGTACAGATTGCCGTCCTTGACGATGCCGGTGCGGATGGCGATGGCCAGGTCCATCTCGCCGCCGAACGACAGGTAGCCCACCGCGCCGCCGTAGATGCCGCGCTTGCGCGGCTCGAGCTCGTCGAT
>Ga0255338_1003977_pt1 | contig 16370 bp, 17 predicted proteins | sample MeOH1_35cm_T4_19_FD_203715 | JGI IMG/M metagenome (GOLD analysis project Ga0255338, IMG submission 203715) | Sandy soil microbial communities from University of British Columbia, Vancouver, Canada - MeOH1_35cm_T4_195 | ecosystem: Engineered > Artificial ecosystem > Sand microcosm > Unclassified ...
GCCGCTCCAGCGCCAGCCGCGCTTCAGTGCGCGGATGTCCGGCGAGACGCCGGCGTAGATGGTCTGCTCGCCGGAGCCACCGTAGACGGCGTTCATGAAGACCGGTGCCGCGGTGCCGACGCCGGGCGCTCCGCGGACCTCCTTCAGGTAGGCGCTCTGGAGGTAGCAGGGCCAGCTCGCACCGTGCAGCGCGATGGAGGCGGCATCGTAGGGGCAGCCCTTAGGAACGACGAGGATGTGGGCGCCGAGGCGGTCCAACTCCCCCTGCATGCCGGCCCGGTAGCCGTTCTGAAACGCGACCAGGCTGAAAAGTGCGGCGATGGCGATGGCGACACCCGCCACGGTGACACCCGTGCGCGCAGGCCGGCGCGCCACGTTTTTCAGAATCAGCTCGGTCCAGGTCATCGAACTTCGGGTCCTTTCACTCCAACCGCATGGCGAGGGCGGGCGATACTTGGCTGGCATGCCACGCCGGGTAGAGGCACGCGAGACCGCCGACTACCAACTCCAGCCCGAAGCTGCCCAGCACGATGCCGGGCGTGAAGGCCAGCAGATTACCGGAAGGCGCCAGCGGGACCCAGTGCCGGACTGTTCCCTCGATGACCGGGCCCAGCACCAGGGCAAGCAGGAGGCCGCCGCCGCAGCCGACGAGGATTAGCGCCGCCGTCTGCGCGCCCACTGTAAAGAAGACCTGCCCGCGCGAAGCGCCGATTGCCCGCATCACGGCGAGCTCGCGGCGCTGTTCCAGCACGGAGCCCAGCAGCGTGTTGAAGACGGTCATCCCGCTGACGCTCAGCGCCACGAGCGCAATCGCGAGCAGCAGGGTACGAACAGCTCCCACCAGGTTCAGGAACGTCCCCATCATCTCGGTGAGCACCACTACCTGCGCTCCCGGCGCGTTCTGCAGCCGCTCAGTGGCGTCGTGCAGCATCGAGGGGTCGCGGAGCCGGATCGCGACGGCGGTGAGGCGGCCGGGCTGGTGGAACATCGCCTGGGCGGTAGGTAACGGCACGAAGAAGAGGCTGTCGTCACTCGTGCCGCTGCGTTCCAGCACCCCGGCGACGCGGAGGGTACGGCCGGTCTCCGGACTGTAGAGGAGGTCGCCCGGCCAGCGGAGCTCCGCTTCGGCCGCCTCCGCGCCCAGGATCACGCTGTCCGGTCCGCTGAACCAGGCGGCGCCCGCCTTCGCCCGCCACCAGGGCTTCAGTTCCAGCGCCGTACGGTCGATGCCGGCCCAGAGGTCGGTCCGGCCTTCTTCCGGGCGAGGTACGCTGGCCAGGAGCATCGGCGCGGCCACGGCCACCGCGGCGTCGCGGCGCGCGTAGTCCGTGGCACTCTCCGGGAGGGAGTTCTCCAGCGTCTTCCCCTTAATGACCCGCACCGCCGCATCGTAGGGACAGCCCAGGGGCACCAGCATCATCTGCATCCCCATCCGGCCAAGCTCCGCTCCGAGCGCGCGCCGGTATCCCTCTCCAAACGCGGAGAGGCTCAGCAGCACGGCCATCGCCACGGCGATGCCGCCGGTGGTGAGGAGGCTCCGCAGGGGACGGCCCCAAAGATTGCGCAGGGTAAGTTGGATCATAAGCGCGTGGGAAGCGGCTCAATGGTGATGCGGAGGTGCTGCGGGCGCGCCGGACTGTTCGGCGACGGAGAGCAGGATGAGCTGGGTGTGAACGCCGTCGACGACGGCAGCGGCCGACACATGCGCCTCGCGCGGCACGCCGTGGAAGAACGGCTCGGACTCCCGGATCTGGTCGGCAGACAGTCCCCGGAAGCGGCCCAGCCAGGCTCCGGAGTGAAGGATCTCGGCGGTTGCCTGCGGTTCGCGCTGCCGCTGGACGCGCACCCCCTGGATCGCGCCCTGGGGATCGGTGGCGATCACCAGCTCGATCGCGCCATGCTCGCCTTTGACCCGCCGAACCATCAGGCTCCCCAACAAGGCGTTGGCCGCGCGGATCCGAAACAGGTGCAGCGCATTCTCTTCCGCGGACGGCGGGCGGCCCAGTCGCCGCGTTAGCTCCAGGCGCTTCCCGCTCAATACGCGCGTTTCCGCGGTGGAGCCGGTGGCGCCGGGGAAGAAGAGGCGGAGGTCGGTTTGCGGCTCTCGCCAGGGGCACATCGGCGCCGCCTCAATGGGCGGGGTGCTCTGCTGATGGCGCAATCCCTGGTACGGATCGGCGGGGCGCAGCGTGGCGAGAACTATCGTGGAGAGCACCAACAAGCCGAGAGCGATCCAGAGTGCGGGCCGCGGGGCGCTAGTAGCGGACACCCGTGGCCTCCACCATCCGCTCGGAACCGTTGGGCGCGGTCTTGCCGGAGACGGTGATGTCGACACCCAGCGGCACGTCCAGCACTACAAAACCGGCGGCCTTAGTATCCACCTTCATCACGCCCGTGGCGTCCTTCACCATGAACCAGCAGCCCGCGACGGGGCACTTCTCCACCAGCTTGCCGCGTACCGTGACCGGCTCCTTTACCACGGCCGCCTGGGCGGCCGCGACGGTGACCGGCTTCCCCTCCGGTGCGGCCCCGAGGACGTTTTGCCCGCTGCCGCGGCATCCCGCCAACAGCGAGAAACAGGCGCCGGCGAGTGAGAGGGCGGCAAAGGAATGGTAACCCGGGTGTGACATACGGCGCCTTTACGGGACGGCGCCCACGCCCGGAGCGGAAGGCGGAACGCACTGCGATTGGATGTCCGCTTCGCTGGAGATCTTGGCGTGGCCGTCACAGTAATATCCGATCCGCGCGGGGTGGCCGGTTCCGGTGGTGAAATACTGAAGCGCATCCGGGGAGTGCCACGACCACATCTCCGCGCCCATGTAGGTGTCCGCCGGCTGGGGGATGGCCGCTTCGGAGCCCAACCGGGTCACTACCGTGTTGAAGCAATAGCTGCCGCTGGGCATGATGGTGCCGTTCCCGACGAAATCCGCCAGACGGGCGGGCCGCGGGCTGACCTGATTCATCGGCTCGTTAGTGAGCGCTGTGGGGATCCCAAAATCGCTGGGGCAGACGAACACGCCGGTGTTCTTTACGTACGGCATGGCGTAGACACGCCAGTCGATGGTGCGGCACGGCTTGCAGGGGATGCCGGTTCCGGCCGGCGGGTTCGGCATGCGCGGCGGGTAAGTACTGTCGTAGTCCGAGACGTACATCGTCATGCCGGTGGCGATCTGCTTGACGTTCGAGATGCACGCCGTCCGCCGTGCCGCTTCTCGAGCGCGGGCGAAGACCGGGAACAGGATGGCGGCCAGGATGGCAATGATGGCGATCACTACGAGCAGCTCGATGAGCGTAAAGCCTCGAGTGCCGGACTTACGCCGGTTGTGTAATCCCTTCATCCCGCTCTCCTCATACTGCTCATCGAACCAATCAACGACGTTCTGCCGTGGTGCCACTCACCCTTCTTGATTATGCCAAACCCGTACCAATATGCTCTTTTGAAGGAGTTAAAGTTTATTAACAGAACGGTCAGCGGCTTCCGGCAAACCCACAGCAGAGCGAGAGGAAGCCGAACAGGGCGATCAATCCGCCAAGGAGCATCAGCGTGATACCTGCAAAGAGCACCACCGCTCCGATCCCGGCCCGCAGCCAGCGTCCATTTAGTGGCAGATAGGCATCTAACCGGCCGGCCGGTGGACGGTCTTCCAGGCATAAGACCAGCGGGACCGAATAGCGGAAGCACAAGACGGCACCCCCGCCGCAAAACGGGACGAAGAGCAACCATTGTTGGAGACAGCATTCGAGCACGGCGGACTCCTCACAGGTGGCGGTGGCAATCCCATGAGCGGTTTGTGAGGCCGCAATGGTTCACCCGTGGGGCTCCGTGCGCGCAATTATTGCGGTCCCGGCGCGTTCAGACCTTCGACTACCGCCTCCAACGCGCGGAGGTGTGCTTCGTCGGCGGGTGTGGGCCCGGTAAAACGACTGCGGGCGTAACCCATCCAGTAGGTGAACAACAGCACCGCGGTCGCCAGCATGGTCCAGAGCACCAGCTCGTTGGGCGGCAGCATGAAGACGAACACGATGAACAGGGTGTAGGCGATGGCGATGCTGCGCACGGGCATCGCCCATCGTCCCAGGCTCCAGGCGGTGCTTTCCGGGGTGGTGAACTCGCCCAGGCGCCGGCGCTGGTTGCGCCAGTTCAGGTAGACCGGGATGACGTAGGCGAGGTAGAGCGCAATGGTGCTGATGGAGCTGAGCACGAAGTACGCCGCGGCATACAGGCTCAGCAGCACTGCCAGCGCGCTGGTGATCAGGATGGCGGGGATAGGCGTGCGATAGCGGGGGCTCACCTGCTTCAGCAGGCGGGAGCCGGGGAGGCCGTCGTCACGCGCAAAGGCGTACCACATGCGGCCCATGGAACTGATGGAGGAGGAGCCGCAGAGCCACATCGCCACGCCGATGATGATGGCGACCGTGTTGCCCAGGACGGTGGGCAGGTTGCCGTAGGCGATCTGGAGCACGGGATAGGGATCATTGGCCGTGGCGGCGACGTCCCCATTGGGGATGCACAGCGTGAGCGCCAGGAGCAGCAAGTAACCGACCACGGCCGAAACGGCTACGGAGAGGAAGATTCCCCACGCCGAGTTCTTCCGGGCCATCACCGTCTCTTCAGCGACGTGCGCGGAGGCGTCGTAGCCGGTGTAGGTCCACTGCGCCTGGAGCAGTCCCAGCACGCCCACCAGCGCGAAGGGCGCGGCGCGATAAAGGCCGGTGAGCCAGGGCAGCATGGCAAAGAGCGGCGAGGGCACCTTGTAGTCGCCGAAGACGAGCGCGGGGACCGTGTGGCCGCGGATCTCGGCGGAAGAAGCATCCAGGGGATTGACGACGGTGCCGGCGTGGAAGAGGAAGGCAGCAGAGTTGTGGTGCTTACCGAGGGTGAGCAGGAAGCCGACGATGAGCGCCACGCCCAGGATGTGCCACCAGACGCTGAAGTCGTTGAGGCGGGCGGTGAGACGGATGCCCAGGCAGTTGATGACGACCTGGGGGATCATGAGCGCCACCATGACCGCAAGCTGGAAGTTCCAATTGGTGAGCGATCCAAAAACCGGTATGGACGTGTCCGCAGGGATGCCCAGGATGCGGGTGAACGCCCCGATGATGTAGATCGCGGCCGCCACGTTGATGCCGGCCGTCACCGAGACCTGGCCGATCATGTTCAGCCAGGCGGTGGTCCAGGCCCAGGTCTTCCCTCCCAGCCGGTACGACCAGAAGTAGAGCCCGCCGGCCGTGGGATACGCGGACGCCAACTCCGCCATGGAAGCCGCGATGCACAGCGTGAAGAGGCTGGCGACCGGCCACCCGACCGTGTTGATGATGGGCCCCGCGAACTTGAGCCCATAGCCGTACAGCAGCACCGCGCCGGTGAGGATGGAGATGATCGAGAAGGAGATGGCGAAGTTAGAGAACCCGCCCATTTCCCGGAAGAGCTGCTGCGCGTACCCCAGGCGATGGAGGTCCTGAACGTCTTGCTCGATCAATTGCTCGCGCGTGGGGCGCTTGGACGGCATACGGTCGATCTCCTGGACGCATTGAAGCGTCTGCCTTAGGGGACGGAGTAAGGGAGTAGTGGAGTGTTGGAGTAAGGAAATCCAATCCCTGCGTTAGGGGACTGATGCCTTACTCGGGGGTGACGTAGGCGGCGGAGATGCCGCCGTCGACCAGGAAGGTGGAGCCGGTGACGAAGGAGGACTCGCTGGAGGCGAGAAAGAGCGCGGCGTTGGCGATCTCCTTTGCCTCGCCGAAGCGGCCGAGGGGGACGTGGACGAGGCGTCGCTGGCGTTTTTCGGGCGTATCCAGGAACTTCATCAGCAGCTCCGTACGCAGCGGGCCGGGGCAGAGGGCGTTGACCCGGATGTTTTCCCGGGCGTGGATGACCGCCAGCTCACGGGTCATGGAGAGGACGGCGCCTTTGCTGGCGGTATACGCCAACTGGGGTGTTGCGGCGCCCATCACCGCCACGAAGGAGGCGGTGTTGATGATGGAACCGCCCCCGGAGCGCCGGAGCGCGGGAATGCCATACTTGCAGCCGAGGAATACGCCCCGGGCGTTGATCGCCATCGTGCGCTCCCAGATGTCTTCGTCCGTGTGGACGGCGTCATCATCCGCGGAGAGCATGACGCCGGCGTTGTTGAAGAGGATGTCGAGGCGGCCGAAGGTCTCCTCTGCCACCGCGACCATCGCTTCCGTGTCGGCGGCCTGAGACACGTCGGCGCGCACGAAGATGGCCGCTCCCCCACCGGCGACGACCTGGTTGACGATCTCCCGCCCGCCCGCCTCGTCCACGTCGGCGACCACCACGCGGGCGCCTTCACGCGCGAAGAGAAGCGCGGACTCCCGGCCGATGCCGGAACCCGCGCCCGTAATCAGCGCAACCTTTTCCTGTAATCGCATGCTTGGCTCCTCGCGCGGTGATTGGGTTTGGCGTGGTGGGGCTGCGGGAGAAACGGGGCGATCCACAACGCGTTGGCGTGGCGTCCGCACCGGAGGGGCCTGGGTTGCCTGATCCCGGAGGGGAGTGCCGCACTACGCTTCGCCCTGTTCGCAATAACTCCACCGGTGGGAAGTACCGGGTTAGATGCGTTCGAAAAAGCGGGCCTTCTCCCAGTCGGTGACTACTTCGTCGAATTTCCGCTGCTCGGTGCGGAAGAAGTGGAGGTAATGGGCCACCACGTCGTCGCCGAAGGCGCGGCGGGCGAAGTCGCTGCGCTCCAGAGCCACGATCGCGTCGCGAAGCGTACCGGGCACGCGCGGGAGATCGGCGTGGCCGTAGCTATCTCCCTGAATGGGCGGCGATGGCTCGATGCGGTTCTCGATCCCGTCGAGGCCGGCGGCCAAGAGGGCGGCGTAAACCAGGTACGGATTCGCGTCGGCGCCGGGGATGCGGCACTCGATCCGGAGTGAGGTGCCGGAGCCAACCACCCGGAAGCCGGCGGTACGGTTGTCGTAGCTCCACGCGATGTTCACGGGCGCGAAGGTGCCCGCCTGGAAGCGCTTGTACGACGAGACGTTGGGTGCGAAGAAGGGCGTGAGCGCGGCGGCGTGCGCCAGCATGCCGCCGAGGAGCCAGCGCACGGCCTCCGGCGCCTCGACCGGCCCCAGTGGCGCCTCCCCACCGTCGACCGGCAGCCCCGTTCGAGTATCCCGCAAGCTCAGGTGCACGTGCATGCTGGAGCCGGCCAGCCCCTCGTGCCACTTCGCCATGAACGTCACGGCGCGGTTTTGCTGGAGCGCGATCTCCTTGGCGGCGTGCTTCTGGATCGCGTTGCGGTCCGCCTGGGTGAGCGCCTCCGAATACTCGACGTTGATCTCCTGCTGGCCGGGGCCCCACTCCCCTTTTGTGGACTCCACCGGCACGCCGCTGCCCTCCAGCCCGCGGCGGATGGCGCTCATCAGCGGTTCTTCACGAGTGCCCTGGAAGAGGTGGTAGTCCTCCACGTAGGCGGCGGCGGTCTCCAGGCCCGTGTAATGCTTGGCGCGGACTGAGTCGAAGCTTTCGTTGAAGACGTACAGCTCCAGTTCCGAGCCGCCCAGCGGGAGCAGTCCCAGCTGATGGCAGCGTTCTAACTGCCGCTGCAGCATCCGGCGCGGCGCTTCTTCCGCAGGCGCCTGGCCCGGATCGCGGACGAGGTCGCAGAGCACGAGGGCGCTCTTCGGCAGCCAGGCGGCCACTCGCAGTGTGCGGAGGTCCGGTACGGCGAGCAGGTCGCCGTAACCCGCTTCCCAGTTCGCAAAGCGATAGCCGGGAACGGGATCCATCTCCACGTCGCAGGTGAGCAGGTAATTGCAGACGTGGGTGCCATGCTTCGCGCCATGCTCCAGGAAGTAGCGCGCCGTGAGCCGCTTCCCCACGAGCCGTCCGTATAGGTCCGGAAAGGCGACGAGGACCGTATCGATCTCATCCCGGCGGACGATCTCGTCCAGCTCTTCGAGGGAGAGCATTCCAGGGACGTGTCGCGGGACCATGTCGATTCACCTTGCGCCTCACGGGGGTTAAAGACCAACCCCGGGCGGGCGCACACCGGCGTGTTCGCTGGCAGGCGGTGATTTGACCTTCCTACTTTCGGACGTGGGGATATCAAAAACTGTAGGCGAGCACCTCGTGCGCCGTTCGATGGTTGCTGCGTCCCGCGCAAGCGGTGCGCACGGTCACCGAGAGAAGGATCAGCGATTGAACCAGGGACAATCCCGCATGCTACGGGTTCCAGGTGAGGACGCCGGAGAATCGCCCGGCGGCCAGGCCTAATGCACCACGATGTGGGTGCGGAGCTGTTCCAGGGCGCGGCGCTCGAGGCGGCTCACCTGCATCTGCGAGAGGCCGAGACGGCGGGCGACTTCCCGCTGGCTGAGCTCGCCGAAGTAGCGAAGCTCCACGATCTCCTGGAGCTGGCCGCTCAGATGGTGCAGCGCCTGGCGCAGGCCGAGACGGTAGTCGGTGTCCTTCAGCTCCTTGTCTTCGCGCCCCAGGCAAGACTCCAGCACGGTTGGCCGGTCGCCATCGGAGAGCATCATCTCGCGGTCCAGCGAGAGGGTGTGGTTCACTTCCGCCAGGTTCATGGCCTCGATCACGGCCTCTTCCTTCGTCTCCAGATGCGCGGCCAACTCACCGGTGGTGGGAGTCCGCTGGAGGCGCTCCGAGAGCTCGCGGCTGGCGCGCTCCACCCTCACGGCCAGCTCCTGCGTGCTGCGCGGAACGTGGAGGGTCCAGGAGTGGTCGCGGAAGTAGCGCTTGATCTCACCGAGGATCGTCGGCGTGGCGAAGGTGCTGAACCGGAAGTTGGTGCTCGGGTCGAAACGGTCGACCGCCTTCACGAGCCCGACCAGGGCGACCTGAACGAGGTCTTCATGATCCACGCCGCGCCGGGCGAACTTGTTGGCGATGGAATAGGCCAACCGCTCGAATTGGTGTACGATGGCCTCCCGGGTGCGGGGGTCCTGGGTCCTGGCGTAGTCCGCCCAGAGCCGGTCGGCGACGTAGGTGTTTTCAGCGCGGCGTGTCATCTTCGTATTCCCCCTGGCTTAGGTTCAGAAAAGAAGAACGCCCACATCCCCGTCCGCAAAGGCAGACAGAAATGTGGGCGAAACTTGGCCCGTTCCCCCAAGGCGGCACTCGTGGTCGCCGGGGGCTCTTCGGTTGTCATTTAGGAAGACGGAGCCACCGGCGCGGGTTGTCGCAACTATTTCGGATTTTTTTGAGCGCCGCGAAACTGGGTATGCTGGGGCTGAGCCGGGAACGGCTCCAGGAGGGATACGATGCGTAAGCTGATTAACTCCACCCACAGCGGGTTACACCGGGACTTCGCGTTCTTTACGTTGTTATGGGTGACGCTCGCGCTGATCCTGAGCATGCTGGCGATCAGCCCGGCCCACTGAGGCGAGTGCTCGTGCGGTTTGAGGTCCACGAGCGGCGCAGCGACCCCGACGACCGGTGGTCAACCGCCGGGACCTCGCACACGGGTCGAACGCAGGAAGGAACTCAGGGGCGCGCGGCGCACTGAGGTTGCGGGTATCCGGCTCGCCGGGTGCCCCATTTCTCCCTGCGTACCTACATCCCACTCATGAAGATTCGAGACATTCGTCTGCTGCCGCTGGTTGGAAGCACCCCGGACGGGGGCTGGAGCTCCGGTTATCAAGAAGAAGAAAACCTCCACACGCTGTTGGAGGTGATTACCGACGAAGGCGTTACCGGGCTCGGGAGCGTGTTCACGTCCGCCGCGCTGGTGGACGGCGCGCTCCGGCTGCTGCGCCCGTTCCTTATCGGAGCCTCCGCGCTGGACCCGGCGGCGGTGAGCGAGACGCTGCACCAGAACACCTTCTGGCAGGGCCGCGGCGGCTCGGTGACCCACGCGATCTCCGGCATCGACATCGCCCTGTGGGACATCTTCGGCAAGGTGACCCGCCAGCCGATCAGCCGGCTCCTGGGCGGCCGGCATCGCGAAGTGATCAAGCCTTACGGCTCGCTCCTGATGACGGAGCCGGAGCAGATGGCCGACCGCCTGCTTCCCGGCCTGGAGCGCGGCTTCCGCGCGTTCAAGATCGGCTGGGGACCGTTCGGCCGGCGCGACGCCAGAACGGACGAAGCGATCATCAAGGCGTCTCGCGAGGCCGTGGGCCCGGACGTGGAGCTGATGGTGGACGCCGGCGGCTCCGACGCCTACTGGCCGCACGGTTACAAGTGGGCCATCCGCACCGCGCACATGCTGGCGGACTACGGCGTGACCTGGTTCGAAGAAGCGCTTCGCCCGGATGACCTCGAAGGCTTCATCAAGTTGACGGAGCACTCGCCGGTCCCCATCACCTCCTGCGAGGTGCTCACCCGGCGGCAGGCCTTCCTGCCGTGGATCGAGCGGCGGGCGGTGGACTACATCCAGCCGGACGTAACGAAGGTAGGCGGCCTCACCGAGGAGTTCCGCATCGCGCAGTACGCGGACGACCACTCGATTCTGTTCATCCCGCACGGCTGGAACACGGCGGTAGGCCTGGCTGCCGATCTCCAACTGGTGGCTGCCGTGGGGAACGCGCGTTGGGTGGAGTACATCACCCCGGCGCCCTATATCGAAGACCTCTGCGAGACGCCCCCGGTGATGGATGAGAACGGGATGCTCAGCATTCCGGACGGCCCCGGCCTCGGCTTCCGCTGGAGCGAGGAAGGCATCGCCCGGCACACAGGCGGCCTGAAGCTAACTCCATCAACGTTGTGATATTCACCGCAGAGACGCAGAGGACGCGGAGAAGGGAACCAGAAGTTTTTAGACAGGATGAACAGGATCAACTGGATTAGGACTGGGGCCATTTGCAGGCGAGGGATTTCCTATCCTGAAGATCCCTTTCAGCCTGTCAGAGACTACTTCCCCTTTGTGGCTTCGTGTCTTTGTGGTGAAATTCTCCCTGGCTCCGTCTCGCGGTTATACTTGGGTGCGATGCAAGTGAATGTGGAGCTATTCGGGCGTGCCTCCTCGCAGACGGGGGAGCGCGTGGTGACGGTGGACGTGGAACCGGGTTCGACGCTGCGGGCGGTGGCGGAGGCCCTGGTGGCGCGGCTTCCGGTGCTGGCGTGGATTCCGGAGATCTGTCGGCCGGCGCGCAACCTGGAGTACGCGCGCTGGGACGACCCGGTTCAGGAAGGCGATGAAGTGAGCTTCATTCCCCCGGTGAGCGGAGGTTAGTGATGTCTGACACGCTGCGCATTGCGGATGAGCCCGCCGCTGGCGTGCGATATCCGACGCCGCACCGTTGGTCGACGGCGGAGTACCATCAATTGGCGGCTGGCGGGTTCTTTGGGCCGCAGCGGGTGGAGCTGATCGAGGGGACGGTAATCGACATGTCGCCGATGGGCCGGCCGCATTGGATCTCCTGCCAGGTTGCGGCCGACATGCTGCGGTCTGTATTCGGATCCGGCTACTTCATCACCACCAATCTTCCCGCCTACCTGAGCGAGCTTTCCGAGCCGGAACCGGACGTGGCCGTGCTGCCGGGTGCGCCGCGTGACTATGGGACGGGGGGGGCCGACGCAACCACTCCTGGTGCTGGAAGTAGCGGAGACGTCTCTGGAATACGACCGCACCACCAAGTGCAGTCTTTACGCACGTTACGCAGTACCCGAATACTGGATCATCAATCTCTCGAAGCGTGAGGTCGAAGTGTATCGGGAGCCGGTAGCCGACGCATCGGCGGCGTATGGGCATCGTTACGCATGGACCGCGACCTTCGGAGCGGACGAGGTCCTGCTACCTCTGGCACTTCCTGCCGGACGGATTCCGGTGGCAAGCCTTCTTCCTTAAGTGTGGAGCACGAGCGCTTTTTAATCAGTATGGCAGACCGAATATTTGTCGAGATCACCGAGGCGCCGCTGGACCCGGCGCCGTTGGTTCGGTTCGCGGAGGCGGCCGAGATGGGCGCCGTGGTCACGTTCAGCGGGAACGTGCGCAACCACAACCGCGGACGCACGGTGGAGTACCTGGAGTACGATGCCTACCGTCCGATGGCGGAAAAGCAACTCCGCCAGATCGCGGAGGAAGCGGTGCAGCAGTGGAACTGCCGCATCGCCATCCAGCACCGGGTGGGCCGGCTGGAGATTGGGGACCCGAGCGTGATCGTGGTGGCGGCGTGTGCCCACCGTGGGGCCGCGTTCGAGGCCTGCCGCTTTGCCATCGACACGCTGAAGGAGCGGGTGCCGATCTGGAAGCGGGAGGTGTGGGAAGGCGGAGAGGCCTGGATCGAGGGGGAGCGAGATGCCCCGGTGGCAGCGCCCGAGGCGTGAGATTTGCAGCGTGCGGGCAATACTCCCCTGATGTGGGGAGTGGCTGATCTATCACTAATGTACTTGAACGAGCGCACCATGCCGCCGGGGCCCTACCGGGCGGTGCTTTTCGACGTGGACGGTACGCTGATCGACACGGCGGAGCTGATTGCCGATGCGCTCGCGTACGCGTGCGAGCGTCACCTGGGCCGGACGCACCCGCGCGCTACCTACTACGCGCTGATCGGGAAGCCGGCCATCGTCCAGATGGAGATCCTCGGCGGCGACCGCGCGCCCGAGATGATGGACACGGCGGTGGCATACTACGAGGCGCACTTTGAGGAAGAGCAGCCGTTCGCGGGGGCGCTGGACACGCTGGCCCGCCTGAAAGAGGTGGGGATCCGCCTGGCGCTCGTTACCAGCAAGACACGGATGGAGCTGAACCCCACCCTGGAGCGCGTCCCCCTCCAACGCTACGCGTCCGTGATCGTGACCGCGGACCTCACCACCCGTCCCAAGCCCTACCCGGACCCGGTTTACCTGGCGCTTCAGACACTCCAGATCGGCGCGCACGAGTCGCTGTTCATCGGGGATAGCCCGTATGATTTGCAGTCCGGCCGCGCGGCGGGCGTCCATACCGGCGCCGCCGTGTGGGGTCCCCACTCCCGTGCTACCCTACAGGCCGAGCACCCGGACCATGTCTTCGACAGCTACCGGGAAATCCTGGCGGTCTGCGGACTCTAACGGGGAGCTAGCTCGCCAGGGAACCCAGATTCCTCACCTCAAAGACACGAAGGCACTAAGGGGAAGAAGTATAGACAGGATGGACGGGATTTATGGGGATCGGCCGGTTTAGATCGCGCCGCGAGCTCCGCCCATCAATCGCCTTACCGGCCAGGATTTCTTCCCCTTAGTGCTTTCGTGTCTTTGTGGTGAAATTCCCCTACCTGCAATCCTACTCGACCGGTACTTCGTGGCCGACTTCGCTGGAGCGGTAGATGGCGTCGATGATCTGCGTGGTCATGAGCGCTTCTTCGCCCGTGACGGGGACGGGGGTGTCGTCGAGGATGGCGTTGACGAACGCCCGGATCTCCTCGAGGTGGCCTTTTAGCTCTGGTAGGTAGACCGGGGAGGCGTCGATGAGGGTCTGGTTCTTTTCGAAGAACATTTTGCAGGGATCGTAGCTGCAGCCGCCTTCCGTGCCGAAGAGGTCGGCGTTGAACACGCTGCGCTGCTCCTGGTTCGCCACGAATGCAGATTCCAGCACCAGCGTGGCTCCGTTCTCGAAGCGCACCAGGCCAACCGCGAAGTCTTCCACTGTGAAGTTGCTGGTGTCCCACTGGCCCAGCAGTCCCAACACGCCGGGGCGATGTCCGAACTTGGCGTAAGTCTGGCCCGAGACGTGGGTGGGCCGCGGGTGGCCCATCAGCCAGAGGGTGAGGTCCAGAATGTGGACGCCGATGTCGATGAGCGGTCCCCCACCCTGCTTGTCCTTCTGCGTGAACACGCCCCACCCGGGAATGCCGCGCCGGCGCATGGCCTGGGCGCGGGCGAAGTAGATGTCGCCCATGTCGCCCGCGTCGATGAAGCGCTTGAGCGCCTGCGCCGGCGCGAGGAAGCGGGTCATGAAGCCGACCTGCAGCTTCATGCCGGTGCGATGCGCCGCCTCCACCATCGCCGCGCCTTCGGTGGCGTTCATCGCGAGCGGCTTCTCCACCAGCACGTGCTTTCCGGCCTCCAGCGCGTCGATCGTGGGCTGCAGGTGCAGGTAGTTGGGCGTGCAGATGCTCACCGCATCCACCTCATCCAGCTCCAACATCTTCCGGTAGTCCGTGAAAACATGCGGGATCTCGAAGTCATCCGCCAGCTTCCGTGCCACTTCTGCATTGATGTCCGAGCACGCGACGACCTCGACGCCCCGGTCGGCGCACGCCTTATAGCCCGGCAGGTGCGCCCCGCGCGCGATCCCGCCGCTGCCGATAATCCCGATGCCTAGCTTCTTCAATCGAGTACTCCTTCAAGGGTTAACCACGGAGGCACGGAGACACGGAGCGGAGCAGAGAAGAAATGGAAACCGCCGATGGACGCCGATGAACGCCGATAGAAAAGGCAGAGATTGATCCGCAGATGGGGGAGATTTGTGGGTGAACAAAGGAAGAGGCAAGCTCGGGACGGTCATTGTCTAACGCCGGCTTGTCTCTATCTACCCTGCCTTCTATCGGCGTCCATCAGCGTTCATCGGCGGTTTCTAATTCTTCTCCGTGCCACTGTGTCTCTGTGGTGAATTCAGAGTGTGATCGCGCGGCCTTGCTGGGTGCTTTCAAGGCCGCGCTGCAGGATCTCCTGGGCGAGGAGGCTGGTCTCCGGGCTGCAGAGACCCTCGACCGGCATGCCGGCGCGGAGGCAGCTGACGAGGTACTCGGCGCCGTTGCGGCGGCCGGGGGAGAGGCTGTCCGGCTCGATCCATTCAGGCTCGCGGCCTTCACGGCCCAGGCGGACGCGGTTCCCCATCACGGAAAGGGTGCCGGTAGCACCGTAGACGCTGGGGTTGGCGCTGCCGTCGGTGGCCTGCTGCGTCCAGGACGCTTCCGCTACTCCGAAGGCATGCGGATACTTCATCAGAAGGATGGCGTTGTCTTCCACCGGGAAATCGGGCTTCACCAGCGTGCCGGCGATGCCAACCACGCTCTCCGGGCGGCCCAGCCAGTGCGCGGCCAGGTTGGCGCCGTAGCAGCAGTAGTCCATCAGCGCCCCCGCACCGTTGCGCTCCGGGTCATACAGCCAGCCGTAGAAGTAGGGACTGCAGCCGAACTCCTTGGGGCCCTGGTGCGCGGCGAGGTACTTCACTTTGTGCACCGCCCCGATGGCGCCGTCCCGCACAAGACGGTCCAGGGTCTGGATCGCCGGGTTCCAGGCGATGGGCCAGTTGATCATTAACTGCACCCGGGCCTTGCGGCACGCCTCCACCATCCGCGTGGCCTGTTCCAGTGTGGCCGCCATCGGCTTTTCCGACATCACGTGGATGCCCCGCGCGGCAGCGGCTTCCACAATGGGCGCGGTGCCGGCGTTATCAGTCGCCACCGTCACGATGTCCAGCTCCTCTGCCGCGAACATCGCCTCCGCGGAGGGGTAGACGGACGAGACGCCGTACTCGGCGCGGATGCGGTCCAGGAGCGGCGGGTTGGGATCCGCGGCGGCGATGAGTTCAGCGCCGTCGAGCTGCTTCCACCAGCGGAGCATGCTCCAGATGTGGTCGTGGGTCAGGCCGGCCACGCCCACCCGGAAGGTATCTTTCATGCGAGTGTCTCCTATGCCGGCTTATTGGTGGGTAAACCGGCTTCCGGATGCCTGACTACCGCCTGATTGGACGGCTAGCGAGGCCGGGACCGCCCGGAATCGGTGCGGTGGCGCGGTCCAGGAGTTGTTAAGCGCCGGGAAGAAGCCGTCCTCCCGTGGGGTCACGTCTCGGGTGCAGACAGCTGGAAAATGTATCAACCCGAACAGTGGGTAAGTCGGCAACCAGGGGGATTGAAGGTTACCCCATCGGTAAGTTCAATCCAAATCGAGCGAACTTAGCGATTCTTGGTATTGGCTGCCGTGCCGGCAGGGTGAGCCAGATCGAGGGGTCGCGCGACGGGCGCGATGATTGGCGGAGTGTGCCACGCCACGGCGTCATCACACTCCGGGTGTTTCCGCGTTAAAGGGTGGACGACACCCGATTCCGACGATCGCCCTGCCGGAAGCCAGGTGGGGACGCGGTTCTGGCGCCAAGTACCGCCAGGGGAATCGGTGTCGCACGGCTCGCCGGCGAAACGCAAGGTAAACTAAAATATGTGACTGCCGCAACGATAGAAGATTTAAGGATCTGCCGAATTAAATCTTGTACGACGACGTCCTTCTCTTTTGGATCGCCCCGCCGTGCAGGGAAGCCGCCGCATGCCGCTTTCCTCTGCTGCCGGTCACAGCCGACCGGGCGTCCCTACCACTCAACGAATGAGGATACCGACTCCATGAAACGAAGCAAAGGCTTCACGCTGATCGAGTTACTCGTGGTGATCGCGATCATCGCGATTCTGGCCGCCATCCTATTCCCCGTTTTCGCCCGCGCCCGCGAAGCCGCCCGCGCCACGAG
>Ga0255338_1003978_pt1 | contig 16366 bp, 11 predicted proteins | sample MeOH1_35cm_T4_19_FD_203715 | JGI IMG/M metagenome (GOLD analysis project Ga0255338, IMG submission 203715) | Sandy soil microbial communities from University of British Columbia, Vancouver, Canada - MeOH1_35cm_T4_195 | ecosystem: Engineered > Artificial ecosystem > Sand microcosm > Unclassified ...
TGGCCGGCATTTCGGACGCTTGCCTATGACGTGGTGCTGCACGGCCCGGCCGAGCTTGCGGCCGGTATCGGCGCACCGGCGGGCTTGCCCGGGTCGAATGGCGGCCTCGTCACGCGTCTGCAGGGCATCGACAATGGCCTTGCCGAACTCCAGCTGCTCGGCACCGGCAAGCCCGACAATGCCGACGAGATCGTGGGGCCGACCCAGCCGCTGACGCCACAGCAGCAGCAGGAGCAATATCGCAAACTGCAATCGCTGCAGCAGCGACCGAGATGGGATCCTGCCCGCGACGCGACGATGCTGAGCGAGGCGCGCACCCTGTATCTGACGGGTGCGATCGGGGCGTTCGCCGCGGTGCGGATGGTCGGCGGTCTGTTGTTGGCGCTTGGGCCGTTGTTCGCGCTGTTCCTGCTGTTCGATACGACGCGCGGCCTGTTCGAGGGCTGGGTGCGCGGGCTGGCCGGGGCGGCGCTGGGGGCGCTGTCGACCGCGATCGTGCTCGGCGTTCAGCTCGCGGTGATGGAGCCGTGGCTGATCGCGATCCTGGAGCAGCGCCGGCAGAATATCCCGACACCCACCGTCCCCGTCGAGATGCTGGTGATGACGCTCGTATTCGTGCTGACCCTGGTGGCGGCGCTGATCGCCGTCGCGCGGGTCGCGCAGGGATTCCGCCTGCCGACGGCATGGCGGGCCGCGCCGCAGCGCCTGATCGAATCATTCCGTGACCGGCGCGACGCGGTGCCGCAGGCGATCGGGCATGGCCCCGTCGACCAGCGGTCGCGCGCCTTTGCGGTCGCCGACGCCGTCGCCGCGAGCCAGCGCCGCGAGTCGGCCGCGCTACCGCCGCCGGTGGCCCATCTCAGCTATCAGGGCACCACGCAGGCGGTGACGCGTGACATTCCGGCGGCGGCGGCGGCGGTGCCGCTCGGCCAGAGCTATCGCCGCCGCACGCGCGGGCGGGTATCGGCCGGCGCCTCCCGGCGGGACAGGAACGCATGAAGAAGACCTCACCAGAGACGCTCGACGCCTATTATCGCGAGGCAGAAAGCTGGGCGACCGACCGGCAGGACCTGCTGCGGGCCTCGCGCCGCACTGCCTGGATCGTCGCGGGCGCCGCCTGCGCGGTCGCGGTGTGCGAGGCGATCGCGCTCGTCGTGCTGATGCCGCTCAAGACCGTCGAGCCCTATACCCTGCTGGTCGACCGCCATACCGGATTCGTCGAGGCGCTGAAGCCGCTCGACGCGAACCGGATCGCGCCGGATACCGCGCTGACCCAGTCCTTCCTCGTGCAATATGTCATTGCGCGCGAGAGCTTCGACAGCTCGGCGCTGCAATCCAATTACCGCAAGACGACGCTCTGGTCGGCCGATCCCGCCCGATCGGACTATGTCGCCAGCGTGGTCGCCTCCAATCCGGCGAGCCCGCTGGCGCGCTATCCGCGCTCGACGGTGGTGGAAACCCGGGTGAAGAGCGTGTCGCCGTTGGGTGGTCACTCCGCGCTGGTGCGGTTCGAGACGCAGCGTCGCGACGCCGGCGGCCATGTCCAGCCGGCCCAGGCCTGGGTGACGATCATCCAGTACCGCTTTTCGGGCGAGCCGATGACGCGCGAGGATCGCTTCGTCAATCCGCTCGGCTTCCAGGTGCTGCGCTATCGCCGCGACGCCGAACAGGTGACGCCGCCCGAGCCGCCGGCGACGACCGCCCCGGGCGGGGGTGTGGGCGCCTCCGCGACCATGGCGACCGAGCCGCCGGTGGAGGGCACCGCGCCGCCCCCGGCGCCGAATTTCCCGCCGCCGCGCCGCGCCGCGCCACGGCCGGCACAGGCCGAGGTGCAGCTTTGAGGCTGGCGCTGTTCCTTCTCGCGCTGCTGCTGCCGGCTGCGGCGACGGCGCAGCTGCGCCCTACCCCGGGGCCGGGCGATCCGCGTATCCAGTCGGTCGCCTATGATACCAATCAGGTCGTGCAGCTGCAGGTGGCGACCGGATTCCAGCTGACCGTCGAGTTCGCGCCGGACGAGCGGATCGAGAATGTCGCGATCGGCGACAGCGGCGCGTGGCAGGTGACGCCGAACAAGCGCGGCGATCATCTGTTCATCAAGGCGGTGCAGCAGGGGGTGACCACCAACCTGACCGTGGTCACCGACGCGCGCAGCTACAGCTTCGAACTGCTGCCGCTCTACGGCCCGCTGCCCGACATGGCCTATACCGTGCGCTTCACCTATCCGGCCCCCGCGGTGGCGACGGTGGCGGACGCGCCGGCCGCCGCGGCGCCGGGGCGCTACAAGCTCAGCGGGTCGCGTGCGATCCGGCCGACCGAGATCGATGACGACGGCCTGAAGACCTATATCGTCTGGCCACCGGAAAAGCCGCTCCCGGCGATCTTCGCGGTCGACGAGAAGGGCCATGAGATGCTCGTCGACGGGGCGATGCGCGATGGCCAATATGTCATCGACAGCGTCAAGCCGAAGCTGCTGTTCCGGCTCGACCGCGAGGTCGCCAGCGCCGTGCGCGTCAAGGCGAAGCGCTGATGGCGAGCTTCCCGCCCAGGGACGGCGGCGACCCGCGCGTCGGGCCGGGCGGCGAGGAAACCGTGCGACCCGTCGTCGCGCTGCCGCCGGCCGGCGTGCCGCTCTGGGTGTACGGGATCGGGATCGGCCTGTTCGCGATCATCCTGTTCAGCATCCTCGATATGCGGCGCCAGTCGCTCAGCGCTCCGCCGACCAAGCCGCGCTTCGCCGATACGCTGGGCGGGGCCGCACCACAGCCGGCGCCGCTCTATGTGCCGCCCGAGCCGGTGCCGACGCCGACAGCGACGGCTGCGCCGCCGCCACCACCCCCGCCACCGCCGCCCGCCCCGGTGCAGCCGCGGATCATCTATGTGCCGCAACCCATGCCGCAGGCACCCGTGGCGCCCCCGCCGCCAGTCGCGGCGCGCGGCACGGCCGACCCGGCACTGGTCGTCGACACGACCCAGGGCGATGCCGGCGGTACGGCGGTCGCCGGTGATGCCGATGGTGCGGTGGGCGCCGGTGGTGCTGGGGCAGGCGGCGCCGTGCTCGCATCACGCGCCCGCGCGACCGTCATGCGGCACCGCGCGACGACGGTGCCGCAGGGGACGCTGATCCTGGCCGTGCTCGAGACCGCGCTCGATTCGACCCGGCCCGGGCTGGCGCGCGCGCTCGTCCAGCGCGATGTGCGCGGCTTCGACGGTTCCCGCGTGCTGATCCAGCGCGGCAGCCGGCTGATCGGCGAATATCGCGCTGATCTCCAGCCCGGCCAGAACCGGGCGACGGTCACCTGGACGCGGCTCGTGCGGCCGGACGGGGTGACGATCGCGATCGGCTCGCCCGCCGCTGATCCGCTCGGCCGGGTCGGCATCAGGGGCAAGGTCAACAGTCATTTCTTCGAGCGCTTCGGCGCGGCGATCCTGCAATCGACCCTGGACGTCGGCGTCAATCTCGCGTCGCGGATCGGCAATTCCAACTCGGCGGTGATCGTCGCGCTGCCGAACCTCGCGCAGAGCACGACCGCGCCGCTGACCAACAGCCAGCAGATCCAGCCGACGCTGAAGGTGCGGCAGGGCACGGCGATCTCGGTGTTCGTCGCGCGCGACCTCGATTTCACCAGCGTCGAGGCCAAGCGGTGAGCGCGGCCGCCCGGGACGACCGCCCGGTCTATCTGCGCAGCTATCTCGCGCCGCTCGCGCCGATGCTCGAACGGGCGGACGTGACCGACATCTACGTCAACCGGCCCGGCGAGATCTGGGTCGAGACGACCGGCGGGACGATCGAGCGGCACGAGGCGCCGGGGCTGGACGAAGCGACGCTGTCGCGCCTTGCCCGCCAGATCGCCGCGCTGTCGCATCAGGGCATCAGCCGCGAACATCCGCTGCTGTCGGCGACGCTGCCCGACGGCGCACGCGTGCAGGTGGTCGGCCCGCCCGCTACGCGCGGGCCGCTGGCGCTGGCGATCCGCAAGCATGTCTCGCCCGATCTCGCACTCGGCGATTATGTCGCGAGCGGCGCCTTTGACGAAACGCGGCATGGCGGGGAGGACACGGCGGAGATCGACCGCGCGCTGGCGATGATGCTCGATGCGGGCGATATCGCCGGGATGCTCGCCAGGGCCGTGAGGGCGCGCAAGAACATCCTGGTGTCGGGTGGCACCTCGACCGGCAAGACGACCTTCCTCAACGCGCTGATCCGCGAGATCCCGGCCGAGGAGCGGCTGATCCTGATCGAGGACACGCCCGAACTGCATCTGCGGCACGAGAATGCCGTCGGCCTGCTGGCGGCCCGCAGTGCGTTGGGCGAGGCGCGGGTCAGCGCCGACGATCTGCTCGGCGCCTCGCTGCGGATGCGGCCCGACCGGATCATCCTGGGCGAGCTGCGCGGGGAAGAAGCCTATGCCTTTCTCCGCGCGGTCAATACCGGGCATCCGGGATCGATGACGACGGTGCATGCCGACAGCGCCGAGCGAGCGGTCGACCAGATCGCGCTGCTGGTGTTGCAGACGGGCACGAGGCTCAACCGCGACGATGTGGTCCATTATGTGCGGAGCACGGTCGACGTGTTCGTCCAGCTCGCGCGAAGCGGCGGGCGCCGGCATGTGGCCGAGGTCGTGCTGCGGCGCTAACGGCCCGGAAAAAGTCCAACAGACGGCAGGCATTTTCCGCCGCTGCGCGGTGGATTTTTCGCTGTTGCGGTGGATTTTACGTGAGAAAATATCATTTATTTACAATGGAATGATCGCAGTTCTTGCTGTTATCGAATAACAGCCGAAATTGGGCGACGATCACGGTGAGAAGGATCCAGCGGGAATCGGCCGGGGCCGATCTCCTGTCATGGCCCACCCTGGCGCCGCTTTCGTAAGGTTGAATCGACAGCGCGGACCTTGGGCGTACTGTCGAGGCTGTCACACAGCGCGAGCGCATCGGGAATGGCGGCGCCCGAGGCCGTGTTGTCGTAGATCGTCCAGATCTCCGATGCATCGCCCGCGAGCGCCATGATCCGTTCGGCCTGGGCCGCGATCGCCGGCGGCTCATAGGCCGACCAATAGACTCGCGGCGCGCCGTGCAGCCGGAAATAGGCGAGGCCGGGCCAGCCGCCCGGTGTCGCCGCGGCGGGCACTTTCGCCGGATCGGCGGCGACCCGGGCGACGCGATGCGCGGCAAGCAACTGGTCCACATCGGGAGCGAACCAGCTTGGGTGGCGCGGCTCGACCACCAGCGCGGCGCCAAGCCGCGCATCGACCATCCTGAAGAAGGCGGCCGCCGCCGCCGCGTCAAACGCGAGGCTGGGTGGAAGCTGGGCCAGTAGCGGCCCGCGCTTGCCGCCAAGGCCGTCAGTCTCTTCAGCGAAGCGATCCAGCAGGTCCGCGCAGCCGACAAGGCGATGCTCGTGCGTGATCGCGCGGGGGAGCTTTACGGCGAAGCGGAAATCGGCCGGCACGCTCGCTGCCCAGCGCTCATAGGTCGAGCGGCGGTGCGGGCGATAGAAGCTGCTGTTGATCTCGGTCGCGCCGAAGCGCCGGGCATAGCGCGCGAGATGGGTGCCCTCGCCGGGGAAGCGATCGGCAAGGGCCGATCCGATCGACCACCCGGCGACGCCGATCCTGATGGTCATGCCTGCCTCCTTGTGCGGAAGGAAGCGTCCGAGCGGGCGTGGGGTTCCCGAAGGCCGGCGGCGCGGCGACTCCCGCTTGCGGCGCGGCCTCTTTCGCCGCATCGTCGCGCGATGCGTACCGTATCCGACAGCGTCTCCGTCCGCCTCTACCATCTCGCCGACGGCGACGATGGCGGCGGTGCCGCGACGCTGTTCTACGGGCCGCTCGGCGAGGCGCTGGCGATTGCGCATGCGCAGCCGGAAGAGGTGCAGGCGGGCCTGTTCATCGCGACTGAGAATGACGTCGTGGCGTTCCTGGATCTCGAGGACGGCTGACGGGCGTTGCGGGGTGACCTGCAGGGCACGCGTAATGCCGAAGCGCCTCTTCCCCAATTTCTCCCAATTTTTCGACCCTATTCCCTCACAGATTAGCCCCGTGATGCTGACGCAGGAATCCCCGCGTTCGGATGCGGATGAGCTGCACGCGGGCCGTCTTCAGTTCGGCTGGCCGGAGCCGGCAATGCCGTGAAGCTCGAATGCCTTCAGCGCAGCTTTGGCGCGTTCGCGCACTTCGGGATCGGCTTCGGTCAAGCTGAGCTGCTTCAGCAGGGGCTGGAACTCGGGCCAAGCGGGGTAGGAGGCGGCCATAACCGCGCGGCGGCGGACGGCGGCGCTGGGTGAAGCGAACAGCTTCTGAAAAGCTTCGAAGACGGCTGGTTCGTATTGGACGGGTGCGAGGACGCCGAGCAGCGAGGCGGTGTGCAGGCGCTCGTTTTCGTCTTCGTCGCTTTCGACCCGATCGAGCGCATTGCATAGCGTAACCGCTGATGACGATTCGAGCGCACGGTCGGAGATCTGCTCAGCTTCCACACCGACCAGTGCTAGATAGCTGAGGTCGATAAGTGGGTCGTCGATAAAATGCAGCTGGGTCTCGCCGTTGCGGCTTGCCCAGATCACCTCCAACGGGTTGCGGTCGCCAGGCTCGACCTTGTCGAAGAAGACGAGGTCGCAATCGGCGGCGAAGCACGCGACCTGCCATTGCGATATGCTTGGATCGAGGCCCAATTTCAACATGTGCGGCTTCCTGTCATGCGGCTACTTCTTCTTCTTCACAATGAAGCTGTCCACTTCTGCTTTCACAACCGCCTTGATCTGTTCCAGCGGTGGATAATTTTTCGTATCGAGTTTGAGCATCGCCAATTGCACCATCGTTTCGATATCGCCCTTCGTGACGCCGGCCCTCATCGGCCCGTCGCCGCTGCTCGTCGCTGGCCCCGTAAAGGGCAAGCCGAGATCCATACGAACGCCGCGCAGAGCACCCACCGCGCCAACCGGAGAGTGGGAGAATCGTCCGCCCGTGCGGACTTCACCACTGGCCGTTTTGCGCTCTGGAAAATTGCCGCCATGAACCAACATCTGCTTGATACTGGCTTGTTCGGCCGCGATCAGCTCGAAATTCGCGGACATCGTAAATATCGCTACTGAATCGCGCGCGACTTCACCGCCGGCGAGAGTCTTGATTCCGCCGGCCCAGCCTGGGTCGCTTCTGAGCGGAGCAGGAACCTCGCCACCGCCGAGGAAGGTCTTCATTTCGCGGGCAGCAGTCTTTTCGTCGGGGAATTTTTCCTTGAGGACCCTCGCGACGTCCGGATAATCGCCGACTGGGACCTTGAGTTGCTCGCGTGTCGCCCCACTGGCGTTGAAATCTCCACCCTTCTCCCAACGGGGCCTCTGGATGCCGCCGCGAAGTTCGAGATCGCCTCCCTGCGATACGTTCACGACATGCTTTTTGCCCAAGCCGAGTTCCGCCTGCGACTCTCTCACCTGATGGGCGATTGCTGCGATTCCGCCTTCCGGAACGATGATCGGCGATTCGTGCGTGCCCACTCCCACGCGCGGCTCCGTCGGCTTGTGCTTGGCAAGTTCGGCATCGGTATATTCGCGGACGGTTTTCAGCAGATCCTGCTTCTCGTCCTCCGTGAGTTCGCCTGTCGCGGTTGGATTGATGGTAGCGCGGACGAACCACTTCTTGCCCTGCTTGTAGGCTACCAACGTGGTGAGACCGTAGCGGACCTTGATCGCCGCGAAGAGACCGTTGAGCAGCCCTTCGCTCAGCGGCCCGCCGCCTTTGCGGCCTTTCACCAGACCCTGGGCGGCCTTGATTGCGAGTTGCAGTCGCTGGGCCGGGTCGGCGGGCACGCCGGCCTGGGCGACCATCTTGCCGAGCTTCTTCGCCGTCTCGACGATCCAGGTGACGACCTTGTCGAGCGCCTTGTCGATCGGGGCGCGGATCTTGTTGACGAGGCCGATCACCGCGTCGCTGACCTTGCCGAGCCCGGCGATGCGGGCGAGGAAGCTGATCACCAGGGTGAGCAGCCCGGCCATGGTCTTTTCGACGCGGTTGGCGGCGGGGCCGATATTGCCGGCGGCGATCGTCGCGATCGAATCGATGAAGCTCGCCGCGACCGCCGCGATCTGCTTGATCCGCTCCACGAAGAACATCACCGTGTTGTAGATCGCGATGATCGCCTGGATCAGCGCGCCGGCCGGCGAGAGCATCGACAGCAGCTTGGTGACCGCAGCCTCGACCACCTTGGACTTCACGAAGTCCATCACTGCGTCGATCGCCATCTGCTTGAGGTTGCTGAGCGTCTCGACGATCTTCTGCCATGCCGCCGCCGGACCCTGGGTGACGAGCGTCTTGACGATGTCGAAGCCGGTCTCGAGCACCTTCACGGTGGTCTCGTTGGTCGCCTTGACCAGTTTCACCCGGATGTTCGCCCAGGTCAGCCCCATCACCGACAGGACGAACTTGACGATCTCCATCAGCGAGAAGCCCTGCGGGATATAGATTCCCGCGCCGCCGAGCGCGCCGGTCAGCCAGCCGATCAGCGAGGCCTTGAGATGAGTGAGGAAATTGCTGGCGAACTGGCGGAAGCCCTGCACGGCCGCGCGCACCAGCGTCCGCACGAAGCGCACCGGATCGCGCACGATCGTATTGAAGGCTCCGGCCGCCTTGGCGAGATAGGGCATCACGCCCGGCGCCACGACCTCGATGATGATCTTGAGCAGATCGAGTACCGTGCCCAGCGCCCATTTGCCGAAATCGGCGAGGAAGCCGCCAAAGGTCGCGGCGAGCTTGACGAAGGCCGAGGGCAGGACGACGAAGTCCATGATCTCGAGGCCCTTGAGCGCGGCCATGAAGCGGCCGGGGATGCTGCGGACGAGCGCCATCAGTCCGCCCAGCGCGCCCTGGAACCAGGCCCAGGCGCGGGAGATCGCGTTGGCCTTCTTGATGTTCTGCCAGAGCTCTTCCTGGCCGATCATCGTCATGAAGCCGCCGATGACGGTATCGGCCGTGCGCGGCACCGGCTCGCCGGTCACGGGATCGAAGCCGAGCACCGCCTTGAGCAGGGGATAGCCCGCCGTTCCCTCGGCCAGCGCGGCCAGCGGCTTGAGCACTGCCTCGCGGACGATGCGCATGATCTCCGAGAAGAGCGAGCGAACAAAGGCGATGATCCGCGTGATCGGATCGGTGAAGATCGCCTTGGCGCGGTTCCACACGCCGCCGAGATCGAAGATGTCGCGCCAGCTGAGCGAATCCATGAACGCCTTCAGCGCAGCCTTGATCGAGGCGCCCGTGATACCGAGCGACTTGAGCTGGCCCTCGACCCAGCTGCCGATGCGATCGAAGATGCCATAGGCATCGAGCACGCGGGTGATGATGTTGCCGCCGGGGAGGAACTCGACGATCGCGCGCAGGATATTGGCGGCGCTCGCCTCCACCGGGCTCATGTTGATCGGGTTGACCCCGAGCAGGATGGTGAACATCCGATAGCCGGGGATCGCGTTGGCGGCATCGGCGAAGAAGTCGAGCGCGTCGCTCAGGCCGAGCCGGCTCGCCTGGTGCGGGGTGCGCTCCGCCACGCGCGTTTCGCCCGGGTCGATCGCCTTGCGCTGGATCGCCTCGCCCTGCTGGATCGTGTGGGTGAGCTCGTGCGCGAGCAGTTCCAGGCCGCCCTTGCTGTTGGGATCATATTGGCCGTCATTGAAGAAGATGTGGCTGCCGAAGGTGAAGGCGCGGGCGCCCAACTGGGTGGCGAGGCTGCGTGCCTTGCCGTCGGTGTGGATGCGCACGCCGCCGAAATTCGCCCGGAAGCGCGGTTCGAGCGTGGCACGGGCCTTGGCCGGCAGCGGCATGCCGCCGGTTGCCGCCTTGCGGACCTGCGCCTCGACCGCCGGATCGGCGCCGGCGCCCTTTTTCTTTCCCCCCGCCGCCGCGGGCGCCGCTGCCCGGTGCAGCGCCGGCGCGGTGCGCTGCGTGGCGGCAGGGGCGGAATCGGGCGCCGCGACGACTGCCCTGGCGACCCGGTCGGCCTCCATTTCGGCAGCGTCGCCGGGCGAGGAGACACGCAGTGCGGGCTGGATCGTCCGCGGCGACAACAGCGTCGTGCGCCGGCCGTCGAGGGCCGCGCGCGCAACGGTGGCGCGCGGCGCCTGGGTTGCCCGCACGGTGGGGGCGGTGACGCTGCGCGCGGCTTCATCGGCTTTCGCCGTGCGCGCGCCCTCGGCCATGGCTCAGCCTACCGCCGCCAGCGGCGGCTTGAGCGGGCAGTAGTCGCCGGTCTTGCGGTATTCGCGCACTACCGACTGGCGCAATTCGGCATCGCTGATCGGGGCGCCGGTATCGAGCGCGAGCAGCCGCGCGTGGAGCGCCACGTTGCGCAACTGGCCGCCGCTGAGGGCGCAGCGGCACGCAATATCCTGCAGCAGGCCGGGGGACACGCGATGCTCGCCGAGCAGTTGCAGCAGGATATCGTGGCGGCGGATTTCGTCGGGCGGGTGGAAAGCGAGGACAGCGTCCATCCGGCGCGCAAAGGCCGGGTCGATGCGATCGGCGTCATTGCTGGTGACCAGCAGGATCCCGTCGAAGGATTCGATCCGCTGCAGGAGGAAATTGGTCTCGAGATTCGCGTAGCGATCGTTGGAGCTCGACACGTCGGTACGCCGGGCCATCAGCGCGTCGCCCTCGTCGAGCAGCAGCACGATGTTCAGCGATTCCGCGGCGGAGAGCGCCCGCTCCAGGCTCTTCTCGGTCTCGCCGATGAACTTGCTGACCGTCGCGGAGAGATCGATCCGGTACAGGTCCTTGCCGAGCGCAGCGGCGATATGGCGCGCGGCGAGGGTCTTGCCGGTGCCGCTCGGCCCGGCGAACAAGGCGCGCACGCCGCGGCCGCCGCCCGGCTCCCCGAGTTGCTCGCGGTGGCGGCAACGCAGCAGCAGAGCCTCGAACTCGGCCCGATCGGGGGCTTCGAGGTGCAGCGGCTCGGGCGCCGCGACCAGGTCGATCGGGGTCGCCAGCGCGTCGAGCCCGGCATCGCGCAGGTCGCGCAGCGCTCGGACGACGTCGGCCTGCTCCGGCACCGCGCGATCCGCGAGTGCCGCCCGGCTGGCGGCACCGGCGGCGGCGCGGCGGATATTGCCCGAGGTGAGCGACAGGTCGGCCAGCGGGGTGGCGAGCGCCTCGAACCCGATGCTGTGCCAATGCGCCGCGCGCACCGCCGTATCGGGAAGGGCGAGGGGGATGCCGATCGTCGGCATGCCGCCGGGCGCGCGGATACCGCCCATCATGCCGGCTACTACGCCGATGGGGCCAGCGAACAGCGGGTGTTGCGGCAGGTCGACCGTCTCGGCCGGGCCCGGCTCGACCTCGACGAGCAGCAGTGCGTTGCCGGCATGTGCCAGTGCGCCGGCGGTGCGCCACCGCGCCGGATCGGCGAGCACGGCCGGCGCCACCGCGAGCACGTTCAGCCCGGCACGGCGCGCCGCGGCCCGGAGCAAGGTCTTGCGGCCATTGCTGCGCGGTCCGCGAACGAGCAGCAGCACTGCCTGGCTGGCGGCCAGCATCGCCGCGAGCGCGACGGGATCGCCATCCCCGATCCAGTCGCCGGCCTCGGGCAGGGTCGCGCGGGGCTCGAAGAGCGTGCCGTCGAGCCGCGGCGTCGCGCCCGAGAGCAGATCGTGCACGGGATGGGCGAGGCGGAGCTGCCAGTCGATCCGCGCCGCCTCCATATTCGCGGCGGTGACGAGCCCGGCGGCGATCATCTCGAGCAGCAGGTCGCGGATCGGGCTGCCGTCGCGCAGGGGAACCGCCTCGCGCCAGAGCGCAGTCAGCCCGCCCAGCGTGGGGAAGCCGCCATCGGGCTCGATCAGCGCGGCGAAGCGCGGATCCTCCTCGACCAGTGCGATGGTGGCGATGATCTGGCGGTGCAGCCCGGGAAAGCCGGCCGCGGCAAGGCGGGCGAGCGGCAGTTCGGGCCGGTCGCCGGCCCAGCGATCGACCGCGGCCGACCAGGCGGCGGCGTCGGGCGGCTCGGGCGCGCCCCACAGCATGGCGCATTCGGCGCGATAGTCGTCGATGAAGCCGGGCCGGTCGGCAGGGTCGCAGAATTCGGCCAGGCGCAGGACCGTGCCGAACAGCGTCAGGCGGAAATGGCTGGCCGCACCGGGGGCCAGCGCGGCGAAGGGAGCCGGGCGGCTCATGCGAAGACGAAGGCGAACGCGCGCCCCTCTGCCGGCGACCAGCCCGGATTGCGATCGAGCCCGGCGATGCGCAACTCGATCGGGTGGTGATCGAGCGCGAAGACCGCCTTCAGGTCGAGGTCGCACACCTGGATCCGGGCGGGCCGCGCGAGCAGCGACAGCCCGCCGCCGCAGAGCAGGCGCAGGCGCGCGTCGAGATAGAGCGCGAGGCAGGCGGCCCAGCGGTCTGTGGGGTTCCGCGGCAGACGCCGGGCCGCCGGGAGGCGCTGCACCACGGGATGGCGGAAGCCGGAAACGGCGCGCGGCCGGCGCTGGACCAGCGGCCGCATCGCATCGACGAGCGGGAAGCCGGCGGCATGCCAGATCGTCTCACGGCCATGGCGCTGTGCGAGGCGCGGGGCGACGGGCGACTCGAAGCCGATCAGCCAGCCGGGTTCCGCGCGCCAGGCGTCGGGCAGGGAGCCGGGCGCGGCGTGTCCGGCGATCCAGGCGGCGAGCGGATCCCGGCAATAGCGCGCGCCGAACCAGTAGCGACCGATCCGGTCGGCCAGCCACAAGGGCGAAGGCTCGAGCCGGGCACGCCGCAGCGCGGTGAAATCGGGATAGAGGTCGAGCGCGACAAAGGCGTTGAGCAGGAACAGCAGGCCGCCAAAACCGGTGTCGAAACTGGCATCGGGTGCGAAAAGCGTGGCGGGCCGTACTGGGCGCCCAGCCGGTGCGTCGGGGGCATCTGGCGGGGAAATGTCATGCCCGCCGGGGGCCTTCACCGGGTCGGCGACGCCCTTGCCGACCATTGCCCGCCTGACCTCCAGCGGCGTCGCCGGCCGGTCCGGATGTCCGGCTGCGTTGCGGCGCGGGGCGGGCGTCGCCGGGACCGGAGACGGCCGGTGCGAGATCGGGGGCGGCTCCGGGGTAGCAGCGGGGATGGCGCGCGTCGCGGGTCCGGGTCGCGGCCGATCCGGGCCGGGTGATTCCCGGATGTCCGCGCTGGGCACCGTGTCGTGCTGCGTCGCGAGCGCCGTGATCGCCGTGATGATCGCTGCCCTTTGCCGTGGCGGCCGTGACGGCGCCCGCGCAAGGTCGCTCGCGGCGAGGAGCAGGATCCGCCCGGGTGGGGCGAGAAGCGCCCAGCGATTCCCGCACGCTTCGAGATCGCCGATCAGGGTGCGGACAACGGCATATGACGCTTCGGGCAGCGCACCGGCGGGGGGCGGGGCGTACGGTGCGCCGCCGGGCGATCCGGAAGCGAGATCGAGGCGAAGCGCGAACCGCTCCTCCAGCGTGCGACTGACCAGCGCGAAATCGTCGCGATCGAAATGTGCGATCCAGCGCGCGGCGCCCCCGGCTTCGGCTAGGCGCGCGAGCGTCGCGACGAAGCCTGCGGCGTCGCGCAGGAGCGTGGCGCGCTGCCACGGCCCGAGCGAGCGCTCGCCGGTGGCGGCGCGGAACGCCTCGCGCGCTGCCGGCGAGCCGTCGCCGAGCCATAAATGCACCAGCCAGGCGCGATAGCGGCTGCGCGAGAGGAAGCGATAGGCGCGCCCGCGCTGGAAGCCTTCCTCCGGGCCACTGGCCGCACCCGCGAGCTCCGCGCGCAGGGCATCGAGGATCAGGTCCGGGACGCCGCCGCCTGCCCGGCCCGCACGGGCCGGCACGCGGAGTCGCAGCCGGGGCAGATAGAAGATCTCGTCTTCGGCGAGGCCAAGCCGTTCGAGCGGGACGCGCGTGAGCCAATGCTCCACGTCGGCGCGCGACGCGGCGGCGTGAACCACGCGCGCGCGCCTGACGTTGAGGGATGCCTCCATCGCGCGCGATCCTCAGCTGCGCATGCCGAGCAGCCGGAACAGCAGCGCGAGGCACCCCTTGGGCAGGTCACCGGCATCGCCGCCTGGCGTCCCGGTGCCATCGCCGCCGATCGAGCCGGGTTTCGGCCACGGCGCCTTGGGCAACGTGGAACGGTCGCCGGCCGGCCCCTCGCGGTCGGCAGACAGGGTGATGCCGATCCGCGTCCGGCCCTTGTGCGGCACCTTCAACCCATAGGCGCCGGGCGCATATTGCACGAGGCCGGGCCCTTCCAGGGCGAAGCCGAACTTGTCCTGCAACCCTTCATGCCGGGCGGCAACGCCGAACTGCCCGGGCGTATGGTCCAGATTCTCGTAGACCCGGCCCCTGATCTTCACGAACGTGCCGGTGCGGCGATAGCCCTGTGCCATCCACAGATAGACGACCGTGTTCTTCCAGCGACTGCCCCCGGTGCTCGCCATCGAAACCACGTTGGGCTCCTCGCGCGGGCCGGACTGGCCGAGCACGTTTTCGAGCAGCGCACCGGTCTCGTCGGGGACTTCCTTGCCGGTGATGAGTTCGGCGACGTTGAGCTGGCGGCAGAAGGTCTCGATCACGAAATCATGCTCGCCCGACCCGTCGGCGGGATCGGGATAGCCCTCGCCGCTGACCTCCGCCTCGCGCTTGACCTCTGACAGGTCAGCGAAATCCATGTTCCGCCGGACCGCCGCCTGGGTGAAGTTGACCGTCGTCGCCGAGGCGAGCTGTACCCAGATGCACTGATGGCTGTGCGCCTGATAATCGGCGGGGACGTTCGCGCGCAGCCAGGGCGATTTGAGCTCGCCCTGGGCCGGCATGGTCGGCTGCGGCGCGGCGGCGAGGTTGACCGGCGGATCGAGCGGTGGCGGCGTCAGGCCGATGCGGCGCGGGGTGGGGTTGGGCGTCACCCCCAGCGCGAGATCCCAGGCGGGGAAGGTCGGCGCCGGCAGTCCCCAATTGGCGAAGCGGAACTCGGCAGTCAGATCGTTGGCGGCGGCAGCGCCGGTGTTCTCGACGAGCGCCACCAGTTCGTTGTCGGTGGCGCCCGCCGGCCCCTCGATCGTGCTGGTGAGCGATGTCGTCATTGACCCGAGCGGGCGCCGCCCGACCCCCATCCAGCCGTTCTTGAAGCGCACGCCGAGCCCGAGATTGCTGCCGGCCGGCGTCTGGACGGCGGGGATCAGCCCATGGCCCCATTGCGGCACGATGAAATTGACGCCTGGTTCCTCGGCGAGATCGGTCGCCGTGGTCGGGAATGCCGACTGGACCACCATGTCGCCGGGCTGAAAAACGCGGACGACGTTGAAATAGAGTCCGAAATCGTCGTTGAGCGTGATCCAGTCGGCGGCGCCGGTGCGCGGCATGCTGACCTCGACGCTCCAGGCGCATTCGTTGGGGGACCCGTCGGGACGGTTCGGGGTCCAGGAGCGTGCCTTGACCTCGACGCTGGCCGGCGCTGAAATCTGGCTCCAGGCGCCGCCCATATCCTGGTAGAAATCGAGATTGGCGGGGAGCGGCACGACGTTGCGCTTGATATGATAGGGGCCGTCCCCCGGACCGGGTTCCGCGCCGACGCCAGCGAGGTTCGGATAGATCACGATCAGGCGGGCGGGGCTCGCGCTGGCGAAATGGCTGCGCAGCGCGATCACGATGAAATCGGACTCGTCGAAGCTGGTGTCGAAGCGGCACAGGAAGCCCATCACGATCCGGTCGGGAACCGGCTGGCGCACACCCTGGAAGATCACCCGCGCGAGCGAGCCGCCCTCGAAGGTCAGGCGCGATCCGTTGACATAGCCGCTCTCATTGGGGTCGGCGGCAAGGAAGGGCAGGAAATCATAGTCGACGAGGCCGTTGATCACGGGGTTGCCGGTGACGCCATCCGCGTCGCCGAAGCACAAGGTATCGGTGGTCGCCATGTCGGGTTCCTTTTCAATCGACGATCTTGAGGGGAATGAGCCGGAAAGCCTTGTAGGAGGTCAGGCCGCCGCTCGTTTTGGTCTGGGTGCAGGTGACCCTGAGGCGCGCCGTCGCGCCCGTCACCGAGCCCGCACCCGCGGGCGCACTCAGCGGCAGATCGAAGGCGCGGTCTTCGCCGGCCGGGATGGCCGTCGAGGTGGTGGGAACGGGCACGCCGACGACGAGCCCGTTGGCAGGCGCGACGATCTCAGCGCTGAACTGGAAGTCGACGGCGGCACCGGACTGGCGCTTGTCGGCGGCGTTGAACTTGAGCTTGCCGTTCTGCCCCTTCTTCACGAGCACGCCGCTTGCGTCGACGCCGTCGATCGTGACCGTGCCGATCTGCATGCCGCCGCCGCCGAGCCCGGGAATGTTGAAGCTCATGTCGATCCGCGGATCGGATTGCTCGACCGGCTGCCCCACCGTGATGCCGACGGGATCGGAGAC
>Ga0255338_1003980_pt1 | contig 16352 bp, 11 predicted proteins | sample MeOH1_35cm_T4_19_FD_203715 | JGI IMG/M metagenome (GOLD analysis project Ga0255338, IMG submission 203715) | Sandy soil microbial communities from University of British Columbia, Vancouver, Canada - MeOH1_35cm_T4_195 | ecosystem: Engineered > Artificial ecosystem > Sand microcosm > Unclassified ...
CGAGATGGACCTGATCGCTGCCCGTGCCCGCGAGGAGCTTTGGAGCATCGTCGCGGCCCGCCATTCCCGCAGCGAGATTGGCAAGCACATTGTCCATGCGCGTCGCATAGGGACGCGCCGCTTCCGCAGCTTCCTGCGCACGACGAAGCTTCGCGGCGGCGACCATCTGCATCGCCTTCGTGATCTTCTGCGTCGCCTTTACGCTCGCGATGCGGTTTCTTAGGTCTTTGAGGCTCGCCATGAGGCCTTACCCGGTTCTTAGATCAGGCAAACGCCTTGGTGAAGCTTTCGACCGCCGCCTTGAGCTTGGCTTCCGTGTCGTTCGAGACCTGCTTCTCGGTGCGGATCGCATCGAGAATGCCGGTGTGGCTCGTGCGGATATTGCGCAGAAGCTCCTGCTCGTAACGACCGACATCGGAGACCGGCAGCTTGTCGAGATAGCCGTTCACGCCGGCATAGATCACGACCACCTGCTCTTCGACCTTGAGGGGCGAGAACTGGGGCTGCTTCAGCAGTTCCGTCAGGCGCGAGCCGCGGTTCAGAAGGCGCTGCGTCGCGGCGTCGAGATCGGAGCCGAACTGCGCAAAGGCCGCCATTTCGCGGTACTGTGCGAGTTCGCCTTTGATCTTGCCGGCAACCTGCTTCATCGCCTTGATCTGGGCGGACGAACCGACGCGCGACACCGAGAGGCCGACGTTCACGGCGGGACGGATGCCCTGATAGAAGAGATCCGTCTCGAGGAAGATCTGGCCGTCCGTGATCGAAATCACGTTGGTCGGAATGTAGGCCGACACGTCGTTCGCCTGCGTCTCGATGATCGGGAGAGCGGTGAGCGAACCCTTGCCGTTCTCGTCGTTGAGCTTCGCAGCGCGCTCGAGCAGACGGGAATGGAGATAGAAGACGTCGCCCGGATAGGCTTCGCGTCCCGGCGGACGACGCAGCAGAAGCGACATCTGGCGGTAAGCGACGGCCTGCTTGGACAGATCGTCATAGACGACGAGGCCGTGCATGCCGTTGTCGCGGAAATATTCGCCCATGGTGCAGCCGGCGAACGGCGCCAGGAACTGCAGCGGCGCCGGCTCGGAAGCCGTCGCGGCGACGATGATCGTGTACTGAAGGGCGCCGTTTTCTTCCAGCGTCTTCACGATCTGCGCAACCGTCGAGCGCTTCTGGCCGATGGCGACGTAGATGCAATAGAGCTTCTGACCTTCGTCGTCGCCCTGGTTGAGCGGCTTCTGGTTCAGGATGGCGTCGATGGCGATGGCCGTCTTGCCCGTCTGACGGTCGCCGATGATCAGCTCGCGCTGGCCACGGCCGATCGGGATCAGCGCGTCGATGGCCTTGAGACCCGTCTGCATCGGCTCATGCACCGACTTGCGGGGAATGATGCCCGGCGCCTTGACGTCGACGCGACGGCGCTCGTCCGACACGATCGGACCCTTGCCGTCGATCGGGTTGCCAAGCGGGTCGACGACGCGGCCGAGAAGGCCCTTGCCGACCGGCACGTCCACGATGGAGCCCGTGCGCTTCACCGTATCGCCTTCTTTAATGTCGCGGTCGTTACCGAAGATAACGACGCCGACATTGTCGCTTTCGAGGTTCAGCGCCATGCCGCGGATACCGCCGGGGAACTCGACCATTTCGCCCGCCTGGACGTTGTCGAGACCATAGACGCGAGCAATACCGTCACCGACGGAGAGCACCTGGCCGATCTCCGAGACCTGCGCTTCCGCGCCGAACCCTTTGATCTGCTGCTTGAGGATTGCGGAAATTTCCGCAGCCTGAATGTCCATCAGGAGGCCTCTTTCATGGCAAGCTTGAGAGAATTGAGCTTGGTCTTGAGAGACGAATCGATCATCCGGCTCCCGACCTTGACGATGAGCCCACCGAGGAGCCCCTCATCGACGCGTGTATTGATAAGAACATCGCGCCCCGTCGCAGCCTTGAGCGCCGTCTTGAGGCTCGAAAGCTGTGCATCGGAGAGCGGATGGGCAGAAGTCACATCGGCCGACACCTCGCCACGCTTGGCGGCGAGAAGACGGTTGAAACCCGTGATCATGTCCGGCAGCGCAAAAAGGCGCCGGCGCTTGACCACAAGGCCGATGAAATTTGCGACGAGACCCTTGATGCCCGCGCGATCGAGAATGGCCGCGAAAGCGCGACCCTGCTCGTCAGCGCCGAGCACGGGGCTCAGGACGACACTCTTGAGATCGGCGCTGCCGTCGATCAGCGACCGAATACGGCCGAGATCGGCCGCAACCGCGTCGAGCGAGCCTTCGCTCTCGGCGAGTTCGAACAGTGCCGTTGCGTAACGGCCGGCCATGCCGGAAACGATGTGTTCAGATGCCACTTGGCGCGCTCGCCCGTAGGTTCTTGGCGATCAGTGCACCGTCTGCGGGGCGGCCCACCAACCAATTGAATTCGCTAGCTTATTTTGGCCAAGGGAAGAGAGAGGTCCCGCTGCCCCCAAGGCCGCGCGTTTGGTAACATAAGCCCCGCGCATGTGCAACATCCCGGCCCGTAATTGAGGGGGTGCGACATTCTGGACTAGCGAAACGGCAAAGCGCCGCGGCCCGGGGCGGACAGCGGCGCATTATAGTGACTTCTGCGATGGATCAGGCGGCGACGGCCAGAAAATTGACCGCATGTACGCAGTGAAAGCGGTTCCTGATCTTGTAACCGTGGTCCCGGCACCAGGCCTCGAAGGCCGAAATCTTGTCCCGGAACACCTCGACCATGAGAACCGGCCGATTTTGGTCGATGATCCGGGCGGCGCCCTCCAGCACATCGAACTCCATGCCTTCGACGTCGATTTTTATGAAATCGACCGCTTCGCCCTTCAGCCGTTCGTCCAGCGGATAGACCTCGAGTTGCTCCGTCCCCCCTTCGGTGAGCCGCGCGGCACCGAGATTGTTGTCATAGGGAAGCTCGACCGAGAAAATTCCGTATCGCGCGCCCGCGCCGATGCCGATGCCGCGCGTATCGACGATCGGGTCGAGACCGTTCGCTTCGATGTTTCTACGCAGCAGGTCGATTGCGGCGGGGTTCGGCTCAAAGGGAAAGATCTTCTTCGATCCCATGTGGTGGGCATAGAAGGCGAGGTGATTGCCGATATTCGCGCCTACCTCGACGATGGTCTTGCCGGGGCCGACGACATCGCGAACCACTTTCAATTCGTCGATCTCGAAGAACCGTCCCTGCAGGTGATGCTGCTGAATGATGTCGAACGGATTGTCGATGGCGAAGCGGGTCGCCTTGCCGTCGAAATTCACGGCGCAGGAAAAATTCAGCGCCTTGCAGCAATCGTGAATGACGCCCTGCACGGCGCGAGTCCATTGCTGGCCGTCCGCCGAACGCGGCCCCGTGGAATGATAGCCGCGGCGATTGATGAAGAAGATCTCCGGCACCTTGGCGCAGCGATATTTGCGCCAGAGGCCCAGATAGAACTTAAAATCCTCGCCCGCGTTCATCTCCGTGTCGAACTTCACCGCCGCGGCACATTCCGTGCGGACGAAATGCCCCATCTGCAGCGTGAGAAAAGGTGGCGTCGAGAGAATATCGCCAATGCTCTCCGTGGCAACGAGTTGTCCTTCGCGAAGCTTGATCTGCTCCGTCCCGAACATGTTCTCACAGATGTTTCCCCAGACGGCGTCGTAGCGGTCGTGATATTTTCCGAAGGCGACGAAGGCGCCCACATTGAAGAGATCGTCCGCATCGAGAAAGAAAAGCCAGTCGCAACCGAGCGCTGCCGCCTCGTCTATGCCCGCATTGCGCCGGGCGGAGCGGCCATGCTGCCCCTCGAGATCCCACATCGGCAGAATCTCCAGAGCCTCGAAAGGCCCATGCCCATGGTCCCATGCCGCCTCGATCGATCGGCGGCAAATCTCGTAGGTGTCCTTATGCCCCGGACCGACCGGGGTAATGACGGCGCATTTCATATGAGCCTCACGGGCTGATGTTCATTTCCCGTAAACCATACGAAGGAATGCTTAATGAAATGCTCTCAGCAGGCGGAGGGCCAAGGGCCTAGAGAAAGCTGTAAGGGTCGATATCGACCGAGACCCTGATCGCGGCCGGCACCTTCATCTCGCCGAGCCATGCCTGCATATAGGCCTGAATATTGACGTTGCGGGTTGCCTTGACGAGGAAGCGGAGCCGCGTGCGGCCCCTGAGCAGCGCGAGCGGCGCGGGCGCAGGCCCGAGCACCGACACCTCCTCCGCCTGCGGCGCGTGTCGCGCCATGTCGCGGGCGAATTTCTGGGCGAGCGCCGCATTCTCCGACGAAACGACAATACCTACGAGCCGACCGAAAGGCGGCAGGCCGACACGCTCCCGCGCCTCCGCCTCGCGCTTCAAAAACGCATCGCGCTTTCCCGCGACGAGCGCGCGCATGACGGCATGTTCCGGCATATAGGTTTGGAGAAAGACGCGGCCCGGCCTCTCTGCGCGGCCCGCGCGCCCCGCCACCTGCTGCAAGAGCTGAAATGTCCGCTCCGCGGCGCGCAGATCTCCGTTCTCAAGGCCGAGATCGGCATCGACGACGCCGACCACCGTGAGCCAGGGGAAGTGATGCCCCTTCGCGACGATCTGCGTACCGACGATGATGTCCACTTCGCGCGCCTCGATCGCACGGAACATTTCCTCATGCGATTGTGGCCCCCTGAGATTGTCGCTTGAGAGAACGGCGAGCCGCGCCTCGGGGAAGCGTTCCGCCACTTCCTCCGCGATGCGTTCCACGCCCGGTCCGCAAGCGATGAGCGAATCCTCCGCGCCGCAGGAAGGGCAAGCCTTCGGCACCGGCGCCGAATAGCCGCAATGATGACAGACGAGTTCGCGGCGAAAACGATGCTCCACGAGCCATGACGAACATTGCGGGCATTCGATGCGATGCCCGCAGGTCCGGCATAGCGTAAGCGGCGCGTAGCCGCGTCGGTTGAGGAAGAGCATCGCCTGCTCGCCCGCCACCAGCGCATTCGCGATTTCTTCGACGAGGCGCGGCGCGAGCCAGCGTCCGCGCTCGGGCGGCTCGGTACGCATATCGATCGCGGTAATCGAGGGAAGCTCTGCAACACCATGCCGCTCCGGCAGCACGATGCGTTCATAGCGCCCCTGCTCCGCATTGACCGAGCTTTCGAGCGAAGGCGTCGCGGAGCTCAGGATGATCGGGAACTGTCCGAGCGAGGCGCGCACCACAGCCATGTCGCGCGCATGATAGGTGACGCCCTCCTCCTGTTTGAAAGCGGCTTCATGCTCCTCGTCGACAACGATGAGGCCAAGTTCAGGGAAGGGAAGAAAAAGCGCCGAGCGCGCGCCGACGACGACACGGGCGCGGCCTTCCGCAACACCGCGCCAGACGCGCGTGCGCTCGCGGCTCGAAAGTTCCGAATGCCACTCTGCGGGGCGGCAGTGAAAGCGCCCCTCGAAACGTTCGAGAAACTGGCTCGTCAGCGCGATTTCCGGCAAGAGGATCAGCACCTGACGGCCCTGCGCCAGCGCTTCGGCCACCGCCTCGAAATAAACCTCCGTCTTGCCCGATCCCGTCACGCCGTCGAGAAGAATCGTAGCGAAGCGGTTCGCATCGACACGCTCGCGCAGCGTCGTCGCTGCCGCCTGCTGCTCAGGCGAGAGCGACTTCGAGACGGCCGCGACGTCGGGCATCGGGAACGGCGCCTCGGTCGGCAGATCGACAGGCACCAGCGCGCCCGCATCGACAAGGCCGCGCGCAACGCCATCTGAAACGCCCGCCTCCTCCGCAAGTTCGCGCGTGGTGCGCGCAAACTGATCCATTGCGGTGTCGACAACACGCTGCCGCGCCGGCGTCATCCGCGCGGGACGCTTGTCCACAAGGCGGTAGGCGGTCCGCATGCGCTGCGGCTCCAGCGCGCCGGGCGCGCGAATGGCAAGGCGAAGCACGGACCCGCGCGGATTGAGCGTATAGGCCGCGAGCCAGTCGACAAATCGCCGTAACACCTCCGGCATGGGCGGCACGTCGAGCACTTCGAGAATCGGTTTCAACCTTTTCGGATCGACCTCGCCCGTTCCCTCGCCCCATACGACGCCAAGAATCTGCTGCGCGCCCAAGGGCACAATTACATAGCTGCCCGGCTCCGCGATTAACCCGTCAGGAACCTCGTAGTCGTAAGGTGCTGGCAGGGCGAGCGGAATGAGAACGCTGACGCTTTTCGGCAATGTCTTAACGGGCATCCGCTCTACTTCGGGGAGAAAAGTTCAAAGGCGACGCGACAGTGTAATACCTGATAAAGCAAGCGGAATGTCGCCGCTTGCGCCTGAAGCCCCGATGGGCAAAAAAAGAAAAAAAGACGGTTGCGCCGCGACCTCTACTGGACTGACATAAGCGGCTGACACCGCATCAAGAGCAAAGCCCCAAATGAAGTTTTTTGTCGACACTGCCGATATCGCCGAAATCAAGGACCTGGCCGCCACCGGCCTCCTCGACGGCGTGACCACCAACCCGTCCCTGATCGCCAAGTCGGGCCGCAATTTCATCGAAGTCGTCGAGGAAATCTGCGGGATCGTCGACGGCCCGGTCAGCGCCGAGGTGACGGCCCTGGACGCCGACGAAATGCTCAAGGAAGGCCGCTATCTCGCCAAGATCGCCAAGAATATCGCCGTGAAGGTGCCGCTGACCTGGGCCGGCCTCAAGACCTGCAAGACGCTGACAGGCGAGGGCACGATGGTGAACGTCACCCTCTGCTTCTCCGCGAATCAGGCGCTGCTCGCCGCCAAGGCCGGTGCAACATTCATTTCACCATTCATCGGCCGCCTCGACGACATCAATCTCGACGGCATGGAACTGATCGAAGAGATCCGCACCATCTACGACAATTACGACTTCGAGACCCAGATTCTCGCCGCCTCGATCCGCACCGCGAACCATGTGAAGGATGCCGCGCTGGTTGGCGCCGACGTCGCGACGGTTCCGCCGGCGGTGCTACGCGGTCTTGCGGCCCATCCGCTGACCGACAAGGGGCTTGAGCAGTTCCTCGCCGACTGGAAGAAGACGGGACAGAAGATTCTCTAAGACCTCCGGGGCACTTTGGGCACGGGCTTGCCCCGGAACACGACAAACAGACAAGCCAGTTGAAGGTAGTCCGACGCCATGAGCCACTATAACGACCGCAACGAAGCCGAGCAGCGTATCAGGCGTTCCGAGCCGAGCCTTTCCGTGGCCCAGGTGCGGGACTACCTGTTGGCGCATCCCGACTTTCTGGCCAACGATCCGGAGCTGGTTGCGGCTCTCGCGCCGTCCCGCATGGAAGGCCACAATGTGGTCGACATGCAGCAGTTCATCATCGGCAAGCTTCAGAATCAGGTTCGCACCCTGCGCGACATCCAGTCGGACCTGATCGAGGCTTCGTCGCTGAACAGCCTTGCCCGCGAACAGGTGCATCAGGCCGCGCTCGCCCTTCTCGATGCGCGCGACTTCGAGCACCTGATCGACTTCATCACTTCGCCGGACGGCCTCGCCCGCATGCTCGGCTCGCGCGCCGCCGCGATCTGCATCGAAACGACGAATGGTGTCTCGGCCATCGGCGTACGCAGCGTGCGTGTGCTTGAACCGGGCGGCGTCGCCCGCATGATGGGCGGCGTCGTGCCCTATCGCCTCGTCGCCAATGTGCGCGGCAGCCGCGGCCTCTACAACCACCTCGCCGACGAGGTGCAGTCGGAAGCCCTTGTCAGGCTCGAATTCTCGCGCGTGTCGCCGCCCGGCCTGCTCGCGCTTGGCGGCTTCGAGCCGGAACAGTTCCATCCCGAACAGGCGGCCGACCTTCTCGAATTCCTGGGCCGCGTCGTGGAGCGCTGTGTGCATCGATGGCTCGAGCTTCCGCCGGATCTCTGACGGGCGTTCTCGCGCCCACGCCCGACGAGGCAGCCGCATCGATTGCCGCCGCCTCCGATCTGCGCCTCGAATTTCGTTCCTGGTATTCGCATCTGATGGCAGAGCGCCGCGCAAGCCCGGCGACACTCGTTTCCTATCTGCGCGACCTCACCCGCTTTTTCGAGTTCCTCACCGATCACCTCGGCGGCCCCGCCGATCTGGACGCGCTGCGGAAGCTCCAGCTGCGCGACTTTCGTGCTTTCCTGACACTGCGGCGCAACGAGGGCCTGCAAAGCCGGAGCCTCGCTCGCGCGCTCTCCAGCATCCGCTCCTTCTTCCGCTTTCTCGACCGTGCGGGCATTGTTTCCAACGCGGCGATAACCGCGCTGCGCTCGCCGAAGATCCCCCATGCGATCCCGAAGCCACTGACTCCAAACGCCGCGCTGACCCTCATCGACAAGGCGAGCGAACGTGAAGGTGCGCCCTGGATCGCAGCGCGCGACGCCGCCATCCTGACGCTGCTTTATGGCTGCGGGCTCCGCATCGCGGAAGCCCTCTCACTCGATCGAAGAGATGCCCCGCTCCTCGACACGCTGCGCGTCATCGGCAAGGGCCGGAAGGAACGCATGGTGCCCGTGCTCGCCGTGGCGCGCGAGGCCGTGGACGAATATGTGCGGCTATGCCCTTTCGGCCTTACGCCTGACGATCCCCTTTTTGTCGGCGCGCGCGGAAAGCGCGTCGATCAACGCATCGTGCGCGAAGCCGTCATCCAGCTCCGCCGCAGGCTCGGCCTCGCCGATACGGTAACGCCGCACGCGCTGCGCCACAGCTTCGCGACGCATCTCCTGGCAGGTGGCGGCGATCTCCGGACCATTCAGGAATTGCTGGGCCACGCCAGCCTTTCGACCACGCAGATGTATACCGAGGTCGACAGTCAGCGGCTGCTCGATGTCTACGACAAGGCGCATCCGAGAGCCGGGCACTGAGGCCCCTCGTGCCGATCACATATGGATCGGCGAACCCGTCACCGCCAGCGCAGCTTCCTTCACCGCTTCCGACAGCGTCGGATGGGCAAAGCACATGCGCGCGATGTCTTCGGAACTGCCCGAGAACTCCATCGCCACCACGGCTTCCTGAATCATCTCGCCCGCGTTGGCGCCGATGATGTGAACGCCGAGGATGCGATCGGTCGTCTTGTCGGCCAGAATCTTGACGAAGCCGTCGGTCGTCTTGTTCGCCTTGGCGCGGCCATTCGCCGTGAAGGGGAACTTGCCCGCATTATATTCGACGCCATCGGCCTTGAGCTGCTCTTCCGTCTTGCCCACAGAGGCGACTTCGGGCGCGGTGTAAACGACACCGGGAATGACGTCGTAGTTCACATGGCCCCAATGGCCGGCGAGCTGCTCGGCGAGCGCCACGCCTTCTTCCATGGCCTTGTGCGCGAGCATGGGGCCGGCGATCACATCGCCAATGGCATAGATGCCATCGACGTTGGTCTTGAAATGCTGATCGACTTCGACGCGCCCGCGCTTGTCCGTCTTGACGCCGACATTGTCGAGCCCGAGACCGCCCGTATAGGCGACACGGCCGATGGCGACGAGGACGACATCGGCTTCGAGGACCTGCGTCTCGCCGCCCGTAGCGGTCTCCACCGAAACCTTGAGGCCCGTCTTCGCCTTGTCGATCTTCGTCACCTTGGAGCCGAGCTTGAACTCGAAGCCCTGCTTCTTGAGGATGCGCGTGAAATTCTTCACGACTTCGCCATCCATGCCCGGAAGGATGTCGTTGAGGAATTCGACCACGGTGACCTTGGCACCAAGCCGGCCCCAGACGGAACCGAGCTCAAGGCCGATGACGCCGCCGCCGACGACCAGCAGCCGGCCCGGCACCTTGTCGAGCATCAGAGCGCCGGTCGAGGAAACGACTGTCTTCTCGTCGATCTCGATGCCCGGAAGCCGCGCAACATCGGAGCCCGTGGCGATGACGATATTTTTCGTCTCAAGCAGACGGTCGCCCACCTGAACCTTGCCCGGCGCCTTGATGACACCCTCGCCCTTCACCCATTCGATCTTGTTCTTCTTGAAGAGGAACTCGATGCCCTTGGTGTTGCCGTCAACCGCCTCGTCCTTGAAGGCGATGAGCTTCTTCACGTCGATCTTCGGCGTGCCGACGTCGATGCCCATGCCCGGAAAGGCATGTTGCGCTTCGGCGAAAAGTTCCGATGCGTGAAGAAGCGCCTTCGAGGGGATGCAGCCCACATTGAGGCAGGTGCCGCCCAGCGCGTCGCGCTTCTCGACGCAAGCCACTTTGAGGCCGAGCTGCGCGGCCTTGATCGCGCACTCATATCCGCCAGGTCCCGCACCGATGACAACGAGATCGAATGTGTCAGCCATGGCAGGAACCTTTCATACCGGACGTTAAAACGGACAATCAGAGATCAAGGAGAAGGCGCTGCGGATCCTCCAGCGCTTCCTTGACGCGCACGAGGAATGTCACCGCTTCCTTGCCGTCGACGATGCGGTGATCGTAGGAAAGCGCCAGATACATCATCGGGCGAATTTCGACCTTGCCGCCGATGGCGACGGGGCGCTCCTGAATCTTGTGCATGCCGAGCACGCCCGACTGCGGCGCATTGAGGATCGGCGTCGACATCAGCGAACCATAGACGCCGCCGTTCGAGATCGTGAAGGTGCCGCCCTGCAGCTCTTCGAGCTTCAGGTGCCCGTCGCGGGCGCGCTTGCCATATTCATTGATCGTCTTTTCGATATCGGCGAAGGAAAGCTCCTGCGCCTCGCGCACCACCGGCACGACAAGGCCGCGATCCGTGCCGACCGCCACGCCGATATTGTAGTAGTTCTTGTAGATCAGATCGTCGCCGTCGATCTCGGCATTCACCGCCGGGATTTCCTTCAGCGCCGCGATGCAGGCCTTCACGAAGAAGCCCATGAAGCCGAGGCGAACGCCATGCTTCTTCTCAAAGACGTCCTTGTACTGATTGCGAAGAGCCATGATCGCCGTCATATCCACCTCGTTGAAGGTGGTGAGCATGGCGGCCGTGTTCTGCGCTTCCTTGAGGCGCGTCGCGATCGTCTTGCGCAGGCGCGTCATGCGGACGCGCTCCTCGCGCGCCGACTGATCGGCGGGAGTGGCGACGCGGACCTGAACGGGCGCGGCGGGCGCGGCCGCAGGCTTCGCCGCTGCTTCCAGCGCGTCACCCTTGGTGATGCGTCCGTCTTTGCCGGTGCCTTCGATCTTCGATGTGTCGAGCGCGTTCTCTTCAGCGATCCGACGCACGGAGGGTGCGAGCCCCTCGGCTGCTGCTGCTTTCGCCGCAGGCGCGGGCTTCGGCGCGGGTGCAGCTGCGGGCTTGGGCGCTGCAGCCTTCGGTTCTTCCTTCTTCGCGGCGGGCTTGGCGGAAACCTTGCCGGCGCCCTCGCCGATCGCGCCGAGAATGGCGCCGATCGCGACCGTCTCGCCGACCTTGACCGAGATTTCCGAGAGAACGCCGGACGCCGGTGCCGGAACTTCCACCGTCACCTTGTCGGTTTCGAGCTCGACCAGCGGCTCGTCAACCGAAACGGCGTCGCCGGGCTGCTTGAACCACTGCGCGACTGTCGCTTCCGTCACCGATTCGCCGAGTGCCGGCACCTTGATTTCCGTGGCCATTTCTTTCCGCCTTTCAGAGGAAGTCTCAGTCGATCTGCAACGCGTCCGACAGAAGCTGATTCAGTTGCTGGATATGCTTGCTCGCAAGGCCGACCGCCGTTGCCGCGGAGGCGGGCCTGCCGGTGTAACGCGGACGGCGGTAACGCGCGCCGACCTGCCCCAGCACCCATTCGATATTCGGTTCCATGAATGTCCAGGCACCCATGTTCTTGGGCTCTTCCTGACACCAGACGATTTCCGCCTGCGGGAAGCGCGCCAGCTCCGTCATCAGCGATTTCGCCGGGAACGGGTAGAGCTGCTCGACGCGCATGAGGTAGACATCTTTGATGTCGCGCTTCTCGCGCTCCTCATAGAGGTCGTAATAGACCTTGCCCGTGCACATAACGACGCGCTTGATCTTGTCGTCGCTGACGAGCTTGATCTTCTCGTTCTTGAGCAGCTGCGCATCGTCCCAGAGCACACGATGAAAGCTCGAGCCGGGCCCGAATTCCTCGATGTTCGACACGACACGCTTGTGACGCAGAAGCGACTTCGGCGTCATGATGATGAGCGGCTTGCGGAACTTCCGGTGCATCTGACGGCGCAGGATGTGGAAGTAGTTCATCGGCGTGGTGCAGTTCGCGACCTGCATGTTGTCTTCGGCGCACATCTGCAGATAGCGCTCGAGACGCGCCGAGGAATGCTCGGGGCCCGCGCCTTCATAGCCATGAGGCAGAAGCATCACGAGGCCGGACATGCGCAGCCACTTGCGCTCACCCGACGAGATGAACTGGTCGATCACCACCTGCGCACCATTGGCGAAGTCGCCATATTGCGCTTCCCAGAGCACCAGAGCGTTCGGCTCGGCGAGGCTGTAGCCATATTCAAAGCCGAGCACCGCGTTTTCCGAAAGCATCGAGTTGATGACTTCGTAGGGCGCCTGACCTTCGGCCACATGGTTGAGGGGAATGTACTTCTCCTCGTTCTCCTGATCGTTGAGAACGGAGTGGCGTTGCACGAAGGTGCCGCGCTCGGAGTCCTGACCGGAGAGGCGGACCTTGAAGCCTTCCTTGCAGAGCGTGCCGAAGGCCAGCGCCTCCGCCATACCCCAGTCGACGCCTTCGCCCGTCTCGATCATCTTGGCGCGATTGTCGAGGAAGCGCTGGATCGTCTTGTGGACGTTGAAGTCTTCAGGCACTGAGGTAAGGCGCTTGCCGACATCGCGCAGAATATCGAGCTCGACGCCCGTCTCACCACGCTGCGCCTCGCCTTCGGCCCGGCCGAGACCGGACCAGCGACCGTCGAGCCAGTCCGCCTTGTTCGGACGGAAGCTGTTCGAGGCTTCAAGTTCCTTGTCGAGCTCGGCCCGGAACGCATCCTGACGCCGGTCGAACTCTTCCTTCGTGATGAGGCCCTGGCTGATGAGCCTTTCGGAATAGATTTCGAGCGTGGTCGGATGGCTCCTGATCTTCTGGTACATCAGGGGCTGCGTGAAGCTCGGCTCGTCGCTTTCGTTATGGCCGAAGCGGCGATAGCAGAACATGTCGACGACGACAGGCTTGTTGAAGCGCTGGCGGAATTCCGTCGCGATCTTCGTCGCATGGACGACCGCTTCCGGATCGTCGCCATTCACATGGAAGATCGGCGCCTGAACCATTTTCGCGACGTCTGAGGGATAGGGCGACGAGCGCGAGAAGATCGGGCTCGTAGTGAAGCCGATCTGGTTGTTGATGATGAAATGGATCGAGCCGCCCGTGCGATGCCCCTTGAGACCCGAAAGGCCGAGGCACTCCGCAACAACGCCCTGGCCCGCGAAGGCCGCGTCACCGTGAATGAGGAGCGGAATGACCGAGCCGCGCTGCGTGTCGTGAAGCTGGTCCTGCTTCGCGCGCGCCTTGCCGAGCACGACCGGATCGACGATTTCGAGATGCGAAGGATTTGCGGTCAGCGACAGATGCACCTTGTTGCCGTCGAACTCGCGGTCCGACGATGCGCCGAGGTGATACTTCACGTCGCCCGAACCATCGACGTCTTCCGGATTCGCGGAACCACCCTTGAACTCGTGGAAAATCGCGCGATAGGACTTCGACATCACGTTGACGAGCACGTTCAGGCGCCCGCGATGCGCCATGCCGAGCACGATTTCCTTGGCGCCGAGATTGCCGCCACGCTTGATGATCTGTTCAAGCGCCGGGATCATCGCCTCCGCGCCGTCGAGGCCGAAGCGCTTGGTGCCGATATATTTGATACCCGCGAAACGTTCGAAGCCTTCGGCGGCGATCAGCTTGTCGAGAATGGCGAGGCGGCCCATCTCGGTGAAGGTGACTTCCTTGTCCGGACCTTCGATGCGCTCCTGAATCCAGGCCTTTTCTTCCGGATCGCCGATATGCATGAACTCGACGCCGATCGTGCCGCAATAGGTGCGGCGCAGAATGTCGAGCATCTGACGCACGGTCGCGGTTTCGAGGCCGAGCACATTGTCGATGAAGATCGGTCGGTCGAGATCGTCGGGGCCGAAGCCATAGCTTTCCGGCTGAAGCTCGGGATGCTCCGACTTCGGACGAAGCTGCAGCGGATCGACATCCGCATCGAGATGGCCGCGAATGCGATAGGCGCGGATCATCATGAGCGCGCGCACCGAATCGAGCGTCGCGGCGCGGATTTCCGCCTCGCTCGCCCCACCCTTGCGCTCGCTGATCTTCTGCTTGATCGGGCCCTCGGCCGCGGCCCAGTTGCCGTCGAAGGCCGAGATCAGATCGCCCGTGGCGGCGACGGGCCAATCCGCCCGCTTCCAGGAGGCGCCCTTGGCCTCCTTCAGCACATCTTCGGGCGCATCGCCGAGACCGTCGAAGAAGTCGCGCCACTCCGCATCGACCGACGAAGGGTCCTGCTGGTAGCGGGCATATAGCTCTTCGACGAAAGCTGCGTTGGTTCCGTAAAGGAAGGACGTCCGCTCGAAGCGCTCATTGGCGCTGTCATTGCTCATTCGGTGTCCGGTGCGAGGAGCCCTCGCACCCCCTTATTGAGAGAGGCTGTTGCCCGGACCCGATCCGGACAGTTCAACACGCTCGACAACTATAATGCGGGATCGCCGGCCGGGGCCGCGATCCCGCAATCTCTTCAGAGCCCCTTCAGAACTTCGACCAGCGTCGTGCCGAGTGCGGCCGGCGAAGGCGAAACCCGGATGCCGGCCGACTTCATGGCCTCCATCTTGGCTTCCGCGGTGCCGCGGCCGCCCGAGACGATGGCACCCGCATGACCCATACGGCGACCGGGAGGGGCCGTGACGCCGGCGATGAAGCCAACCATCGGCTTCTTCACTTTCGACGCCTTGATCATGTCGGCAGCTTCTTCCTCGGCCGTACCGCCGATTTCACCGATCATGATGATCGATTCCGTCTGCGGGTCGGCAAGGAACATCTCGAGCGCATCGATGAAGTTCGTTCCGTTGACGGGGTCGCCGCCGATGCCGATGCAGGTCGACTGGCCGAGGCCCGCCGCCGTCGTCTGGGCGACGGCTTCATATGTAAGCGTGCCGGAGCGCGAAACAATACCGACCGAACCCGGCTTATGGATGTGGCCCGGCATGATGCCGATCTTGCACTGGCCCGGCGTGATGACGCCCGGGCAGTTCGGACCGACGAGGCGCGTCTTGGAGCCCGAAAGCGCGCGCTTCACGCGCACCATGTCGAGAACCGGAATGCCTTCGGTGATGCAGACGGCAAGCTCGATGCCCGCATCGATCGCTTCGAGGATCGCGTCGGCCGCGAAGGGCGGCGGAACATAGATGGCGGATGCCGTCGCGCCGGTGCGCTCGACAGCTTCGGCGACCGTGTTGAAGACGGGCAGGCCGAGATGCGTGGTGCCGCCCTTACCCGGCGAGGTGCCGCCAACCATCTTGGTGCCGTAAGCGATAGCCTGCTCCGAATGGAACGTGCCCTGCTTGCCGGTGAAACCCTGGGTGATGACCTTGGTTTCCGAATTGACGAGAACAGCCATTTACGCAGCCTCCTTCACGGCCTTGACGATCTTCTCGGCCGCGTCGGCGAGATTGTCGGCGGAAATAATGGGCAGGCCCGATTCGGCCATGATCTTCTTGCCGAGTTCCACGTTCGTGCCTTCGAGGCGCACGACGAGCGGAACCTTGAGGCTCACTTCCTTCGCGGCGGCGATGACGCCTTCCGCGATGATGTCGCAGCGCATGATGCCGCCGAAGATGTTGACGAGGATACCTTCGACATTCTTGTCCGAAAGAATGATCTTGAAGGCCGCCGTAACCTTTTCCTTCGTCGCGCCGCCGCCCACGTCGAGGAAGTTGGCGGGCTCGGAGCCGTAATATTTGATGATGTCCATCGTCGCCATGGCGAGGCCGGCACCGTTCACCATGCAGCCGATCTTGCCGTCGAGCTTGACGTAGTTGAGGTCGTACTTCGACGCCTCGACTTCAGCGGGATCTTCTTCCGTGATGTCGCGGAGTTCGACGATGTCCTTGTGGCGGTAGAGCGCGTTGTCGTCGAAGCCGACCTTGGCATCGAGGCAGACGAGCTTGTTGTCGCCCGTGACGACCAGCGGGTTGATTTCGAGCTGCGCCATGTCCTCTTCGACGAAGGCGTTGTAGAGCTTCTCGACCAGAGCCACGGCTTGGGCGTTCAGATCGCCCTCGAGACCGAGCGCGAAAGCAACCTTGCGGCCATGGAAGCTCGACACGCCCGAAGCCGGGTCGATCGAGAAGGTCAGGATCTTTTCCGGCGTCGAATGCGCGACTTCCTCGATGTCCATACCGCCTTCGGTGGACACGATGAAGGCGATGCGCGAGGTCGCGCGATCGACGAGCACCGAGAGATAAAGCTCGCGAGCGATCGAGGAA
>Ga0255338_1003983_pt1 | contig 16336 bp, 16 predicted proteins | sample MeOH1_35cm_T4_19_FD_203715 | JGI IMG/M metagenome (GOLD analysis project Ga0255338, IMG submission 203715) | Sandy soil microbial communities from University of British Columbia, Vancouver, Canada - MeOH1_35cm_T4_195 | ecosystem: Engineered > Artificial ecosystem > Sand microcosm > Unclassified ...
ACGGGCCTCTCGCTCTCGTACAACATCGCGGTGACGCTGTTCGGCGGGTTCGCGCCCTTCATCCTGACCTGGCTGATCGGTGCCACCGGCAGCAAGCTGGCGCCGAGCTTCTACCTGATGGCCTGCGCCGTGGTGAGCCTGGTGGCGCTAGGCCAGACGCGTGCGCGCCTGGGCATCCGCTAGCCGCGCATGCGTTGGTTTGTTCATCCTGTTCCATCACGAAAAAAATAGAAAAGGAGTCTTCATGGCAGCACGCCAAGCCCATTCCCCCGCCGCGCTGCGCGCCGGCGTTTCCGCCCTCGCGCTGGCCGCCGGCCTGCTGTGCCTGGCACCCGCCGCCGCGCAGGCGCAAGCCACCGGCAGCGAGAGCCTGCAGGCGCAGATCGACACCCGCGCCAAGGCCGTCGAGGCCCAGCTGATTGCCTGGCGCCGCGACATCCACCAGCATCCCGAACTTGGCAACTATGAAGTCCGTACCTCCAAGCTGGTGGCGGACCACCTGCGCAAGCTCGGCATGGACGTGAAGACGGGGGTCGCCAAGACCGGCGTGGTGGGCGTGCTCAAGGGCGGCAAGCCGGGCCCGGTGGTGGCGCTGCGCGCGGACATGGATGCGCTGCCGGTCAAGGAGCGCGTGGACGTGCCCTTCGCCTCCAAGGCCAAGGGGCAATACCTGGGCAAGGAAGTGGACGTGATGCACGCCTGCGGGCACGACACCCACGTCGCGATCCTCATGGCCACCGCAGAGGTGCTGGCGGGCATGAAGGACCAGTTGCCCGGCACCGTCAAGTTCATCTTCCAGCCGGCCGAGGAAAGCCCGGCGGATTTCGAGCCCAACGGCAGCAATATGTGGGGCGCCAAGCAGATGGTGGCTGAAGGCGTGCTGGACAATCCCAAGGTGGACGCCATCTTCGGCCTGCACGTGACCAGCGGCATCGAATCCGGCAAGCTCGGCTGGCGCAGCGGCCCCTCCATGGCCGCCGCCGACCAGTTCTGGATCGACGTCAAAGGGCGCCAGACCCATGGTGCCCGTCCCTGGGGCGGCATCGACCCCATCGTGGTGGCCTCGCAGATCGTCATGGGCCTGCAGACCATCCAGAGCCGCCAGGTCAACGCCATGCTGGAGCCTTCGGTGATTACCGTCGGCACCATCCATGGCGGCAACCGCATGAACATCGTGCCGGAGAAAGTCGAAATGATGGGCACGGTGCGCACTTACGACGAGGGCATGAAAAAGGACATCCATGCCCGCATGAAGCGCACCACCGAAGCCATCGCCGGCAGCGCCGGCGCCGAGGCCACCTTCAAGGTCGTGGAGCTTTACAACGCCACCGTCAACCAGCCGGCGCTGACCGACAAGATGGCGCCCACGCTCAAGCGTGTGGCGGGGGATGGGAACTGGATGATTACGCCGAAGGCTACGGCTTCCGAGGATTTCTCGTTCTATCAGGAGAAGGTGCCCGGGTTGTTCTTTAACCTGGGGGTGACACCCAAGGGGACGGATGTGAACAAGGCGCCCTCCAATCATTCGCCGGAGTTCTATGTGGATGAGGCCGCGTTGGTGAATGGGGTCAGGGCGCTAGCTGGCCTGACGGTCGACTATATGACGATGGCGCAGCGATAAGGGGGGGCCGGCAGTCCGCGCAAGGCGTGCGAGCCACCTCCTCCTCGCCGAGTGCCCGATTACCTGCCCAGAATGGTCAGGCAGGCCACTGCCTCTTCCACGCCGTGCAGGCCGCCGCCGTTCTCGGCGATAGCGATTCGTGCACCGTCCACCTGGCGCGCGCCTGCCTCTGCTCGCAACTGCGATACCAGCTCATGGACCTGCCCAAGGCCGGTGGCGCCGATCGGATGCCCCTTGGACTCCAGGCTGCCGGAGGTGTTGACGGGGATGCGCCCGCCGATACTCGTATCGCCCTGCTCCGCGGCCAGACCACCCTCGCCGGGCTCGCAGAGGCCGAGTGCCTCCACCTGAATCACTTCGCCGATGGCGCTGGCGATGCGTTGGCCGCCCCTTTGCGCACAACGTGGTCGGCAAGCTGTGCCGGCGCGCGGTCGCTGCCGGTCACCACGACGGACGCGCGGATGTAGTGGGTCTGGGTATTGTCCGAGAGCTTGCGCATCCGCATGTCTTCGATCATGCGCTGGCGTAGCGGGCTGATGGTAGGCGTGACGACTGACATGGCTGTGCTCCTGTTGAGGCTCGAGGCGAATTGCCTCTAGCCTCGACATAGGAAACAGAGCTGACGCTCGAGTCACTTTGCACTTGGCCGGAGGGTTACCGCGCGAGCGGTTTAGTCCATCGGCCATTCTCGGCCATCCCCCTTGCGTCGCCGGACGGCCGGAGTGGGACGTCATGCGAACTATGGCAGGAGCAGCCTTTTCGCGGATAGCGGACTCGTTCGCCATTGCCCAAATCGTCATCACCTACCGCCGATAGTGGTGCGCCGGGCGCTATCCGTTGCCGACGCCGCGAAATATCCACATTGCTTTTGCCTTACACAATCGGCAGTTGCCGCACCGGTTTGCCGGTGAGCTGGGCGACGGCATGTGCCACGGCCGGTGCGACCGGGGGCACTGCAATTTCACCAACGCCACTGGGCTCGGCCGTGCTGGGCACGAGGTGGGTCTCGATCACCGGCGATTCCGCCATCTTCAATACCGGATAGTCGGGGAAGTTGCTCTGCACGACCTGTCCGTCCTTGATCTGGACCTGGCCGTACAGCGCCGCGGTCAGCCCGAAAATGATCCCGCTTTCCATCTGCTGCGCAACGATGCCCGGGTTGACTACCGTGCCACAGTCCACTGCGCAGACAACGCGATGTACACGCGGCTTGCCGTCCTTGAGCGACACTTCCGCCACCTGCGCCACCACCGAGCCAAACGCATTGTGCAGCGCGAGCCCGCGCGCACGCGGTGCACCGTCTGCAGCCGGTGCCAGTGGGCGGCCCCAACCAGCTGCCTGCGCTACGGTGTCGAGCACCTTCAACTCACGCGCGTGTGCCCTGAGCAAGTCGCGCCGCATCGCCAGCGGATCGAGGCCGGCGGTGGCCGCCACGTCGTTCAGGAAACCTTCCAGGAAGAAGCCGGTGTAGGAGTGGCCGACGCTGCGCCAGAATCCGATCGGTACCGGCAAATCGACCACCAGATGCGCAATGTGTTCGTGCTCGATCTCGTATGGCAAGTCAAACAGACCCTCGGCTGCATAGCGGTCGATACCGAGCGACCGCGCGCCGAACAGGCGCTCCAGCTCGCCGGCCAGGATCGACTGCCCTGCACTGCGCGAGGCGATGGCCGTCACCTTGCCGCTCTCGACGCGTGCCTTCAGCCTCGCGATGGCCTGCGGGCGATAGAAGTCGTGGCGGATGTCGTCTTCGCGCGCCCAGATCACCTGTACCGGGCGGCCCTCGGTCCTGGTGGCGATCGACACGGCCTGGCCGATGAAATCCGACTCCAGCCGCCGTCCGAATCCGCCGCCAATGAGCGGGATGTCGATCCGCACCTGGTCCCGGCCCACACCTGCGGCGCGCGCGGCGACCAGTTGCGCCAGCGTGGCCACCTGGGTGGGCGCCCAGAGCTGCACGCCATCCCTGGTCACCTGCGCCGTGCAGTTGATCGGCTCCATGGCGGCATGCGCCAGGTACGGCACACTGTATTCGGCCTCGACGATGGTTGCGCCACCCGTCTTGTCAAAGGCCTTCAGGCCATCGCCCATCGAACGGTACGTGAAGCCGTCCTTGTCGCTGTCGAGCGCGCCGACGAGCTGGCGCCGGATGCCCGCGGAATCGAGCGAGGCGTGCGGCCCGTTGTCCCAGGCCGGTTCGAGCTTTTCCAGGGCCTGGCGTGCCTGCCAGTAGTGGTCGGCCACCACGGCCACGCCCGGCGCGCCGCCCGCCGATCCCTCGAACGGCACGACATGCCGCACGCCGGGCATGGCAAGCGCCGCCTTCGACTGGAAGGCCTTGAGCTTGCCGCCAAACACCGGACACATGACGACCGCCGCATACAACATGCCGGGCGGCCGCGCATCGATGGCAAAGCGTGCGCTGCCATCCGTCTTGGCGGCGATGTCATTGCGCGGTGCAGGCTTGCCAATCAGTTGATATCGCGCAGCCGGCTTGAGCCTGACATTCGACGGCGGGGCAATGTCGCGCGCCTTCTGCGCGACCGCGGAGAAAGGCATCTGCTTGCCGCCCGGGCCAATAAGCTGGCCTTCCCGCACCGTCACCTGTGCCGCCGGCACGCCCCATTCGCGCGCAGCCGCTTCCACCAGCGTGGCGCGTGCAGTTGCGGCGGCCTCGCGCACGGGCTGCCAGCCGTCGGCCACGCTGCTGCTGCCGCCGGTGATGATGAGGCCGATCTCGCGGGCGCTCTTTGCCATGATCCAGTGCAGCGCGCGCGCCCAAGTCTTGTCAGCGTCGTCCGGATGCAGCGGCAGCGAGCTGTCGCCCATGGCGACGACATTGCCGTAGATGCGCTCGATGGGGGACGACTCGATGCTCACCCGCGCCAGCTGAATATCGAGTTCCTCGGCAGCCAGCATCGACAGCGCGGTGTGGATGCCCTGGCCCATCTCTACCCGCGGCATGGCGAGGATGACGTTGCCTTCCGGCGTGATCTTGATCCAGCCGTTCAGGGCAATCTGGCCGGACGTCTCAGGAAACACTGCGGGATCGCCCAGCCGGCTGCGCGGGGGCATGACGCCCCAGCCCACCACCAGCGCGCCGCCAAGGCCGAGCGCCCCCAGCAGGAACCGGCGCCGTCCGCGGCGCGGGGTCGTTGCGTTGGCCTTCATGCGCGGCCCTCCCGCAGCGCCTTTGCGGCACGCTTGATGGCGGTGCGCACGCGCGGATATGTGCCGCAGCGGCACAGGTTGGTGATGGCCACGTCGATGTCGGCATCGCTGGGATCTGGCTGCCGGGCCAGCAGGTCCGCCGCCGCCATCAGCATGCCCGACTGGCAGTAGCCGCATTGCGGCACCTGTTCGTCAATCCAGGCCTGCTGCAGCGCGTGGCGCTTGCCCGGTGCGCTGGCCAGCCCTTCGATCGTGGTGATGCGCTTTCCAGCCACCGCCGCCACAGGCAGGACGCAGGACCGCACCGCCGCGCCATCCAGATGCACGGTACACGCGCCGCAAGCCGCAACGCCGCAGCCGAACTTCGTGCCTGTCAGGTTCAGGTGGTCCCGCAGCACCCACAGCAAGGGGGTGGCCGGGTCGCATTCAACGTTGACCGGCTGGTGGTTGACGTCCAGATTCATGTGTTATCTCTTTGCCCGTACCGAAATTCACGCTGGCTTGTCGCGCATGCCGAGCGCTTTGGCCGTGCAGTTGCGCAGACCATCGACGGTCCATCAGCCAGACCTGCCTGACCGGCGCCGGCTTGCCTTGCGAAGTGTCGTGACATCGCTCGCCCCCAGGATCGGGCTTTCCATTTCCCCTGACCGCATCCGCGACAGCACTCTCCTCGCATTGGCAGCGCAGTCAATTTCCTCAGGTTTCGCCTCGATCTCCGCCAAGAGTGCGACGAGGTGCGCCTTGCTCTGCGCAAGCCGCACCTCCAGCGCCTCGATGTCCTGCACCTTGCTGCGGAGCGTTTCAATCAACGAGCCATGCTTCCAGTGCGCCAGGTCGGGCGGTAACAGCGTACGAATCTCGTCGAGACTAAAACCGGCCTGCTGCGCAGTCGCGATCAGGTCGAGCACCAGCACCGTTTGAGGCGGATAGGTCCGGTAGCCGTTCGGCTGACGCTCGACCTTCAACAGGCCGATGCCTTCGTAAAAGCGGATGCGCGACGGGGCAAGGCCAGTGCGCTCCGCCAGTTCCCCGATCTTCATGCTCGTCTCTCCCCTCAAACAGTTTGAAGTCGCCCTCAAGAATCTCGGGCTTTATACGTCAGTTAACACGCGCTAGCCAGCCTGGCGGCAGGGCTCAGCGTTTGGCCAACGCCATCTTGGCTTGCAGGCTGAATGAATCTTCCAGGTACCTCGTCATATCAGCTCGAAACGCAAACCAGCATGGCGCGTCAGGCGGTCGATAAAGCGCTCGTCGAATATCGTCGCCGGTGTCCAGAAGCCTCCACCGCGCCCGCTCTTGATACCATTCTTGACGTGGTCCAGTGCCAGACTGGCCGCCGCCTGGCCAAGTATCTTGCTGGTGGAGCCATAACCCGGATCGCGATCACCGGTGACTTTCACACGTAAGGTCTGCCCCCCTTCGGTTCGACCCAGGAGACGCAGATCGTAGCGACCGGCCAACTGTGCCGCAGGGCTGGGCCCTTCACCGGGCTTGGGCAACAAGAAGCGCTCCATCACGCCGCGTATGGGGCTGATGACGGCTCCCACCATGAACGCACCGAGACCCGCCACGATCGTCAGTGCAGTCAAGCGGCCTTTGAAACCCACCCCCGTCAGCATCGCTTCGTCATACGTGAACGGGTTGCCATAGGCCTTGCCTGACAAGGCGTTGGAGCGGTGAACCACGCGCTCATTGATCGCCGCCATGACGAAGGGGGCTATCCAGGCATCGAAGTCAGTATCGAATTCGGCGGCGCTAACGTAGTGCTGGCGCGCCGTGAAACCGTGGCCTCCGGGGCAAAGTGCATAGGGGTTGACCAACTCCTTGCGCAAGGAAGGATCGGCAGCGGCCTCCTTGACCACGTTGATCATGCTGGCCACCGTGCCGCCTGAAGCGCCACCCTTGAGTGTCTTGACGCGCATCTTGACATGGGCGGCCGGGGCACCAAAATGCTGCATCGCCTGTCGCTGCAGGAAATAGACGCCCATGTCGGAGGGCACCGAATCGAAGCCGCAGCAATGCACAATGCGCGCCCCCGACTGACGGGCCGTGGCCTCATACTTCTCGATCATCCGCTTGATCCACTGGGTCTCGCCGGTGAGGTCGCAGTAGTCCGTGCCACTTTCCGCACACACCTTGATCAGCGGTTCGCCATACAGCGCGTAGGGGCCGACGGTGGACACCACCACCCGGGTCTGCGCGCACAGGACTCGCAACTGGGCTTCGCTAGCCGCGTCCGCCACGATGATGGGCAGGGATTGCCCCGCCGCGCCCAGCGAGCGCCTGACGTCCTCGAGCTTCGCTTCGGATCGGCCCGCAATGGCCCAGCGCAAGGTTTCAGCCTGACCGGAGAGGTATTCGGCCAGGTACCGCGTCAGGATCTGACCAACAAAGCTGGTGGCGCCAAACACGACGACGTCATAGTCTGGGGCGGTCATGGGCGTTTCCTTGCGGCGCTGATTGCCGAGGGGCTGGAATTCAAGCCTTCTGGCTCACCTTCCTGCGGTTCGAATTCGATCTGTGTGACCTGCCTATCCCTATTCATTGCGCTTTCTCGATGATTGACCCGGTACGCAGTGCCTGAGACAGTGCCCGAGGCAAGCCAATTAGCAGCCAGCACTTTAAGGTTAAACGCAACTTTAAGGTCAAGTATCCGGATGCGGATAGTTCGCGTTGGTCTCATTCCGGTCACCTTGTGGGTCCCATCCTCGCGCCAAGCTCGGTCCGGTCGCCGTTCGCCTTCCTGTTTTCGCAGCCATCCTGGGCGATGCGCATACATCACCTCACAAAAGGTATTGACATTAAAGTTGACTTCAACCTTACAGTCGAATCACGATCAAAACGAGGTGACTCCATGAACGTGTTCGACAAGTTGATCCTTCGTAACGGTTCAACCGTTCCGAATCGCATCGCCAAAGCCGCCATGGAAGAGAACATGGCGGACGCTGACCACGCCCCCTCCGAGGCGCTGATGCGCCTGTACATGGCCTGGGCAGAAGGGGGGGCCGGCCTGCTGATGACCGGCAATGTGATGGTGGACAGCCGTGCCATGACAGGGCCCGGCGGCGTCGTGCTGGAGGACGCCAGGCACCTGGACCGGTTCAAGCGCTGGGCACGGGTCGGTCGATCCAAAGGAGCGCAGTTCTGGCTGCAGATCAACCATCCCGGCCGCCAGATGCCTGCCAATCTGGGGCAGCCCACTTGGGCTCCCTCCGCTGTGTCAATGAACCTGGGCAATATGTCCAGGCACTTCAACACGCCGCAGGCGATGACGCAGGAGGTCATCGAGGACGTGATCCAGCGCTTTGCCCGTACGGCGCAACTGGGAGAACAGGCAGGTTTCACGGGCGTTGAAATTCACGCGGCGCACGGTTACCTGCTGAGCCAATTCCTCTCGCCGTTGAGCAACCAAAGAACAGATGCATGGGGTGGCCCGCTGGAGAACCGCGCTCGCCTGCTCTTTGAGATCGTCAAGGCCGTACGCGCCGTGGTTTCGCCCGGATTCGCAGTTGCCGTCAAGCTGAACTCCGCCGACTTTCAGCGTGGCGGCTTCAGCGCGGACGACGCCCGCCAGGTTGTGAAGCTGCTCAACGAACTGGCCGTTGACCTGGTCGAGTTGTCGGGAGGGAGCTACGAGGCCCCGGCCATGCAGGGCGACGCCCGCGACGGCAGCACGCTCGCCCGCGAGGCCTACTTTGTCGAGTTCGCCCGCGACATCCGCGCGGTGGCGAAGATGCCAGTGATGGTCACAGGCGGCATCCGCCGTCGGCCGGTGGCCGAACAAGTGATCAAGAGCGGCGTGGACATGGTCGGCATCGGTACCGCCCTGGCCATCGACCCCAATCTGCCGCGCGACTGGCGTGCCGGCAAAGACAGTGCGCCTGCTTTGCTGCCGATCAGTTGGAAGAACAAGCCGCTGGCCTCGTTGGCCAACATGGCGGCAGTCAAGTTTCAACTGCGCAAGCTCAGCCGAGGCAAGGCCACCGACCCCAAGGTGTCACCGCTGCGCGCGCTGATCCTGCAGCAGTTGTCCAACGCATGCGGCGTCCGCCAATACCGGCGCTGGATGGCTCAGCGCGTCCATGCCTGACAGGCCGACATCGCCAGCCCCGAGGGGGGCAATAGCTTCACGGCTTCAATCACTCCCGAACTAGACATTTTTCAACTTAAGCACACAAAGTATCGTCAAGATGAAAACCAGCAATCTTGCGGCTGCAACAGGTGTACTCCTAAGCGCCCTCGTGAATCCTGCATGGGCCGATGGCACGTCGGACACCAAGCAGACCGAAAGCACAACCATCAGCATCGCCGACCATGAGGTCCCTGTGGTCAAAGGCGGGCTGTATGACCGCTATCGCTCCAATCCTCCGCTTTCCGTCATTGAATCCGAAGCGCCAGACGTTGACTTGAGCTGGTTCAAGGAACTCAAGAAGGAGAAAGTAAATATTGGCTTTGAATCCTATTCGCCAAATTTCTACTACAAGAACAGCAGGGTGACGGCCATCTTTACCGCGGACTTGGACAAGCTGCGGGAATTGATACCTGCGCGAGTGCTAGAGAAGGTTCAACCACTTCAGGTATGGCCGGGCAGAGGCCTTGTCGCACTCACCGCCTACGCATATCACTATTGCGACAACGACAGCTACAACGAGATTGGTCTCTCCGTCATCACGAATCGGCCGGGTAGCTCCAGTCTTGGGCCGCTGACCTTGATGAGCCAGGCGATGTCGAACGACTTCTGGGGCTACGTACTGAAGCTTCCGGTAAATACCGAGCTCGCCAGGGTACGGGGGGTTGTTGGCTACAATCTACCCAAGTGGCTGACGGGCATTGACTACCGCGAAACCGACAAGTCGGTTGTCGTCGAGATTTTTGACAGCGAGACGGGCAAGGTCGACGTCACCATCGAAGCCAGGAAGCTGGACGACCTTTCAAAAAAGATCTCCATGGTGACCAATCGCTTTACAAACGTCGATCAGCAAGGGCGATTGACCACTGGCTATGCAACTTCCCGTCAGCTCAGTCATGCCTCCAGCACAAGTGCAGAGGCGGTGAGCCTCAGTCTGACCGAAGGAAGTTTATCGACGTTCATTAAGTCCCTGAAGCTAGGCAAGATGCTCAAGTACGAGTACGTGCCCGAATTCCAAGGCGCGCTGTACTCCCCCAAGCCGCTGTGATCCTTTCTTGCCGTCGAGTCGACGCCGGTAGCCCCGCAGGCATGTCTTGGGGGCCACCGCCTTTTATCCTTGTCATCCGAGCCCCCCCACGGATATTCCCTCCTTGGCGGGTGACACTTGTAGATGTGGGGGCGAAGCTTGCATGGACGGCTAGATCAAGATGTGCGACGCATTCTGATGCGTCTGTCTTTAACGAGCATCGTCGGCCAGTCTCCTATGGCCGTTGTATGTCAAGATGCGGCCAGATCATCGCGGGCCTCGGATGGCTGAGAAGGGTTGTGAAGAGCTGATGACGACCCCACCCGAGGTGGTCAATCGCCTGTTGATGACCTACGGGGAATAGCAACCCGGCTAGACTTCCTGCTGCCAGTCCGATGCGGCTGCTTGCAATCCTCCGAAGCGCTAAAGCCATCCAATGACGAACAAACCCTACCAAGGCATTGATCACGTTGTACTTCGCCTCTCGGATGCAGAGAGTTTGTATGCGTTGTTAAGCGGGCCGCTTGGCCTCCCGGTGACATGGCCTCTCGAGCACGCTTCCTTTGCGACCGTCGGTTGGATTGGCGTCGGAAATACGAACCTCGAAATCTGGGCGGCTGCCAGCAACTCGGATTTGCCAACAGATTGCCCGTTCCCACTTGTGCATGACTTCGCACTCGAACCCCATGACCTTTCCTTAAGTCTTGCTCAGTTGGATTCCAAAGGAATCCGTTGCAAGGAGCCTCGCGTGTTCCAGTCCAAGGACACGCATGGACTCCCGAGTTCCCCCTCCAACTCGGTACGCTGCCCCAGCCATTCGGTTGCCAGTTCCGACGCCAGCCGGCGCATCCCTTCGGCGATGGGAGCAGCGACTCGGAGAGCAACTCGCCGCAAAGTGTGTGAAATTGAGGCCACGTGGGAGCCAGGAGGAAAGCCAGGACGCTTTGTATAGCCTGCCCCGCACTGGACGATGGAGCGGGCCAATTTCAAGAGAGGGACCCCTTGTGGCGCATATTGAGGAAGAGATGGCGTCGTTTGCATGCCGCAAATAACCTGCGGTCTCTACACTGATTCCCAATCTGGCGCAGACAGCGGCCCCAACTTCGGCCTTTGATGAATATCCCCATGACACGCAATCAAGCCTTTTACTTGGACATCGGGTGGCAACCCTTGCTGAAGGACTTCGGCCTTGCGCCGAGTCACGTGCTGCGCAAAGCGGGACTTCATGAAGACCTGTTTTCCCGCGGAGGGGATGGGCTGACCACTGACGAGTATTTCCGCTTTTGGCGTGCCTTGGAAGCCGAGGCCGGTGATGTCATGTTTCCTTTGCGCATCGTCGAGACCGTTTCGGCTGAGTCGTTCGCCCCGCCATTGTTTGCAGCCCTGTGCAGTGCCAATCTCATGCAGGCTGTACAGCGCCTGGCCAAGTACAAGCAGCTCGTAGCGCCGATGAGCCTGGATGTCGATGTGGGCAAGGCGGGCGAACTGACCGTGTCGCCTCACTGGCTATCGGTGCAGACCGATGTGCCTTATTCGCTGCAAGTGGCCGAAATCGCATTTTTTTTGCGACTGGCCCGGCTTGCCACTCGCGAGCCCGTAAAAGCGCTTCGGGTGACGATTCCGCAACTTCCTCCCAGCACTTACGCCCGACGTTACGAGAACTTCTTCGGCGCGCCCGTACAACACGGGGAGAGCCCAAGTATCACATTCGCAGCCGTGGACGCGTTACGTCCATTTCTCACGATCAACGAAGGTATGTGGCGCGTGTTCGAGCCTGACCTTCGCCGCCGACTCAGCGAGCTCGATGCGACAGCGACAACTGCACAACGCGTGCATGCCGTCCTGCTGGAACTGCTGCCCAGCAACGCGGCCACCATTGAGAAGACCGCCGAGCGCCTGGGCATGAGCAAGCGCACGCTACAGCGTCGCCTGGAAGACGAGGGGGAGAGCTTTCGCGCCCTGGTTAATGCGACGCGGGAGAGCTTGGCCCGCCACTACCTGGGGAACACCAAAATGTCCGGTGGGGAGATCGCTTTTCTCCTCGGCTTTGAAGATCCCAATTCCTTCTATCGCGCATTTCAGGACTGGACGGGGCAGACGCCTGACAGTGCTCGGCATGCCATGCGCCTGAATTGAGGAGAAGCAGATCGTGTCCACGCAGGTCGATAAGCGAAGAGTGCTGCTGGCCGGCGCCACCGGGCTGGTGGGAGGCCTGATGCTCGAGGCCCTGCTGGCGGACCGGACGGTCTCCGAGGTGCACGCCCTGAGCCGCCGGGCATTGAACGTACGGCACCCCAAGCTCCAGGTCCACATCGTGGATTTCAGCCGCCTGCCCGCGCTGCCGCCGGCCGACGAGGCGTACCTGGCGCTCGGCACCACTATCAAGGTGGCGGGCAGCCAGGCGGCGTTCCGCACCGTCGACCTGGAGGCCAATCTGGCGGTGGCCCAGGCCGCTTTTGCCGTGGGTGCCCGGCGCGTAGGGCTGGTCAGCGCGGCGGCGGCGAACGCGAAATCCTCCATCTTCTACAACCGCATCAAGGGTGAATTGGAAGACGCGCTCAAGGCGATGGCGTTGACGGCGCTGGTGATCGCGCAGCCCTCGCTGTTACTGGACTACCGCGATGGCCTGCAGCAGCCGCCGCGCATCGGTGAACGGATCGCGATCCCGATCGCGAAGCTGCTCGCGCCGCTCTTGCCCGGCACCTATCGCCCCGTGCATGCGCAGGCGGTCGCGCAGTCGCTGGTCAAGACCGTGCCAGCGGCGAAGGGCGTGGTCGTGCTGGCGTCCGACGTGCTCGCCAGGACAGGCGATGCGCGCTGAGACGGCGTGAACAGCACCTGGGCGATGCACCGCATCCGGCAAGTTCCGCGGTGTCGATGTGGTTGAGGATGTCCCAGGTGCAGAGTTGCCTGCCATCCCGCCCGGAGGCCGCGTCGGCCGACGTGCTGATCGCGCCGGCGATCGCACTTGCCGGCGTGGATGAAGCCGAGGGTAGGGAGACGGCCCGGCGCCTCGGTTACGACGCCGCGCGCGATGCTCTGCCCGCCCTGTGGACGGCTTTGCAGCACCATGGCGTGGCCCCCAGGGCCGGTACGGGCCGGACCGGCGGCCCCCGCGCTTTCGCTTTCGACGGAGCCTTGACGCCAGGGAGTCTGGCTGGCACGGATTGCCGCATGGGTGGCACGTGGTGCAAGTGAGTCGATGCGGTTCCGCCTCTAAGGTCGTGGTGTCCCCACTCCCTGATGAGGTTCCACATGAGCACCAAGCACTTCGCATTCTCCATCGCCCTGTTGGCCGGCCTGGCCCTGGCCCAACCGTCGTTCGCTCAGGACAACTGGTCGCTGGCCAAGGACGCCGAAGGCATCAAGGTCTATCTTCGCAACGTCGAGGGCTCGCCCTTGCGCGAATTCCGGGGCGAGGTTCAACTAAACAACACCCCTGAGCAGGTCGCCGGGGTGCTGCGCGATGCTGATGCCTTTCGCAAGTGGATGCCGGATGTCGCCGCCTCGGAGCTGCTCAAGGCCACCGACACTGAGCAGTTCCATTACCTGGACAACAAGGCGCCCTGGCCGGTGTCGAACCGCGACGGGGTCTACCGCTTCTCCTATTCCCGAGCCGGCGACGGCGCAATCACTATCCGGGTGGAGGCCGTGCCCCGGTACCTGCCGCCGCGTGACGGCAAGGTGCGCGTCCCCCAGGCGAATGGTCAGTGGAAGCTGGTTCCCAATGCCGAGGGCGTGAGCGTGACCTACCAGATGCATGCCTCCCCCGGCGGGGCGATCCCCGACTGGCTGGCCAACCAGACGGTGGTGGACACCCCCTTTGGAACGCTCAAGGCGTTGAGAAGCTACCTGCAAGCCCCCCACTGAAACCTGCCGCAGAAGGCTGGCGCTTTTTGCTTGAAGCGTGGCGCCGATCGCAAGAGAGGTGGCGCCACTCGCTGCATACAGTAGAGGTCAAGGAAGGCGAGTTCGAACCCGAGCCGCCATGCATTTCAACCCAGGACCCAGGAAATTCGATATGACGACCAAAGTTGCTCTCGTGACAGGTGCTTCCTCCGGTATCGGTGAAGCCACCGCGCTCAAGCTCAAAACCCAGGGCTACACGGTTTATGCGGCTGCGCGTCGCGTGGACCGGATGCGGTCCCTGGCTAATGCCGGCGTCCACGTGCTGGCGATGGACGTGACGGACGATGCCTCGATGCAGGCGGGCATGACCAGGATCATCGCTGAATCGGGCCGCATCGACGTGCTGGTCAACAACGCCGGGTATGGCTCTTACGGCGCGGTCGAGGACGTGCCGCTGAGCGAAGCCCGCGCGCAGTTCGACGTCAACGTGTTTGGTGCGGTGCGCCTGACCCAGTTGGCACTGCCGCACATGCGCGCGCAGCGCTCGGGCACCATCGTCAACATCACCTCGATGGGCGGCAAGATCCATACACCGCTGGGAGCCTGGTACCACGGCACAAAGTTCGCGCTGGAGGCCATCAGCGACTGCTTGCGCATGGAAGTGCAGCCCTTCGACATCGACGTCGTGGTGATTGAGCCGGGTGGCATCAAGACCGAATGGGCCGACATCGCGGCCGACAAGCTCCGCGAGGTTTCTGGCAAGGGGCCTTATGCGGGACAGGCGAATGCGATGGCCGAATCGATGGACGGAGAAGCCAGCCGCAAGCGGCAGTCGCCGCCCGAACTGATCGCCGACACGATTTCCAAGGCCGTCAGCGCCCGTCGTCCCCGGACGCGCTATGCGGTGGACTTCGGTGCCAAGCCGATGATCTTCATGCGCAGCCTGCTGTCCGACCGAGTATTCGACGGTTTCATGCGCATGGCCACCGGAATTTCACGTAACGCGGTTGCCGGCAAATCCTGAATACCGCTGCTCGCACGAGACAAGTCTCAATGGTGCGGTTTTGTCATTACCTTCTTCATGAGGATTAGCCATGTCTGAAAAAGTGTGGTTCATCACGGGTGCTGCCCGCGGATTTGGGCGCGTATGGGCCGAGGCCGCCTTGGCGCGCGGCGACAAGGTCGTCGCCACCGCTCGGGACGCGGGCATGCTGGGCAAACTGGTCGAGTGCTACGGCGAGCAGGTTCTTCCCCTTCCCCTGGACGTGACGGATGCGCAGCAGGTCGTGGACGCAGTCGCGCAAGCCCATCAGCATTTCGGCCGGCTGGACGTCATACTGAACAATGCCGGCTTTGCGCTCGTCGGCGCGATCGAAGAAGCCAGGGTGGACGACGTGAAGGCGGAGTTCGACACCAACCTCTTTGGCGCACTGCGTGTTATCCAGGCGGCACTGCCCATCCTGCGCCAGCAGAAGCGAGGGCACATCCTCGGCGTTTCCAGCGTGGCGGGCATCGTCGCCGGCCCCATGGTCGGTTTCTACAACGCATCCAAGTGGGCGCTGGAGGCCCTGCACGACAGCTTGGCCCAGGAGGTCGCCCGCTTCGGAATCCAGGTGACGCTCATCGAGCCCGGCGCCTACGCGACCGACTTCGCAAGCCCGACCTCCCTGAAACTCTCCGAGGGTCTGGATGCATACGGCGCTCTACGGCAGCAGGTGTTCGCAAATAGCGCGGACATCGACTTCGGCGAACCGAAGGCGACGGCGCAGGCCGTGCTGCAGGTTGTCGATGCGGCCCACCCACCGCTTCGCTTCTTCCTTGGCACGGAGGGCATGCCCGCCGCGCGTGCGGCCTACGCCGCGCGTCTGGCCGAGTGGGAGCGATGGGAGCCTGTGTCGAACGCGGCTCAAGGCGCATCCACCCGCCAGACGATCACGGCCTGAGGCTAACCATGCCGCGCGACATCGGGGTTCAACTTGGTCAACGGCAGCGACTCGGCTGCGAAGGCGGACGGTCGAAACAGAGTCGTATCGAGCTGACGTCACCGCCCGCCAATGTCCGATTCCACGCTCGGAACGGCACTTTCAACCTCTTAGCCGTGACAGCCGCCCACACGGATGCCGCCATGCAGCGGCTGGGCTAGCGGGCGGCGGCTGCGCCGCATGCGCGCGGGCATATACAATAGCGGTCTTCGCCGCCGCTGCGGCTCGCATCCCGCATTTACCGCCATCGGCCGCCCGGCCCGGCCCTGCATTCGCGCCATGTCCCTGATTCTGCAAAGTCCCGCCCCGCTGTCCGCCAACGATATCGACGCCATCCGCGCCATCGCCCAGGCTCCCACGCTCGCGCTGCGCGCTGAGACCGTGGCCGCCGCCGATGCCAGCGCCGCGCTGACTCCCGCCCTGCGCGAAGCGCTGGACGCCTATTGCGGCCCGCGCAGCATCGACTGGGCCATCGTGCCCGCCGGCCGCAAGCTGTCGGATTTCAAGCTGGTGGCGATGGATATGGACTCCACGCTGATCACCATCGAGTGCATCGA
>Ga0255338_1003984_pt1 | contig 16333 bp, 15 predicted proteins | sample MeOH1_35cm_T4_19_FD_203715 | JGI IMG/M metagenome (GOLD analysis project Ga0255338, IMG submission 203715) | Sandy soil microbial communities from University of British Columbia, Vancouver, Canada - MeOH1_35cm_T4_195 | ecosystem: Engineered > Artificial ecosystem > Sand microcosm > Unclassified ...
GCCGATCAGCAGCTGACCGCCGGGGCGCGGCTGCACATTGAAGGACACCGTGTCCTGGTCGGTCAGATGGGCCTTCTTGATATAGCCCAGCTCGACCAACTGGTGCCGCAGCAGCGTGGCCGGGCCGCGCTGGGTGATCGCGAGCTGGCCCTTCTTGGGCTCAAGCCAGCCGGGCGGCAGCCAGCGCTGGCTGGCCAGGCCGGCGCAGAGCAGAATCAGCCCGCCCCACAGGCGCCGGCCGTCGGCCAGGCGCAGGCTGTGACCGTCAAAGGCCACGACCTCGCCCTCGATCAGCTCGGCGCCGGACTCGCGCAGCCATTGCGCCGCGACCTTGGGCGGATAGATGCGGGCGTCGCCGGGCACGCGCAGCGCGCCGGCCAGGCCCGGCCGCAGCAGCGGCTCCAGCGCGGCGAGTTCGGCGCCGTCCAGCAGCGCGGCCTCGAGGCCCTGCTCCGCATACCAGCGCTGCTTGCGTCGGGCCAGGGCCAGCTCCTCGGCATCGGCGGCCAGCCAGAGCGTGCCGCAGGGGCTGTGCTCGGCCAGTGCCGGATGGGCCGGCCGCTCGGCCAGCCAGTCGCGCCACAGCTGCAAGGAGCGGCGCGAGAGCTGGAACTCGGCGTCCGGCCCGCCGTCGGCCGCGTCGACCACCAGCAGATGGCCCATCGCCGCCGCGCTGGCGCCGCCGCCGATCGCGCCCGGCTCGATCACCGCGACGCTGAGTCCTTGGCGTGCGAACTCGCGCGCGCAGGCGGCGCCGACGATGCCGGCGCCGACGATCAGCACGTCGGCCCTGCGGGTGCTGTTCCTGCCGTTCAGCGTATGCCCCAGGCGAAGGGGTCGCCGGGCTGGAACACCAGGGTGGCGTCCAGGTTCACATGCGCGCGGCCGTGGATGGTCGGCAAGACCTGACCCTCCGGCCCGGGCTGGTAGCTGGCCGCGAAGACGCTGCCGATCACGCTCTCCTGCTGCCAGACCTCGCCCGGCGCCAGCTTGCCCTCGGCGGCCAGGCAGGCCAGCTTGGCGCTGGTGCCGGTGCCGCAGGGGCTGCGGTCATAGGCCTTGCCGGGGCAGAGCACGAAGTTGCGGCCCTGGTGCGCCGGGTCGGCCGGCGGGCCCAGCAGCTCGATGTGGTCGATCTCGGCGCCCTCGGCACCGCTGATGCCCTGGGCCGGCAGGGCCTGGCGCAGCGCCCAGGCGAAGTCGGTCAGGGCCTCGACCTGGCCCAGCTCCAGCGGCAGGCCATGGTCCTCGCAGAGGAAAAACCAGTTGCCGCCCCAGGCGATGTCGCCATGCACGGTGCGGCCCTTGACCTGCACCGCCACCTGGCGCGCCAGCCGGTAGGCCGGCACATTGGCGATGCTGACGCTGCCGTCCTCGTGCAGGCGGGCCTTGATGCGGCCCACCGGCGTTTCGATCAGGTGCTCGCCCGGGCCGATGCGGCCCAGCCAGGCCAGGGTGGCCACGAGGCCGATGCTGCCGTGGCCGCACATGCCGAGGTAGCCGACGTTGTTGAAGAAGATCACGCCGGCCGCGCTGTCGCTCAGCTCGGGCTCGCAGAGCAGGGCACCGACCACCACGTCCGAGCCGCGCGGCTCGTTGACGAGGGCGCTGCGCCAGGCGTCGTGCTGCGATTTGAAGCGCGCCAGGCGCTCGGCCATCGTGCCGCGGCCCAGGTCCGGGCCGCCGGCGACCACCAGGCGGGTCGGCTCGCCGCCGGTGTGGGAGTCGATGATGCGGGTATTCATGTCAGCCCCTCGTCAAACGGGTACGTTTGCCGATCCCCCGAGGGGATGCGGGCCGGCTTGGGGCGGCCCGGCGCTCGGCCCGGTGGGTCATTCGATCACCGCCTGCGCAAACTGGCGCAGATAGTCCATCAGCGCGTCGCTGGCCTGCTGGGCCGGCTCGAGTTCGCCGTCGGCGATGGCCTGGGCCAGCAGCAGGTGGCGTCGCGCGCCTTCCTTGATGTCGCCCTGGTGCTGGTAGGCATACCAGAAGCGCCGGCACTGGATCACCATGGGCACGACGGCGGCCACGGCGAAGGGGTTGCGGCAGGCCGCGTGGTTGACCCGGTCCAGCGCCTGGTCGGCGTCCATATAGGCGGCCAGGTCGTCGCGCTCGCTGGCCTCGACCATGCTGCGGGCGCAGGCCAGCAGGGCCTCGCGCTGGGCCGGCGCGGCGCGGCGTGCCGAGGTCGCGGAGATCAGGCGCTCCAGCACGCGGCGTGCCTCCAGCAGGTCCAGATGCTCGGCCAGCCAGATGTCGCTGACCCGCAGGCCACGGCGCGGCAGCTGCACGATCAGGCCGTTGGAGACCAGGCGCATCAGGGCTTCGCGGGTGGGCGTGCGGCCCAGGCCGGTGCGCTCGATCAGCTCGGCCTCGACGATGGGCGCGCCGGGCTTGAGCACCAGGGTGGCGATCATCGACTCGATCGCGTCATAGGCTTGGTCGGCAACGCGGCGCTTGTCGGGGTCGGCGGGGGGCAGGGTGCTCATGGCGTCATCATCGCAGGGCGGACCGCGCGGCCGGGGGTGCGAGGAGGCATGTCGGTGGCTTCCCTGATTATTAATATATTTGCAGAATATTTTTTGTCTTTGCTGCTGTCAACCCCATATGGCGGCGGTGGCGGCTCGCCGTGGGCTGCCGCTTACAATGCCCAGTTCTTCCGTCCGCGACCGGGCGGCTTTCACCAAAGGGATTTCGACGTGTTTATTTCCAACGCTTTTGCCCAGACCGCTGGCGCCGCCGGCGGCGAGTCCAGCCTGCTGAGCATGCTGCCGCTGGTGCTGATGTTCGTGGTGCTGTACTTCGTGATGATCCGGCCGCAGATGAAGCGCCAGAAGGAGCACAAGGCCATGATCGAGGCCCTGGCCAAGGGTGACGAGATCGTCACCTCGGGAGGCCTGCTGGGCAAGGTCAGCAAGCTGGGCGACAGCATCGTGACCCTGGAGGTCGCCAACGGCGTGGAACTGCAGATCCAGCGCTCGGCCGTGGTGCAGGTGCTGCCCAAGGGTACGGTCAAGTAAGAAGACCGGTTCCACTTGTCTTGATTGATGGGGCGGCCCCGCGCCGACCCCAGCCCCGGCCCGGCGCCATCGTGATCCGATGCTGCCGGGTTTTATTCAGGCCGAGGCCCAGAGCGCCCGAGTCCGGCTTGTGAGGACGCCGTCATGAACCGTTACCCGATGTGGAAGTACGCGATCCTGGTGATCGCGCTGCTGATCGGCTTTATCTACACGCTGCCGAACTTCTTCGGCGAGGCGCCGGCCGTGCAGGTCTCCAGCGCCAAGGTGACCGTCAAGCTCGATGCCGACATGGCCGGGCGCATCGACAAGATCCTGGCGGACGCCGGCATCAAGCCCGACTTCGTGCATTTCGAGGGCAACTCGGTGAAGGCGCGTTTCGCCGACACCGATATCCAGCTGAAGGCCAAGGACGCGATCAGCAAGGCGATCAATCCGGACCCCAACGAGCCGAACTACATCGTCGCGCTGAACCTGCTGTCGCGCTCGCCGCAGTGGCTGACCAGCCTGCATGCCTTCCCGATGTACCTGGGCCTGGACCTGCGCGGCGGCGTGCACTTCCTGATGCAGGTCGACATGAAGGCGGCGCTGACCAAGAAGGCCGAGTCGCTGACCGGCGATGTACGCAGCCTGCTGCGCGACAAGAGCATCCGCCACGCCGGCATCAGCCGCGAGGGCAACGACGTGATCGTGGCCTTCCGCGAACCCGAGGCCCAGGCCGCGGCCCAGCGCCTGCTGAGCGAGCAACTGCCCGACGTGCAGTGGACGCCCAGCGCCGCCGCCAACAGCGCCGGCACCAACCTGAGCCTGCTGGGCAGCCTCAAGCCCAAGAGCCTGATCCAGGTGCAGGAAGCGGCGCTCAAGCAGAACATCACGACCCTGCACAACCGCGTCAACGAGCTGGGCGTGGCCGAGCCGGTGATCCAGCAGCAGGGCCTGGACCGCGTGGTCGTGCAGCTGCCCGGCGTGCAGGACACGGCCAAGGCCAAGGACATCATCGGCCGCACCGCGACGCTGGAGCTGCGCATGGTGGACGACAGCACCGAGGCCCAGGCCGCGCTGAGCGGCAGCGGCCCCGTGCCCTTCGGCACCGAGCGCTTCATGGACCGCCAGTTCGGCCCCATCATCGTCAAGCGCCAGGTGGTGCTGACCGGCGACAGCCTGAACGACGCCCAGCCCGGCTTCGACGAGAACCACCAGCCCGCCGTGCACCTGAAGGTGGACGCCAAGGGGGCCCGCATCATGAAGGAGGTCTCGCGCGAGAACATCGGCAAGCGCATGGCCATCATCCTGTTCGAGAAGGGCAAGGGGCAGGTCGTGACCGCGCCGAACATCCGCGGCGAGCTGGGCAACAGCTTCCAGATCTCCGGCGCGATGACCACGGCCGAGGCCAACGACACCGCCCTGCTGCTGCGCGCCGGCTCGCTGGCCGCGCCGATGGAGATCATCGAGGAACGCACGATCGGCCCGAGCCTAGGCGCCGAGAACATCTCCAAGGGCATCCACAGCGTGGTCTGGGGCTTCGTCGCCGTGGCCGTGTTCATGTGCATCTACTACGTGCTGTTCGGCCTGTTCTCCTCGCTGGCCCTGGGCTTCAACCTGCTGCTGCTGATGGCCCTGCTGTCGATGCTGCAGGCGACCATGAGCCTGCCGGGCATCGCCGCGATGGCCCTGGCCCTGGGCATGGCGATCGACTCCAACGTGCTGATCAACGAGCGCATCCGTGAGGAGCTGCGCAACGGCGCCAGCCCGCAGGCGGCCATCAACATCGGCTACGAGCGCGCCTTCGCGACCATCCTGGACTCCAACGTCACGACCCTGATCGCCGGTGTCGCGCTGCTGGCCTTCGGCTCGGGCCCGATCAAGGGCTTTGCGGTGGTGCACTGCCTGGGCATCCTGACCTCGCTGTTCTCCTCGGTCGTGTTCTCGCGTGCCCTGGTGAACCTCTGGTACGGCCGTCAGAAGAAGCTCAAGTCGCTGGCGATCGGCCAGATCTGGAAGCCGGCCCCCGAGGCAGGCCCCGAGGCCAAGGCCTAAGGAAAGACAAGACCATGGAACTGTTCCGCATCAAACGGGATTTCCCGTTCATGAAGCACGCGTTGATCTTCAACGTGATCTCTTTCCTGACCTTCGCCGCCGCGGTGTTCTTCCTGGCGACGCGCGGCCTGCATTTCTCGATCGAGTTCACCGGCGGCACGGTGATCGAGATCGAGACCCCGCAGGCGGCCGACACCGGCAAGATCCGCCATACCGTCGAGCAGATGGGCTTCGGCGAGGTCCAGGTGCAGAACTTTGGCAGCTCGCGCGATGTGATGATCCGCCTGCCGGTGCGCAAGGGCGAGAAGCAGACCGAGGTGGTCGACAAGGTGTTCGCCGAGCTGTGCAAGGCCGAGTCCGGCACGATCAGCCAGCAGCAACGGGTCAGCGACAAGGGCGAGGCGATCAGCAAGCAGGTCTGCACCAACGCGGCGCAGGCCGAGCCGATCAAGCTGTCGCGCTCCGAGGTGGTCGGCCCGGCGGTCGGCGAGGAGCTGGCCTGGGACGCCGCCAAGGCTCTGGGCTTCACGGTGCTGGGCATCGTGATCTACCTGGCGATCCGCTTCGAGTGGAAGTTCGGCGTCGCCGGCATCATCGCCAACCTGCACGACGTGGTCATCATCCTGGGCTTCTTCGCCTTCTTCCAGTGGGAGTTCTCGCTGGCGGTGCTGGCGGCCGTGCTGGCGGTGCTGGGCTACTCGGTCAACGAGTCGGTGGTGATCTTTGACCGGGTGCGCGAGGCCTTCCGCAAGTACCGCAAGCTCAACACCCATGAGGTGATCGACCATGCGATCACCTCGACGATGAGCCGCACCATCATCACCCACGGCTCGACCCAGCTGGTGGTGCTGTCGATGCTGATCTTCGGCGGCCCGACCCTGCACTACTTCGCGATGGCGCTGACCATCGGCATCTGCTTCGGCATCTACTCCTCGGTGTTCGTCGCCGCGGCGCTGGCGATGTGGCTGGGCGTCAAGCGCGAGGACCTGGTCAAGCAGCCGCTGAGCAAGGAAGATCCCGAAGATCCGAACGCCGGGGCGGTGGTGTAGAGTCTTTTGCATCCACAGCACCGAGCACCGACGACTTCATGACCGCGTCCCGCCCTCAGGCCTTGGCTTCGCAAGCGCGGCGTGTCTACCTGGATGCCCTGATCCGCGGTCTGCCCGCCGTGGGGGCGGTGCTCAACGAGGCGGCCCGGCAATTGCTGCTGCTGCCGGCCGAGCATTCGGTGATGGTGGCGCGCCGCGATGGCGTGGCCGCCTGGATGCGCCACGGCCAGGCCTGGCAGACCGGCTTCGTCGCCGCGCTGCGCCAGGCGCTGGCGTCTAGTTCGGACGCGGCGCGCAGCGCCAACCCGGTGGGCAGCCAATCGCGCTCCGGCCCGCTGTCCCTGGTGGACGACGATACCATCGAGCGCGAGATCATCGGTTCGCGCCTGGCGCTGGCCATGATGGACAAGGCGTCCTGGGAATTCACCGATCTGCGCACCCGCATGCACGAGCTGGAGCAGCGGGACGAGCTGCCCACGCATGACCTGCTGCGGGCCTCGGTGGTGGCGGGGCTGGCGCTGGATGCCTGGTACCGCTGCGGCCTGAGCCCCTCGGAATGGCAGCTGCTGAAAAGCACCTTGCACACCGAGTTCGCGCTGCTGCTGGGCGAGGCCTACCACGAGACCAACCACTGGCTGATCCAGCAGGGCGTGCTGCCCGAGGTGGATCTGCGCCCCTTCATCCGGCGCGCCGCCGGCGGCGCGAGCGCGGCCGGCGGCGGCAACCCGCGCAGCACGCTGCGCCAGGATCTGGCGGGCGGCCATGACGACACCCGCTACATGGCCCGTCAGGTGGCGCCCGCCGAGGCCGAGCGCAGCCGCGCCAGCGCCGCGGCCGACGAGGTGCTGACGCTGTTGCAACGCGTGGTCAGCCGGCAGGTGCCAGGTTTCGCCGCGCCGACACGGCCCGGGGGCGTCGGCGTGGCGGCCCCGGCGCCCGGCGGAGCCTTCACGCGCACCGCGGGCGGGCCGGCGACCGAGGCGCTGCCGCCGTTCCCGCCGCTGCCGACCTCCCTGCCCACCAATTTCGCCACCGCGTCGCCGCGCCTGTCGGCCGCCATCAACCATGCCCAGGAGGCCCTGCAGAAGCGCGCGCCGGGCGGCGGCCCGCAGGGTGGGGGCGGCGCGGCGTCGGCGCCTCAGCAGCTCGAAGAGATCAAGGCGCGCAACCAGGCCTTCAAGCAGGTCCTCAAGCAGGCCGCCGATACGCCGGCCGAGCGCGCCACCATCGAGATCGTGGCCCTGCTGTTCCAGAGCATCCTGCAGGAGGAGCGCATCCCGGCCTCCGTGCGGGTCTGGTTCGCGCGCCTGCAGATGCCGGTGCTGCGGGTGGCCGTGTCCGAGCCCGACTTCTTCGCCGCCGCCGACCATCCGGCGCGCGCGCTGATCGACCGCATGGGCGCCTGCGTGATGGGCTTCAACACCTCGTCGGGCAGCGGCGTCGGCGACGCGCTGGAGCGCGAGATCAAGCGCATCGTCCAGGTCGTCGAGGCCTATCCCGATACCGGCCGGCGCGTGTTTCAAACGGTGTTGACCGAATTCGAGAAGTTTCTCGACCACTATTTCGAGAACGAGAACCAGGCTTCCAAGAAGGGCGTCTCGCTGGCCCAGCAGGTCGAGCAGCGCGAGACCCTGGCGATCCAGTACACGATCGAGCTGCGCAAGATGCTCAACGAGGTGCCGGTGCAGGATGGGGTGCGCGAGTTCCTGTTCCAGGTCTGGGCCGATGTGCTGGCGGTCACCGCGGTGCGCACCGGGGCCCAGTCCGACACCACCAAGGCGATGAAGCGGGCCGCCGCCGACCTGATCTGGTCGGCCAGCGCCAAGGTCTCGCGCGAAGAGCGCGCCGAGGTGATACGCCGCCTGCCGCCGCTCTTGAAGACCCTGCGCGACGGCATGAGCCATGCGGGCATGGCCGCGCCCAAGCAGGACGAGCAGATCCGCGCGCTCAACAACTCGCTGGCGGCGGCCTTTACCGCCAAGACCGCGGCGATCCCGCGCGAGCGCCTGGACGAGCTGATGGACGAGCTGCAGGCGCTGGAGGCCCTGCTGCCCGAGGCGGGCGGCATGGAGATCAACGAATCCCTGGTGCGCGATCTCTCCGGCCACGAGACCGAGGACCTGGAGGTGGTGGCCGAGGGCGGCTCCAGCCCCACGCCGGCCATGCTGGCCTGGGCGCGCGAGCTGCAGGTGGGCGGCTGGTACATGCTGGACTACCGCGGCCGCAACGAGGTCATGCAGCTGGCCTGGCGCGGCATGCGCCACCAGCTGACCCTGTTTGTCTCGCCCAAGGGCCGCGGCGTGCTGTTCCAGCTGAACCGGCTGGCGGCCTTCCTGCAGGCCGGCCTGCTGCTGCCGGCCCAGGACGAGGCGCTGACGGTCAAGGCCACGCGCGATGCGCTGGCCAAGCTGGATGTCGACCCGACGAGGCTGCTGAACTGAGGACAAAAAAGGGCGCCGATGGCGCCCTTGCTTTTGCCGCTCGGCCTCTTCAATGGATCAGGCGGTCTTCCGGCGCGACGAAAAGTTCGTCGAGGATCAGCGCATCGGGCTCCTCGCCCAGGCTCCAGAACACCATCAGCACGATGATCTTCAGGTCTTCCAGGTCCATCGGGGCGCCGGGAATGGCCATGGCACGGTCGATCACCATCTCGCGCATAGGCGGCGGCAGCACGCCGGCCGATTCCAGGAAGCTGATGAAGCCCACCGAGGGCTCGCCCAGATGGTCCAGCTCGTCATGCGAATAGACCCGCAGGCTCAGCTTGCCCTGCTCGCCCTGGTAGCTCTGGGCCGCCACGGCCAGCCCGTCCAGCCAGGACAGGGCTTCGCGGATTTCGTCGCTCTCGAAGCCTACGGCCGACAGCTTGCGCGTCAGCTGGGCGTGATCGGGGCAGGCGTCCGGTCGCCAATAGGTTTCGTAGAGGTAGACGAGGACGTCGAACATGAAACGATGATAACCCAGCGCCCAAAGCCCTTGGGCGGCGAAAGCCGGGCCGAAAACCCGCTTTACCTGGCCGCAACCCTCATGCGCCGCGCTGGCGCTGGAACAGCTGGCCCGGCAGCCGGGCCACCTCGCCGGCCAGCTCCAGCTCCAGCAGCAGGGCGTTCAACTGGGCGGTGGACCAGCCGCCGCGCGCCTGCAGCGCGTCCAGGCTGACCGGCTCGAAGCCCATGGCCGTCAGCATCAGGCCGGCCTCGCCCTGGGGGCCGGCCGCGGCGGGTTCCGCGGCGGCGGCCGTGCCGGCGTGCGCCGGGCCGCCGCGCAGGCCCTGCAGCTCTTCCAGTACGTCCTCGACCCGCTCCACCAGCTTGGCGCCCTGGCGTATCAGGGCATGGCAGCCATGGCTTTGCGGGGTGTGGATGGAGCCGGGAATGGCGAAGACCTCGCGTCCGGCCTCGGCCGCCAGCCGGGCCGTGATCAGCGAGCCCGACTGCAGGGTGGCCTCCACCACCAGGCAGCCGCGCGCGAGGCCGGCAATGATGCGGTTGCGGCGCGGGAAATTGCCCGGCAGCGGCGGCATGCCCAGCGCGTACTCGCTGAGCAGCAGCCCCTGGGCGGCGATCTGCTCGCCCAGGCGCTGGTGGCGGGGCGGATAGATCTGGTCCAGCCCGGTGCCCAGCACGGCGATGGTGCTGGCCGGCGTGGCCAGGGCGCCGCTGTGGGCGGCACCGTCCACCCCCAGGGCCAGGCCCGAGACCACGGTGAGGCCGGCTTCGCCCAGCGCGCGGCCGAAATGCTCGGCATTGCCGCGGCCCTGCGGCGTGGGGCTGCGGCTGCCCACGACGGCCAGGGACTCGGCCGCCAGCAGCCCGCGCTGGCCGTGCAGATACAGCAGCAGGGGCGGGTCGGCGGTCTGCAGCAGCAGCGCGGGGTAGTCGGCATCGCCCAGGGCCAGCAGGTCGTGGCCGGGATCGGCCTGCAGCCAGGCCCAGCTGCGTTCGATCAGGCGCTCCAGTTCAGCGGTGGGCTGGCTCAGGGCCTGGACGTAGGTGGGGCCGATGAAGGCGCGCCAGGCCGCGGGGCCGGCCGCCAGCACGGCCTCGGGGCCGCCCAATCCGGCCAGCAGCCGGCGCACGCCGGACGGGCCCAGCCCCGGCGTTTCCAGCAGGCGCAGCCAGGCGGCCAGTTCGCTGTGCTGCATGCCGGGCATGACCGGGGGAGGTCCGCGCGGCGCGGCGCCTCAGGGCTGGGTGAAGCGGTCGCCCGGGTTGACCGGGTCCTTGACCGAGATGATGAGCGCATAGGCCACGCGCTCGTAGACCTGGAACACGAAGAGCACGCCATGGCGTTCGTCGGGCAGCTTGATGTCCTCGCGCTTGCCGCCGGTGCGGTCGGTGATGCGGCGGCCGTCGCGCCACAGGGCCAGCACGTGGCCGCGCTCCAGGCCGTCGCGGGCACCGCGGTTCAGGGCCACGATCTGGTTCTGGCCGGCGGTCAGCGCGTCGCCGTAGATGGAGATGATCTGGCCGGCCAGCGGGCCGTTCGGGGCGTGCGGCACATAGCGCGAGAAGCTGCGCTGCGGCACCGGGGCCAGCCGGTCGCCGACGCCGATCTCCTGCTTGGTGCTCTTGATCACCAGGGTGGCGGGGATGATGTCGGCCTTGCCGTCGCCGGTGCTGCGCTCCTCGGCCGGGCGCGTCAGCTCGGCCGTGCCCAGATAGGGCGCCTCATAGCCCAGCACCTCGCGGGTGCTGGGGTCGCGCAGCGGCTTGGCGTTGCGGAACACGCGGTAATCGGTGGCCTGGCTGAGGTCGCCCCGGGAATAGGCCAGGTCGCCCTTGGACAGCAGCACATGGCCTTCCTGGGTGGCGACGATGCGCGGTGCCCTGGCCAGCTCGTCGGTGTCGAACACCACCGCGTCGCTGAGGAAGGGCTCGATCAGGTGCTGGGGGATGGCGGTGATCGCATTGTCCTCCGGGCGGCTGGCGCGCACCTGGGGCGAGAGCTTGACGGTGGCGAGGCCACCGGCGCCGTCGCGCGACTGGGCCAGCTGCAGGCTGGCGCGGCCGTCCTTCTTGACCAGCAGCAGCACCTGGCCCGGGTAGATCAGGTGCGGGTTGTTGATCTGGTCGCGGTTCATGCCCCACAGCTCGGGCCAGCGCCAGGGGCTGGTCAGGAACAGCTTGGAGATGTCCCACAGGGTGTCGCCGGGCTTGACCGTGTGGGAGTCCGGTGCGTTGGGTGACAGCTCCGATAGCGGCACGCCGGCCTGCGCCACGCGCTCGGCGGTCTGGCGCTGTGCGGGGGTGACGGGGTAGGTGGTGGCCCAGGCGGGGGAGCCCAGCAGGGCAGCCAGGGCGAGCACGCCATGGCTGGCAGGGGTGGAAAAAGTCCGCCTCAGGGTCATCAACAGGTCTCCCGCGCCACTTGCAGCGCCTGGGCAGGCAGGCGCCGTCTCGTCTGAAAGTTCGCGGCCCAGAGGGCCGAATCGGCCGCCAGCAGCGACCATAGACCAAGATCGGCGAAAATCGCGCTTGGCTTGAGATGATTCTGCCCCTATTTGGGTATCGGTCGCAATGAAAGCGTCCGGCACCTCCTTGCACTTGCATGCTCTTACAAACAGGCGTTGTGCATAGTCCACAACCCGGACCGCCGTCGGTGGCGGTCTCCAACTTCGACGAAGTCCATGGCGATTCTGAATATTCTGCGATACCCCGATGCCCGTCTGCACACGGTGGCCAAGCCGGTGACGGCGGTCGACGAGCGCATCAGAAAGCTCGCCGACGACATGCTGGAAACCATGTACGCCTCCGATGGCGTGGGCCTGGCCGCGACCCAGGTGGACGTGCACGAGCGTCTGATCGTGATGGATACCTCGGAAGGCCGCAAGGAGCCGCGCGTGCTGATCAACCCCGAGCTGATCGAGGCCAGCACCGAGATGAGCGAGGGTGAGGAGGGCTGCCTGTCGGTGCCCACCATCTACGACAAGGTGCCGCGCCATACCAAGGTCAAGGTGCGGGCCCTGGGCCGCGACGGCCAGCCCTATGAATTCGAGGCCGAGGGCCTGCTGTCGGTCTGCGTGCAGCACGAGATGGACCACCTGATGGGCAAGGTCTTCGTCGAGTACCTGAGTCCCCTCAAGCGCGAGCGCATCAAGACCAAGATGGTCAAGAAGACGCGCGACGAGCAGCGGCGCTGAACGCGATGCCTGGTTCTATGCGTGTGGTCTTTGCCGGCACGCCGGAATTTGCCAGGGAGGCGCTGGCCTGCCTGCACGCCGCCGGCTTCGAGATTCCCCTGGTTCTGACCCAGCCGGACCGGCCGGCCGGGCGCGGCATGAAGCTGCAGGCCTCGCCGGTCAAGCAGTTCGCGCTGGAGCGGGGCATCGCCGTGGCCCAGCCGCGCAGCCTGCGCCTGGACGGCAAGTACCCGGAGGATGCTGCGGCGGCCCGCCAGGCCCTGCTGGACGCCCGGCCCGATGTGATGGTGGTGGCCGCCTACGGCCTGATCCTGCCGCAGTGGGTGCTGGACCTGCCCGGGGCCGGGCGCACGCAGGGTGCGCGGGGCTGCCTGAACATCCATGCCTCCCTGCTGCCGCGCTGGCGCGGCGCCGCGCCCATCCACCGGGCCATCGAGGCCGGTGATGCCGAGACCGGCATCACCATCATGCAGATGGACGCGGGCCTGGACACCGGCGACATGCTGCTGCTCGAGCGCGAGACGATTCGCCCGGACGACACCACGGCCAGCCTGCACGACCGGCTGGCCCGGCTGGGCGGGCGCCTGATCGTCGAGGCGCTGGAGATGGCCGCCTGCGGCGGGCTGAGCGCGACCCGCCAGCCCGACGAGGGGGTCTGCTATGCGCACAAGATCGAGAAGGCCGAGGGCCTGATCGACTGGCGTCAGGACGCGGCCCGGATCGAGCGCCGGCTGCGCGCCTTCGACCCCTTCCCGGGCGGCCAGGCGCTGCTGGCGGGCGAGGCGATCAAGGTCTGGCGCGCCGAGCTGGCCGAAGGCCAGGGTGCGCCGGGCGAGGTGCTGGCGCTGGACGAGCGCGGTCTCGTCGTCGCCTGCGGCCATCAGGCGCTGCGCCTCACCGAGCTGCAGCGCGCCGGCGGCAAGCGCCTGCCGGCGCCGGCCTTTCTGCAGGCCCACCCGATCGCGCCGGGCAGCCGTTTCGAGCTGGCGCCCTGCGCTTGAAATCGGGGCCGCCCGGCCTCAGATAATGGCCTGCATAGGAGGACTGCCGCATGTTCAATCTGATGAAGACCGCCATCCTGATGGCCGCCATCACCGCCTTGTTCATGGCGATCGGCGCGCTGATCGGCGGGCGCTCCGGCATGATGCTGGCGCTCATGGTGGCCCTGGGCATGAATTTCTTCAGCTACTGGTTCTCCGACCAGATGGTGCTGAAGATGTACAACGCCCAGCAGGTCGACGAGAGCTCGGCGCCGCAGTTCTACCGCATGGTGCAGGAGCTCAGCACACGTGCCGGCCTGCCCATGCCCAAGGTCTACCTGATCAACGAGGAGGCGCCCAACGCCTTCGCCACCGGCCGTAACCCCGAGCATGCCGCCGTGGCCGCGACCACCGGCATCCTGCGCGTGCTCTCCGAGCGCGAGTTGCGCGGCGTGATGGCCCATGAGCTGGCCCATGTGAAGCACCGCGACATCCTGATCAGTACGGTCAGCGCGACCATGGCCGGCGCGATCTCGATGCTGGCCAATTTCGCGATGTTCTTCGGCGGCCGCGACAGCGAGGGCCGCCATACCAACCCGCTCGTCGGCCTGCTGGTCGCGATCCTGGCGCCGATCGCCGCCGGCCTGATCCAGATGGCGATCAGCCGCGCGCGCGAGTTCGAGGCGGATCGCGGCGGCGCCGAGATCTCGGGCGACCCGCGCGCCCTGGCCTCGGCGCTCGACAAGATCCACCGCTACGCCCAGGGCATCCCGCTGGGCCCGGCCGAGGCCCATCCCGAGACGGCCCAGATGATGATCATGAATCCGCTCTCGGGCGGCGGCATCAAGAGCCTGTTCAGCACCCACCCCTCGACCGAGGAACGGGTGGCGCGGCTGCTGGCCATGGCCGGCGGGCGCTGATGCCGGCTCAAGACTTGCTGCCGTCTGGCCGATACTGGACGGCATGAAGGTCTTTTCCATCGCCACCGCCCCCCTGCTCGCGGTCCTCGTCCTGCTGGGCGGCTGCGACCAGCTGGGCAGCCAGCTGGGCATCGAGGACCCGGCCAAGGTCGCCGCGGCCAAGGAGGCCGAGGGCAAGGCCATCGGCAGCGCCTGCCGCCACGCGCTGCGTGCCATCGAGGACTGCTACACCCTGAACCCCAAGGCCCAGAAGGCCGCGGTGTTCGCCGGCTGGCGCGAGATGGACGAGTACATGCGCGAGAACAAGCTGGAGGGCATCGCCCCGGTGGTGCCGCGCCCCGGGGCCAGCAAGCCGGCCGCCGATGCCGACATCGAGACCGAAGCCAAGGGCGCCTCGCGCGAGACCGACAGCAGCAAGAGCGCCGCCTCCCCGCAGCGGTCGCATTGAGCCGCATCTGAGGCGGCGGATCCTGCATTCCGTCGCGCCCGACTTGGGCCGGGCGGGAGGCGCGGCGATGATGGCGCATCGCCAACAAGCCGAGGAGATTCCCGCCATGCGCAACGCCATCACCCGCCGCCCGATCGCCATCGCCCTGCTTGCCCTGACGGGACTGGGGGCGCTGCCTGCCGCGCAGGCCTGGGGCTGGGGCGGCAGCGAGCGCATCAAGGGCTCGGGCGAGCTCGGCAGCGAGACCCGCCCGCTCAGCGGCTTCGATTCGATCCAGCTCAGCGGCAGCTTCAAGGTCCAGGTGCGCCAGGCCGGCGGCGAGACGGTGGAGATCCGGGCCGACAAGAACCTGCTGCCCTATATCGAAACCCGGCTGGACGGCCGGACCCTGCAGATCGCGACCAAGAAGGGCTACAGCCTGTCCGGCAGCGCGCCGGTGCAGGTCGCCATCGGCATGAGCGTGCTGCGCAGCCTGGCGGTGGACGGCGCGGGCGACATCCGCGTCGAGAGCATGAAGACGCCCGAGCTCAGTGTCAGCATCGCCGGCTCGGGCGACATCCGCTTCGCCGAGCTGTTCAGCGAGAAGGTCGGCTTCAAGGTGGCCGGCTCCGGCGACATCCAGGCCCGGGGCCGCACCAACAGCCTGAGCGTCTCGATCGCCGGCAGCGGCGACGTGAAGGCGGCCGAGCTGCTGGCCGACGAGGTCAAGGTCAGCATCGCAGGCTCGGGCGATGCCCAGGTCCAGGCCGGCAAGCAGCTGAAGGTCAGCATCGCCGGCTCCGGCGACGTGCGCTATGTCGGCTCGCCCGAGATCAGCTCCTCGGTGGCCGGCAGCGGCTCCATCAAGCGCCTGGGCAACTGAGGGGGCGCGCGCCGCTAAGCGCACAGCGCGCCGGCGCAAACAAGCCCGTGCCGCCACAATCGGGCCCATGAGGGCAAGACTGTCGGCGCTGTGGCGCCATCCGGAATTCCGCCAGGGCGCGCGCGACATGATGGGCATCACCCTGGGCATCTCGGCCTGGGGCCTGGTGACCGGCGTGGCCATGGTCAAGAGCGGGCTGTCGGTCGGCATGGCCCTGCTGATGAGCCTGGTGGTGTTCGCCGGCAGCTCGCAGCTGGCCTCCCTGCCCCTGATCGCCAGTGGCGCGCCGATGTGGGTGCTGTGGGCCACGGCCTTCTGCGTCAACCTGCGCTTCGTGATCTTCAGCGCCCAGTGGCGCCTGTACTTCGGCCATCTGCCGCTGACGCGGCGACTGCGCATCGGCTATTTCGCGGCCGACCTCAACTACGTGGCCTTCCTGAAGCGCTTCCCCGACACCCGACCCTCGCCCGACCACGAGCCCTATTTCTGGGGCGGCGTGGCGCTGAACTGGACGGCCTGGCAGGTCCCGTCGATCGCCGGCATCCTGCTGGCCAACCATGTGCCGACCGAGTGGGGCCTGGGCTTTGCCGGGGTGCTGGCGCTGCTGGGCCTGTCGTACTCGCTGCTGAAGGACCGCAACGCCTGGGTCTCGGCAGGCGTGGCCGGCTGCGCCGCGGTGGCGGCCTATGCGCTGCCGCTGCGCCTGAACATCATGGTGGCGATCGCGGCGGCCGTGGCCGCCGGCCTGCTGCTGGAGAAATGGCTGCCCGAGCCGCGCAAGGAGCTGCGCGCATGAGCGACTGGGAGACCGTGCTGGGCATCCTGGGCATGGGGCTGATCACCCTACTGACCCGCGCCTTCTTCATGATCCCCAGGAA
>Ga0255338_1003985_pt1 | contig 16330 bp, 12 predicted proteins | sample MeOH1_35cm_T4_19_FD_203715 | JGI IMG/M metagenome (GOLD analysis project Ga0255338, IMG submission 203715) | Sandy soil microbial communities from University of British Columbia, Vancouver, Canada - MeOH1_35cm_T4_195 | ecosystem: Engineered > Artificial ecosystem > Sand microcosm > Unclassified ...
TGTCAAACTCTTTTAAAATAGCAGCTATCTGCTCCGGACTGAATCGTTTTTTCTTCATTTTGATTAGGTTAATTTATTAGTATTTTTTTCTACTAACAAATAGTCCTAATTTTGGGGGAGCTTACAATTCCAAGGCAACTTTTCTGCAAGACTTCCATTTATTCTCACTATCATTCTCAAAGACCAAATGTGTTTGCTCAAAGAAACTGACCAGTTATCAAACAAATCTATAGCAATATTCAAAAAAGAAAGACTAATCGGCATAACATATTATTTTTGACACCCATACATTATGAAAAAATCAATTAAACTATTACTCTTAAATATTGTTGTCGTATTAATAGGGTGTGTTCCTTCTCCTTCGTCTAGTGACTCTGGGGTACCTTATTCTCCTGCAATAATAACGGAAACTACCACAGCTCCTGCTTGGGTTAATGATCCCGGCGAACTACATTTGATTGCTAGAGGAAAAAAAGGTTCCTGGTCTTGTCAATTCTACGAGCACCGAATTTTATTTGTCTATAATTTTGGAAAAGACACCTTATTGGCAAAAGAAGGCGCCACTAGAAATGAAGACGAGTTTCCACCAATTCTATATTTCTATCTTCCAAATTATGATCTTGCGGTTGATATTAATCACGAAGCGCGAAAGAATCTAGATTTTTCAAAGGCTGACTCCGTTAAAATCACTATTAAACACGGACAAAAGGAATATAACGGTTATGTTCGCAAAGCTGAAAAATGATCTACTTTTTTAAATTTTAACCCAAAGTAAGACTCACCTAAACATGTTGGCCTACCTATAACAGCACATTTAACTTATGCGGCGGACGTGGTAGCGCGGCGCGCGCCGGGACAAGCGGCCCCTTCGGGATATTTTTTGCGGCTCACTAAAAAACAGTTATCTTCGATATAACCTTTTGTCGGTATAGACAGGTGATGCTTCGGAAGCCCGCCTGCCACTATCTGCAAACCGTTATAACCAATGGCGGACGGACTCTCGCTTCGTAGGCAACTTTTCGGTAGACAAGGGAATTCTCGTCTGGCTTTAAAGAGGCAGCTTTAATGTTCCCCACACAAATTTAAGGTAAGCAGACTGCTCCTACATTTGTTTAGTTAATGCAAATTTCTATTTTTGTTTGCATATATACTTTTTCTAATTATGAAAAAATCAATATTTCTGGTTACTAATTTTCTTTTTTTAACCGCAATATTCAATAATTTATGCGCTCAATCCCCAAATTGGATTTGGTCAAAAAAAGCCGGTGGTGCAATGGGTGATGGCGGTTATGGTATCGCTACCGATGCGGTCGGCAATAGTTATATAACCGGAGAATTTCAAAGCCCGACAATAACTTTTGGGACTACTACACTTAACTGTTCAGGCAACAAAGACATCTTCGTAACAAAATTCGATCCAAGCGGAAATGTACTCTGGGCAAAAGGTATTGGAGGGTCTTCCAATGAAGTTAGTTGGAGTATTTTTGAATCTGGTGGTGACGTTTATTTAACAGGTTATTATGAGAGCACTTCTCTAACTATAGGTACAACAACACTTAGCAATGCAGGTCTAGCTGATATTTTCCTCACAAAATTTGACGCTAATGGTAATGTAATATGGGTAAAAAATGCGGGGGCGACAGGAAATGATCAAGGCTGGGCGGTTGCAACTGATCCGGCGGGAAATGTTCTGCTTATCGGATCGTTTGCGAGTTCTGTCCTCACTCTTGGCTCGTATACATTAACCAATACAGGAAATAAAGATATTTACGTAGCAAAATTCGATTCAAATGGCAATGTGCTCTGGGCGAAAAGCGCTATCGGAACGGGCGATGATTTTGGAGGTTCAATAATTTCAGATATAAACGGCAACGTTTATATCGGGGGTAGTTTTGTGAGTCCAACATTAAGTTTTGGAACCACAACTTTAACTTCCGCCGGAAGCGATGATGTTTATTTGGCCAAGTATGATAGCAATGGTAATGAACTCTGGGCAAAAAGTTCAGGAGGAGTTAACGGGGATTACGGTGGTAATATTGTTTTAGATGCTTCTGGGAACATCTGTCTCGCTGGGTATTTTTCAAGTCTCTCTTTTACGTGTGGTACAACTACTTTGAATAGACTTGGACCTTCAATCGATGGCTTCGTGGCTAAATATAATCCGAATGGAAATCTTGCTTGGGCCAAAAACGTTGCAGGAACAAGTGGAGTATTTTGTTACGGCATTTTAACCGATACAGGAAATAATGTATACGTATCAGGTGATTTTACTGGAACGCTCAACACATTTTCCCCTACTGTTCTCTCCAGTTCAGGAAACAAGGATATTTTTGTTGGCAAATTCGATGGAAACGGCAATCCGATATGGGCTATTAATGCCGGAGGCAACAGTATTGAATCCGGTTATAATTTATCGCGGGATGCCGCCAACAACGTATATTTAACGGGAATGTACGTAAGTTCCCCGGCAAGTTTCGGTACCAATACACTTTCGTGCTCTGGGGGCTCTGATTTCTTTATTGCTATGCTTGGGAGTACGACATCAGGAATAAACGAAAACTATTTTTCTGATTTAACGGCAGTTTTTCCAAATCCATTCTTTGACCAAACAACACTTGTATTTGAAAGCGCTATGAATAATGCAACCTTGACGCTCTACAATTCCATCGGACAAAAAGTAAAAGAATTTCAGAAGTTAAACGGAGAAGAGATGGTTTTACAAAGAGATAATTTACCTTCCGGAATGTATTTCATTCGAATAGTAGAGGGGGCTAAATTAATTGCAACAAAAAAACTTATCGTAACCGATTAGCGGTAGTTAACGACAAAAAGTTGGCTGACTTAAAAATATGCTAACACTCAACAGCGGACAATGCCTATAATTCTGTGTGGCCGCCACAGGTTATAACAGCACCTACCAGTAATTGGCGCGGACGAGGTACTATAAAGTTTAGTGTCTTTAAAAAACATTTGTGGTTATAGATAGTTGATGTTTCAAAATGCCAACTACTGGTAGCCGCCAAACGTTAGGCGCAAGCCGGCCGGACATATCGACATTTATGATTGACTTTAGAATAACAACCCGACAAAAGTACCTGATAATTATAAGCTCGCTGTTACTCATTCTTCATTTTTTCGTAATCGGACTACCAAAGCGTGTTACTGATATAATTAACGTTGACCTTGTGCCTTTTGACACTGTTATTTACGCGTTGAGCTATGGTTATATACTTTATATCTTGCAAAGATATTTCGACTTCTATAGCCTGAACACTTTAAAAATAATGACTCGCGTGATGCTTTTCACTGAATTAGCTAGTTGTATTATTGTAATTCTATATTCATTGGACATTATAGATTTAATGGTAGTTAAACCGTTTCTAACGGTTTCGACCTTAATAATTGAATTGCTATGGATAATTTCTTTAATGCAAATTAAAAATGGAGGTTATTCTGCCGTTACATCATTATATAAATATAGTCTTGCAATTATTGTGACATTTTTTATCGGATTGACTATCGCTTTAATTATAGCTTTTGTTTTAGAAATTATATCAATCTATAATATTCAATACATTGTTTTATCTATTCCTTATATTTTCATCATCGACTTTGCAGTTAAACTTAACCGTGTTGACCCGGCCAGCGCCTAACAGCGTTTGGCTGGCCAGCTGGCTTTTGTCGATCATTGTGCGGTGCATGGACAAGTTGTCTGGCACGTGGTTGCTAGCCTCGCGCAAACTGGCTCAAATTTTCACTGGAAATTTGCCCTACCTGACGAATAATCTTTTATCTTTAAATAGCTTTTGCAGGTATAGATGCAGGAAGCTCCGAAAGCCAAACTGCATAAGCCGCAAAAACTTTAATTGCAAGTGGATACTATGTTGAAATAAAAAGAACTGATTGTTTTCTAAACATAAAAACTATGTCAAACGTAACAAAAAAGAAGCTGTCACCAGAACAACGCGAAGAATTACTCATAACATTGAAAACACGTTTTGAGAAAAATATGAACCGCCATAAAGGTCTTGAATGGGCTAAAGTACAAGTAAAGCTGGAAGCTAATACTGAAAAATTGTGGTCGCTTAATGAAATGGAAAAAACGGGTGGTGAACCGGATGTTGTTGGTTTTGATAAAAAGTCGGGCGAATATATTTTTTATGATTGTTCAGCGGAAAGCCCTAAAGGCCGCAGAAGTATTTGTTACGACCGTGAAGGACTACAGTCAAGGAAAGAACATAAACCAAAAAACAACGCTATTGATATGGCAGCCGACATGGGCATTGAGGTATTAACAGAAGAACAATATAGAGAGTTGCAGAAACTTGGAAATTTTGATACGAAGACATCGAGCTGGGTGAAAACACCTTCTGATATCAGAAAACTTGGCGGCGCCCTTTTTGCTGATCGACGCTATAATCATGTCTTCGTATATCATAACAGTGCGCCCTCTTACTATAGCGCCAGAGCGTTCCGCGGCTCGCTAAGGGTCTAAATTTGGCTTTGAATTTTAGTAATTCGTCAAACCTCAAAAAGTCTTTTTATTTTCTCTTTTACTTTTCCTTAGATGAAAAGTAAACAATCCGCCGCGGCGGATCAAGGCCCGTTGATCTTGCTTGACGCTTTTGATTTTTTAGTTAAACCCTCAAAAATTACTTTTTGAGTTTGTTTTTAATTGCCACTTTTTCTTAGTCAAAAAGTGGCCAAAAGACAAGGCGTTTCGATCCTTCCGCCCGCACTTAATTTTTCCGGAAAATTCAAGCGACGTAACTTATTTTGCGCCGTTATAAATACTCAATGCGCAAAATAAAAACGCAAGCGCCCTCGCTGAATTTTCACGAAAAAATTAATTCTCGCTAGCCATGCTCGGCGAAACGCCAGTCCACCGCTCTAAGATTTGTGAGATTTTAGTTCTTAACTAATTACTTCTAAAATTTTAAACACAAGCGCCTTTGCTGACTTTCAGACGAAAAATCAATTCACCCTTCCGCACGCTCAGTGACGGGCCATTCAACCGCATAAGAGCACGGGGAAAATTAATTCTCGTCCAACCTGCTCGGTAAAAGGCCAGTACCACTACTCCAAAACCTACCGGATATTCGATCACAACTGATTGTTTTCGGCATATTCTTACCCTTGTTTTTTTAGAACAAACTCTTTATAAATCAAACATTCAGAGTATTTGAGGGGCTAATTTGACGAGAAAATAAATTAATCGAACTTTAAGATTATCTTCCTTTGCGCAGGCGCGCGAGTGTAACATAAATTCGTTGGTGTATTAAAAAGCTGATGTTTTTTGTTCAACTATTTCAATTTTTGATCAGTTTGGTTGTTACAGTATAACCTTTTTCAGAAGATACTCTTACAAGATACATACCGGAGTTCAAACTACCCATATCGTCAAGATAAAAAGCGTATTCATCTGCTGGCAGATAATCGGTAGCTACAAACTTTATTAATTTTCCATTTATATCAAACAGTTCAATTCGATAAACATCCGGACTGGTTATTTTTAACTGAATAACCGCCCGCGACTGTACAGGGTTTGGATAGACTGATATGGATGGAGAATTTTTAACTAATTTGGAAATACCTGTGGTAACAACAGGACAAGTACCATAACTATACATATTGGCATCCATCCAGGCCAATCTTGTAGCAATCCAGCTTTTCATGGCACTCAATTCTTCAGCGTATGTTTTTGCATAAGGCGTTGGATTAGGCCAAACATAGGTTCCTAAGATCGCGTATCTTTTAAAATGCCTCACCTGTGCCTGATTAACCAGGTTATGAATTGAATCAATCACCTGAAACAATTGTGTTGTATCCAAATACGTATTTCTTAATTCGGTATACCTGCAGTAAAGTTTATTTTTGAAAGTAGAATCCTGTACTAATTTATCCCACCAAAACGGAACCTGCCAGGGATCATTACTACAAACCGAATTGAATTTATATGACCAGCCACTTGTTAAGCTTCCACTGCAATAATTTGCGTTTTTGTATGCCAGATTGTAATCCCACACTGGTCCTATTTTCAATTGCCCTCCTTTAGTAATTTTTTCTTTGTACAAATAAGTACTTAATCTGTATCCGTCAACATTTCTGCTCAGCTCATTAATAATAAAATAATCAACAAACGAGTTTACAGAAACGTATTTGGCATAACCTGTTAATGGATCCTGAAAATTTGCTCCATTAAGCGCTACCTCAAAACTATCTACACAATCCTTAATATACTTTCTCTGCTTTTTCATAATTGCAATCGTATCAGGATATTGACATGTGAAACGTACTTTTTGATTGTTTGTTGAATTGTTTGGAAGAATGGATGAATACCACGAAGCCGGATCTTTATCAATATTGATTATATATCCTCCTGTGATTTCAGTTCCAATAGTGTCTGCCGGATTTAATTTACTTATATCAACCCTGGCGGTATCTCTTTTTATCTTCTCCTGAAAAACATAAACACCCTGATAAACACCATTTATAACCAGTTCGCAAAATTTACCTCTCGATGCCCAGCGTCCCATCTTTCTTGAAAGATCGTATGTTATTACATTTCGCATAAGCGATTTATCGTCATATGGCGCGTATAAGATCCAGTCGTTTTCAGGTGGCATTCCTAAAATGGAAACATCTAAATTATTCCCAATTCCATCGCGGGTTTCTAAACCATATTGCTTTTGCGGAAAGGAAAGAGAAGATTGACCACGAATTTCGATCCCAATATTTCCGTTATAATTATTATAAGGATTTGTAACATAATTGGTGGCGCCTGGTCCGTTATAGATGACACCCATTTGCGCCGTTATCTTGGTGCCGGAGGGGATATTTTGTGTTCCTGTATTTACTACCACTATTGGCAAATCAGACGACATAAACGAAACTTTTCCCGCAGGTTTACTACTAAAAGTGATACTCCATGAATTTAAAGTTCCTGTTTTTGTAGCAGCCTGATCTTTAATGGTCAATTTCCAAACTCCATTAGGGTTTGTACTATTATTAATATTGGATAATGCCTCATAAGGTGCATAAGAATTATTAAAAGGAGCAACGCCGGCATTTATATTTGTAGGAATGGTATCAAAAAACTGTGTATTCGTAAAATTTAATCCCGTTCCACCGTTACCATTAGTTAGTTTAGCCGTTTTACCTGAAGGGCTTTGAAGGGTTACTACAAGATCCTGATCCCTTTGATGTGTAATATTGATCATAGCCGATTCTAACCCGAAACCAAGCAGATTCATGCTGGTTGGAAGTCCCGTGACATTCAACGTATAGGTTGTTGTTGTGTTATCCGGAATGGGTAATAAAGGATTGGAAGAAAACGTTTGCGCCTTTCCAAAACAAATACTTAAAACAAAAAGTAAAAAAATAAATCTTCTCATTACACCAAATATAGCCCTAAACAATTTTAGAATAATGGGGGCATTTAAAATTAATTAATCTTACAACCCGGACCCGACAGTCTTACTTATCAATTCCTGGATAATAAAAGCCCAAATAGTAAAATAGCCTAAAAACCTTTTGTACATTTAATACAGTTTAGTGCGCTTTAACAGTTTTGCCACCACCTGTAAACATGAAAAAAAAGAACCTACATAAACTTTTATTTTTTTTATTTACCTGCTTTACATTCACGAGTTGGACCTCCGGTAAAGAGAAGCCTGATTTTTCATATAAGACTTTAGGCAACATTGCTAATTTTTTTGAAAACGAAAATGATTTATTGACTTTTTTTGAATTTAAAAAAGGAGACGTTGTTGCTGAAGTTGGTGCGGGTAACGGACAAAATATTGCCGGACTATCGCTTTTAACAGATAGTTTGATGTTATATGCTCAGGACATAAACAGCAAGAGCCTGAATAAAAAAAACTTTGACAAAGTGATTAACCGGTGTAAAAAGTATAAAAATCCAACAACTTGTAATTTTCAATTATATATTGGTACCGAAAAAACAACAAATCTACCTGACAATTTCTTTGACAAAATAATTTTAAGTTCAACATTTCATGAATTTACTTTTATGAACGAAATGCTGTCGGATATTTATAAAAAACTAAAATCTGGCGGAAAGCTTTATATTCTTGAATCGCAATGTTTAAACAAGGCTCATAAAAATTATTCGGCAGAAGAAGCAATTGCTTTAGCAAAAACAAATAATTTCAACTTAATTAAAAAAGACGGTAAAGACTTAAATGGCAGCTCTGGACTTTACAGGATCGTATTTATGAAATAAAAACCTGAGCGAACACTACATTTGTTTTATAGCTTTGGCCAACGCGGATATATTTATCGGAGCTTTCTGAACAACACAAACTCTATTCGGCAAAACCGAGAAACATAAACCCTTGTATTAATTCGCGTTCATTAATTCATAATTGTCCGGCAACCAAACACTAAACACACTTCCCTTTTTAAGTTCGCTTGCCACGCTAACACGGCCTCCAAGTAGCTCAGCCGAATTACGGACTATGTAGAGTCCAAGCCCAAATCCGTTTACTTCGGTTGATGCCCTGGTAAACAAATCAAATACTTTTTCTTTCCAATCATCTGCAATACCCTCACCGTTATCTGAAACCTTTATAAGCACACCGTTATTATGCTCAAAGGCCTCAAGCTTGACAAACGACTTTTCCTGTTGACGCCTTCTGTATTTCACGGCATTACTTGCAAGGTTTTCAACAATAGATTTAAGTAGCAACCTGTCAGTTTTTATTTCTAATCCTTCCTGAACGATTTCTGTAGTATCAACTTCCATTGCATAATCTGTTTGTTTAATATTTTCCATTACTTCACTGAATAATATTTCAAGATTAATATATTCAAGTTTAAGTTTTCCTTCAATTATGCCCGATACTTTTAATAAACCTTCAAGCATTAAATCCTGTTTATCAACAACCCCCGATATCTTTGAGAGATAATCCAATGTTGCTTCCGAATCTGATACTTCTATTCGCGCAATATTTATTAATCCCTTTATAGTTGTTAGGGGAGATCTTAGGTCGTGGGAAGATCTGTAAATAAAATTTTTCAAATCCTTATTCCTTTGCATTGCAATCGTTTTATTGATTTGATTTTTTTGCCTGTATCCGTAAATTACAATGAACGCCAATAACAAAATAAAAAGAAAACTTATGACTAAGGTGTATAAAATACTGTTTCTTCTTTCAAGCTCAAAAGTTTGCATTGCTTTATCTTTGGAAAGCAATTTTATTTGTTGCTGCTGATCTTTTACTTTCATACGCGCCTCTACCTCTGCCATTTGCTTTGCGCTTGCATCATTTACAATACTATCCTTTAAAAGCGTGTATTGATTAATATAAGAGTATGCTGCTTTATAATCGTTCAGCTTTAAATATAAATCAGCTAAAGATTTGTTAGCATACATTTGTCCATTCATGTATCTGATCTTATTAGCTATGGAAAGCTGCTTCAAAAGACACTCCATTGCCCGGGCCTTATTATTCATTAGAATATAAACATCGGCCAAATGGCCATAAGAATCACAAACTCCTTTTATATCTCTGTTATCTTCTCTTAACTTAAACTCTTTATTAAAGTATTCAAGGGCTGTAGCATACTTTTTTTCATCAATTGCTATGAATGCAAAACGGCTATATGCCGATGCCACTTCCTTAAAGTGTATGTTTTTAGCACCAATCTCCTTTATAATAACCATAGCTTTATTTATATACTCCTTCGCTTTTTCATTTTGTCCTAATTCCTGGTATGTGCCTGAAAGGTTACTCAAACAAAGTACCATATTTCTTTTTTCACCGAGTCTTTCAAGTATGGAGTAGTCACGTAGTTGAACAGTAAGCGCTTCCTGTAATTTACCCTGGTAATCATAAACCAAAGACATATTATTAAGGGCCATTGATACATCGCTAAGGTTACCAAGTTTTTCAGAAAGTTCTATGGCTTTCATATAATATTCGATTGATTGGGGGTAACTTCCAATATAACGGTATAAATTACCATAACCTTCATACGCATAAGATAAATACTCATTGTTTTTGAGGCTGATAGCCTGCTGTTCAAGCAACGCCAGATATTTTTCGTAGTTAGGATAATCTGCAATTCTACGGTAGCAGCGGGCTATCCAATAATAACATTTCATTACTCCCTCCGGGTAATTTGACTTTCCAAGTAAAGTAATTCCCCTTTCTAGCTGTATTATTGCCTCTTCATGTTTGTTATAATCATGGGCGAGCCTTCCCATCGCATAATAAGCTAGTCCTTTCCCCTTTATAAATTGCAATTTTTCAGATAACAACACCATATAACGGGCGCATGTTGCAGAAGTGGTTGAATCTTTCTGCCTGAGATCCATAGCAAGCTTAAAAAGCGTATTTACTTTGGTGGTATCATTGGGTAAACTATTAATTGACCTTGCAAGACTATCTTTTGACGCATTGCTTTTTAGCGAGAAAATTAATGTAACAAATAAGGTTATTCTCTTAATATTATTAATCATAATGAAAAGAATAGTAATGGCCATATAAATTAAACTGTTAACTATATTTTATTCCTTCACCAGATTTAATACTTGCATTGTTTCATATAAGAGCATATAAGTAATTCAAAATTTCTTTGACCAATAATGTTTATACGGCAGAACCAAAAAAAAGGTTTTGGTTTTTTCAACTTCCTTAAAACTTATGTTAACCTTTTAAAAACCGGCTCATAAGTCTGTAAGCTTTTTTCCAATAATGAGGTATCTTTGGGGGCATAAAATGAAAGTAATTACTTACAACGTTAATGGCATCCGCGCCGCTATGGGCAAAGGCCTCATCGAATGGATCCGCCAAACTGATCCGGATGTTATCTGTTTCCAGGAAATTAAAGCCAGTCCTGAACAATTCGGGGTTTTTGAATTTGAAGAAATGGGTTATCATCACTATTGGTACCCTGCTCAAAAAAAAGGCTACAGCGGTGTGGCCATTCTATCTAAAACACAGCCAAAAAAAGTAGAGTATGGCTGTGGCGAAAAGATATACGATGACGAAGGCCGCATCCTTCGCGCAGATTTTGAAAATTGTTCGGTAATGAGCGTTTACCACCCCAGCGGCAGTAGCGGCGAAGAACGCCAGGCCTTTAAAATGCAGTGGCTCTCGCATTTCCAGGAGTATATTAACGGCCTAAAAAAAACACACGATAAGTTGGTAATTAGTGGCGATTTCAACATCTGTCATAAACCCATTGATATTCACAACCCCGTTTCCAACGCCAAAACCAGCGGCTTTCTTCCCGAAGAACGCGAGTGGATGGAGCAATTTGTGCAAAGCGGATTTATTGACGGTTTCCGCCATTTTAATAAGGACCCGCACCAGTATAGTTGGTGGAGTTACAGGGCCGGCGCCAGGGCTAAAAATTTAGGTTGGAGAATTGATTATAACATGGTAACAAATAACCTTGAAAACTCTCTGAAACGCTCGGTTATTCTTCCTCAGGCAATGCACAGCGATCACTGCCCCGTTTTACTGGAACTTTCTTAAAAGGGGGATTTTTAAAATAAAGGCTAAAATTCTTTAAAAAATATTAGGCAACTCCATTGTAAAACATATATTTGTTGTTTGAAATTCTCTTAACACACGATATGAATAAAATATTAATTGCCTCAGCCACAGCTTTATCGCTGTTTTTGTCATCCTGCAGATCATGCGAAACAAAAGAGCATGATAATAACGGCAGTTCGCAAGAATTAACTGGCGGGGTTTATATGGGTGGAATTTTAAGGGTTAACGAAGTAGAAACCTTCAAAAGCCTTATGCCTATTTCCATCAATGAAGTTAACAGCTTTCACATTGGTACCCAGGTATATGAAGGACTGGTTAAGTTTAGCCAGGTTGATCTTTCCATCACGCCGGGAATTGCCCGTAGCTGGGATATCAGCGATGATAAAACCGAATATGTTTTCCATTTAAGGAACAATGCTCAGTTTCATAACGACCCTTGTTTCACAAATGGCAAAGGACGCATGGCTACAGCGGCCGACTTTAAATATTGCTTCGACCGTCTTTGTTCAAGCGACCCCAACAACAATCAGTTTGATGTAACTTTTAAAGACAGAGTTGTTGGCGCTAATGAACACTTCGAAGCAAGTAAAAAAGGTGCTGGTCCTGGTGTTACAGGAGTAACCGTTGTAAACGATTCTACATTAAAAATCAAATTAATTCATGCTGATGCAAGTTTCCTAAACGTTCTTGCAATGCCAGGTTGTTATGTTTATCCTAAAGAAGCGGTAACCAAATACGGTAACGATATGCGCGTTAAATGCGTTGGTACGGGTCCTTTCTTTGTTGAAACTGTGAAAGAAGGAGAAGTGGTAATTATGAAAAAGCATCCTGAATATTGGGGTGTGGATAAGGATGGCAACAAGCTGCCTTACCTTGATGGTGTTAAGTGGTCATTTATCCGTGACAAAAAATCAGAGATTCTTGAATTTAAACGCGGTAACCTTGATATGGTATACCGTATTCCTGTTGAAATGTTCCATGAGTTTATGGGAGATCTCGAAAATGCCAAGAACCGTAATTCAGAATTTGAAATTGTTTCATCAACCGCTTTAAACACCCATTTCTACGGATTTAATATTCAGGCTAATCCTGTATTTGCCAAGAAAGAAGTTCGCTTAGCATTCAACTATGCTATTGACAGACATAAGATCGCAGACTTTACTATTCAGGGTGAAGGTACTGCCGCTGATTATGGCATGGTTCCTTACACTGAAGGATTTGAAAAATCAGGTTATGATTTTAAATCATTAAAAGGTTATACTTTCGATCCTGAAAAAGCTAAAGAATTATTAAAGCAAGCCGGCTACCCTAATGGTAAAGGATTCCCTGAAATAACACTTGAAATCAATAGTGGCGGTGGAGATCGTAATATCTTAATTGCGGAAGTAATTCAGAAAATGATCAAGGAAAACCTTGGCATAACTATCAACATCAACACTGTTCCATTCCCTGAGCATATTGAAAACGTTCAGTCAGGCAAAAGCGATTTCTTCCGTTACGCCTGGGTTGGTGACTATCCGGATCCTGAATCGTTCTTAACCCTGTTCTATGGCAAACACGTTCCTGCAAGCATGAGTGAGAAATCATACATCAACTTCTTCCGTTACAAAAATCCGCGCTTCGATTCATTGTTCATGGCTGCTCGCCTTGAACCAGATAACAACAAACGTTATAAAATGCTTTCAGAAGCTGAAGCTATTGTTCTTGAAGATGCTCCTTTCATGCCAATATTCTACGATGAGAACTTTAGATTGGAACAGAAAAATGTACGTAACCTTCCTGAGAATCCTATGAATTTAATGGATATGGCTACAACCTACCTGATTCCGCCGGATAAGATGGCGAAGAAATAATAATCAACAAAAGGCCTGAGTAAATTCAGGCCTTTTTAATTTTTATCCTATGAAGAAAATTCTCTTTTTAGCTTTGGTCATTCTTTTTTTCGGCTCTTTTAATGCAGTTAAATCGCCAAAAATAAAAATCAGGAATGGCAGTTTTACCATTAATAAATTTAAAGTAAATACCAACTGGTCGCTGAAAGAATTTATTGATTTACTTGGTAAACCGGAAAAAGAAAAAGACGGTTTTAATAAAACTCATACTTACGATAACCTGGGAATTATCCTGTTTGAAAAAGCGGAAGATAAAGTGCCTACCGGCAAAATACTGGAAGTACAGTTTTATTTTGACACATCACTCGAAAAAAACGAAAGAACGCCAGAAACTGCATTTAATTCAACAATAAGAGTAGATGCGCTTAAAGCCAGTAAAAAATTAACTCCAAAAATAATGCGCGAAAAACTTGTTGACTGGAAAGAAACAGACAGCTATATGAAACATAATTTCAGAATGCACAAAGGCGATCTTTACATTTATTTTCGTTTCAATGATGATGAAACCGCTCTTGCGAAAATGAGCATAGGCTTAAACAACAAGCAGTAATTTCCTTTATCCGATAAAGCTTCTTTCCCGCATCCGATAATTTTAGTAATTTAAGGCCTCAGCCATGGCTAATCAGTATGTTATAATAGTTGCGGGGGGCGTTGGTAAAAGGATGCAAACCGAATTACCAAAACAATTTGTTCAGGTATGCGGTAAGGAAATTATTCTGCACACCATTATGCGATTTTTAAATTTCAATCCATCGCTCCAAATAATTATTTCAGTTCACCCCGATTACTATGAACTTTTAAAAACGCTCTTAGCAAAACATCAGTATGGAAGTATTAAGATCGTGCATGGCGGCCCTACCCGCTTCCATTCAGTAAAAAACGCATTAGATACGATTAATGATTTGAATACTGTTGTTGGAATACACGATGCCGCTCGCCCTTTTGTTAGCATAGATACTATCAGCCGTTGTTTTAATGTTGCTCAGCAAAAAGGAAATGCAATTCCGTCCATTGCCCTGCATGAAAGTATTCGTGAAGCGGATGACAAAGGAAACAAAGCAGTTAACCGCGATCGTTTTCGTATTATTCAAACACCGCAATGCTTTCGTGTTTCTGATATTAAAAAAGCTTTTGAATTGAAATTTCAGGAAAGCTTTACCGATGATGCCTCGGTGTTGGAAGCCGCAGGAGGAACTATAAATCTTGTAGAGGGAAATGAAGAAAATATTAAAATCACGTTACCGAAAGATCTTTTAATAGCAAAAACTTTTATTGAGAATGAGCAACGAAGAAATATGTGACGCGCTTGAACTGAGCGGGAAATTGCTTGAACTTCATAACGACAATCCTTTTAAAGCAAAAGCATACGCCAACACTTCTTATAAGCTCTCAAAATTGAGATATGATTTTGAAGGTAAATCCTTGAAAGATATTGAAGGTATTGAAGGCGTTGGTAAAAGTATTGCCGCAAAAATACACGAACTGATGCAGAACGGAATTACCGCCGAACTGCAGGAGTTGATTAATAAAACACCCCATGGTGTAATTGAAATGCTTGGGGTTAAAGGTTTGGGACCAAAAAAAGTTGGACAGCTCTGGCGCGAATTACAAATTGAAAGTGTTGGAGAATTGCTATACGCCTGTAACGAGAACCGCCTGGTTACTCTCAAAGGTTTTGGATCTAAAACACAGGAATCTGTTAAACAAAGTATTGAGTTCAGATTATCAAATGCTCAAAAAACACATTACGCTGCAATTGATAAGTTTGTACAAAAATTAGTTGAAACGATAGTTAAAGGACAGCCTGGCATAAAAGCTGAAGCAGTTGGACAAATACGCCGCCATTGTGAAGTAATCGATCGCGTTGAAATATTATTGAACGGAGAAAAAAAAATTGATACAAGTGACATTGAAAAACTAATTCCACTTCCCGTAAATTATATTTTTAGTAGCCCCGATGAATTTAATTATCATTTATTAAGCCTGACCGCAACTGAAGAACATAAACAAAAAATAGGTTTTGATAAACTAAAGCAAACTGTTTTTAATAATGAAGCTCAGATATATTCTGAGCTTAACCTTCAGTTTATAGAACCTGAATTACGGGAAGGCTTAAAGGAAGTTGAACTGGCGCGCGAAAATAAAATTCCGTCACTTATTGAATTTACAGATTTAAAAGGGATCCTTCATAACCACTCCACCTACAGTGATGGAGTTCATACATTAAAAGAAATGGCGGACTATTGCAAAAAGCTTGGCTATGAATATTTCGGAATTTGTGATCACTCCAAAACAGCAGTTTATGCCCAGGGATTGAGCGTGGAAAAAGTATTACAGCAACAGCAGGAAATTGATGAACTAAATGCAGGATATTCTGATTTTAAAATTATTAAAGGAATTGAAAGCGATATTTTAAGCGATGGCTCATTAGATTATCCCGTAGATATTTTAAAAACTTTTGATTTCATAGTTGCTTCCATCCATTCCAATTTTAAAATGACGGAAGATCAGGCAACCAAACGCATTATAAAAGCGGTTGAAAATCCTTACACATCTATTCTTGGCCACCCCACAGGCCGTTTGTTACTCGCGCGTCCGGGCTATCCTATTGATCATAAAAAAGTAATAGATGCCTGTGCAGCTAATAAGGTCCATGTGGAATTAAATTCTCACCCATACCGGCTTGATATTGATTGGCGCTGGATTGATTATTGTATGGAAAAAAATGTTATGATTTCTATCAATCCTGACGCGCACCATAAAGAAGGATTTTATGACATGTACTACGGCGTTTGTGTTGCCAGAAAAGGAATGCTAACAAAGCAAATGTGTTTAAACGCTTTGCCACTTCCTGAACTTTTAAATAAGTTTAAAAAATAATTATTGATAAATTTTAATTTATAAGTCCTG
>Ga0255338_1003986_pt1 | contig 16325 bp, 11 predicted proteins | sample MeOH1_35cm_T4_19_FD_203715 | JGI IMG/M metagenome (GOLD analysis project Ga0255338, IMG submission 203715) | Sandy soil microbial communities from University of British Columbia, Vancouver, Canada - MeOH1_35cm_T4_195 | ecosystem: Engineered > Artificial ecosystem > Sand microcosm > Unclassified ...
TTCTCGCTCGGCGCCTCCGAATATCTCGCCAAGCCGGTCGATCGCGGCCGCTTGATCGCGCTCATCCAGAAATTCGTGGCAGGCAAGAAGGGCGGCCGCATTCTCGTCGTCGACGATGACGCCGACGTGCGCTCACTAGTCCGGCGCACGATCGAAGACGCCGGCATGCAGGTTGCCGAAGCCGCCGACGGGCGGGTCGCCCTCGATTGGCTCAATGAAAACGACCGTCCGTCGCTCGTCTTGCTCGATCTGATGATGCCTACGATGGACGGCTTCGAATTCCTGCAACATGTCAGGAATAGACCCGATTTTGCCGATCTGCCGATCGCGGTGCTGACCGCGCAGAGCTTGACCGAGGAAGAACGCTGCTTCCTCGCCGAGAATACGCTCCTGGTCCTCAGCAAGAGCGCGCAGCCGATCGGGAGCCTTGGGGCGGCGCTTGCCGCGATCGTCGGCCGTGGTCAGGACGAAGCGCGCAAGACCGGCTGACAGAACAGGTTGATGGGACTGCCATGGCGAAAATTCTGCTGGTCGAAGACAATGAGATGAACCGGGATATGCTGTCGCGGCGTCTCAATCGTAACGGCTTTGAAGTGATCATCGCCGTGAACGGGCAAGAGGGTGTCGATCTGGCGACGTCGACCAAGCCCGATCTGATCTTGATGGATATGAGCCTGCCCATCCTCGATGGCTGGGAGGCGACCAAGCAGGTCAAGGCCAATCCCGAGACGGCGAGCATCCCGGTCATCGCGCTGACCGCGCATGCGATGGTCCATGATAAGGAGAAGGCACTGGCCGCCGGTTGCGACGAGTTCGATACCAAGCCGGTCGAGCTGCCGCGGCTGCTCGCCAAGATCAATGCGCTGTTGGGTGTTTCTAACTAACGCAGCTTGCAATCAGGTTGCATATCCGGTCATTCCGGGACGCTTGCGAAGCAAGCGGGTCCGGAATCCATACGCCGCAGCGTTAGGGGTTATGGATTCCGGGCTCGCTCGCCTTCAGCTCGCGCCCCGGAATGACAGAGAGTAATACACTTTGGGGAGATGCGGATACTCCGCATCGATATTTATGACATCGGATTGCAGTCGGATGCCGTGCGAACGGCCCGGCCGCTATCGCAAGTGCAATTAGAGGCTCGCTGAATCTCATTGTGACAACCGCGCGACGCGAGATTGCGCGCGACGGTTCATAAGCGCGTCGGCTGTCGTCATAGTCATCAGGCTTTCGCAAACGGCGACCAGTGTGCGTTTCTCGCAACGAGCCTCGGGCTGCGCTCGCCGATCCCATGAACGCAACGACCATGTCAGAGTTTGTGGATGCGCGCGCTTTGTATGGCGCGGCACCGGTGGATGGCGATGCGCCCGCCGGCATAGATGTTCGTGGCGAATCCGAATTCGAACAGCTTGAAGCCGAAGTGCGGCGCATGGATGCGGACGGCCCTGCTGCCGTCGACTGGCGCAAGGTCAATTCGCTCGCGCTGAACATCCTGTCGTTGCGCTCCAAGGATATCCTGGTCGCGTCGTGGACGACTTACGGCCTGTTTCGCACGGAAGGTTACGTGGGGCTCGCCGTCGGCCTCGGCATTCTCCGGGGTATGGTCGAGAGCCATTGGGACGGGCTCTTCCCACCGGTCAAACGCGAGCGGGCCCGCGTCGGCGCCATAGATTGGTTGGTCGGACGCCTGACGCCGGTCGTTGTCGAGAGCGCGCCGTCCGATGCCGACCAACCGGCGGTGATCGCGGCTTATGATGCCGTGAGCGATCTCGACCGTTTGCTGGGCGAGAAGCTCGTCAAAGAACAGGCCGCCTTGGGCGAGCTGTTTCGCGCCTTGCGGCCCTATCACGATGAGGCCAAGCGTGCGATCGCCGCCGCGGCCGAACGCGCAGCCGAAGCGGCGCGCGCCGCTGAAGAAGCGGCATCCGCGGCGCAAGCCGCGCCGACGGCAGAGCCATCGACTTCATCCGCGCAAGCTGCGTCTGCGCCTGCTGCTGCGGTTCAAGCGCCTGCGGCCGATGGTGATTGGCTCGGCTTTGCCGATCGTTTGCCGGACATGCTGCGGCAGTCCTCCGCGGCGTTGCGCGTCGCTTCGGCGCAGAATCCGCGCGCCTATCTGCTCAATCGTATGGGCTCCTGGCTGCGCTTCGATGCGCTGCCCGCCGACACCGGCGGCCGCACCATGGTGTTTCCGCCCGCCGACGCCATCGCGGCGTTGGAAGCAAAGGTTGCGGCCGGTCAACACGCCGATGTCGTCGCGCTTGCGGAAGAGCTCGCCTGGACCGGGCCATTCTGGCTCGATTCGCATCGTCACGCTTATACGGCGCTCGAGCAGTTGGGCGCCGCCTTCCAGCCGGCGGCGCTCGCCGTGCGGGCTGCGATGGCCATGCTGGTCACGCGTTATCCGAAAATTCTCGAACTGGCGTTCAGCGACGGCCGTCCTTTTGCGGACGACGAGACCCGCGCTTGGGTCGCTATTGGCGCAGGTTCGTCCGCCCCGGCGCGCAATGCGACCGATACGGCGGTGACGGAAGCCCACAAGCACCTCGTTTCGGGTCAGGTGCAGTCCGCTTTCGACACTTTGACGGCTCTCCTCCGCAGCGCGGAGGCGGGACGGGGGCGCTTCGTCGGACAGCTCGCGCAAGCGCGCTTCTGCATGGACACCGGCTTCGTCACCACGGCCGTGCCCTTGCTGGAACATTTGGACGATTTGGCGGTGGAGCGCGATCTGGAAAGCTGGGAGCCTGATCTCGCGCTCGACGTCGCCGAGCTGCGCTACCGCGCGCTCATCCACTCGGACGCCAATCAACTGATCGACGAAGCACGGCGCCGCACGGCGCTCGAACAGATCAGGTCGCGGGTCGCCCGCATCGATATCGGACGGGCAAGTCAGCTTGGCCGCCGCTGAGATTATTCGCAACGACAGGGTTGAAGGGGGATAAGCATGGCACAAGAAAGCTCGGTCGCTCCGAAAGAGCGCGTCAACATCCGGTTCAAGCCGGCCACCGGCAACGTGAAGGAAGAAGTCGAGCTGCCGCTCAAGCTGATGGTGCTCGGCGACTTCACCGGCCGCGCCGACGACCGGCCGGTCGAGGAGCGCGATCTCGTCAGCGTCAACAAGGACAATTTCGACGAGGTCGTCAAAAGCCAGAACCTCAGCCTCGATCTCTCGACCGAGAACAAGCTCGACGAATCGCCCGAGGCCGGCAAGATGTCGGTTTCGCTCAAGTTCGAAAGCATCAAGGACTTCGAGCCGGAGCGCGTCGCGCAACAGATTCCGGAAGTGCGTACCCTGACCGACCTGCGCGCCGCCTTGGTCGCGCTGAAGGGGCCGCTCGGCAACGTGCCGAGCTTCCGCAAAGCCATCCAGAACCTGCTCGAAGACGACGGTGCGCGGCAGCGGCTGCTGAGCGAGCTCACCGGCAAGTCCGAGTAAGCGGATCGACACCTTATTACGGAGCGCAGGCGCTATGACCGACACGAGCGTGCAGCAACAAAACGAAGTCACCACGACGACCACCGATCTGTCGCTGCTGGACCAGATCTTGGTCGAAACCAAGATCACGCCGCGTGACGAGGGCTACGACGTCGCCCGCCGCGGCGTCGCCGCCTTCGTCGCCGAGCTGATGAAGCCCAACAGGGCCGACGAGAAGGTAAACAACGCGGTCGTCGACCAGATGATCGCCGAGATCGACCGCAAGATCTCCGAGCAGCTCGACGCCGTGCTGCATACCGAGCAATTCCAGCAGCTCGAGTCGGCTTGGCGCGGCCTGAAGTTCATGGTCGACCGCACCGACTTCCGCCAGAACATCAAGGTCGAGATCCTCAGCGTCTCCAAGGACGAACTGCTGACCGACTTCGAGGACAGCCCGGAGATCGTCAAATCGGGCCTCTACAAGCATGTCTACACGGCCGAGTTCGGCCAGTTCGGCGGTCAGCCCGTCGCCGCGATGGTCTCGGCCTACGAGTTCACGGCCGGCGCCCAGGACGTCAAGCTCATGCAGTATATGAGCGCGGTCGGCGCCATGTCGCATGCGCCGGTGATCGCCTCGGCCGCGCCGGAGATGTTCGGCGTCGAGAAGCACGAGGACATCGCCAACCTCAAGGACCTGCAATCGATCTTCGAGGGTCCGAAATACGCCAAGTGGAATTCGTTCCGCGAGAGCGAGGACTCGCGCTACTTCGGTCTCACTCTGCCGCGCTTCCTGCTGCGCCTGCCTTACGGCCCGGACACGGTGCCGGTGAAGAGCTTCAACTATCAGGAGCAGTCGGCTGGCGAGACCGACAATTATCTCTGGGGCAACGCCGCTTTCGCTTTCGCGACGCGCCTGACCGACAGCTTCGCCAAGTATCGCTGGTGCCCGAACATCATCGGTCCGCAGTCTGGCGGCGCGGTCGAGAACCTCAACCTGCACACCTATGAATCCATGGGCCAGTTGCAGAGCAAGGTGCCGACCGAGGTGCTGATCTCCGATCGCCGCGAGTTCGAACTGGCCGATCAGGGCTTCATCGCGCTCACCATGCGCAAGGGCTCGGACAACGCCGCGTTCTTCTCGGCCAATTCGGTGCAGAAGCCGAAGAACTTCGGCAACACGCCGGAAGGCAAGACGGCGGAGCTCAACTACAAGCTCGGCACGCAGCTTCCTTACATGTTCATGATCAACCGCCTCGCGCACTACATCAAAGTGTTGCAGCGCGAGAACATCGGTTCGTGGAAGAGCAAGGAAGAGCTGTCGAGCGAGTTGAACAACTGGATCCGGCAATTCGTCGCCGACCAGGAAAACCCGTCGGCCGAAGTGCGCTCGCGGCGGCCGCTGCGCAAGGCCGAAATCACCGTCGAGGACGTCGAGGGTGAGCCCGGCTGGTACCGCGTCGGCATGGCTGTGGTGCCCCACTTCAAATACATGGGCGCCGACTTCACGCTGTCGCTGAAGGGCAAGCTGGATAAGCAGTAGACGGTGCCCAAGGTGGATGGCGTGTGACGCACGATGTTTGATCGCGGCTTGCTGGAACGGCTGGAGGAGGCGGGGGAGTTCCCCGTCTCCTCGTCCGAACATGGCGGTTCGTTCGACCGCTACCAGGTCAGCGTGCTCGACAATCTGCGGCGCATCCTCAACGCGCGTCAGGGCTGCTGCGAGACACGGCCCGATTTCGGCATGCCCGATCTCAACGACGCGATCGGGCAGGGGGCGGACGCGGTGCTGGCCGTCGCCCGCGCGGTGAAACAGCAGATCGAGATGTTCGAGCCGCGGCTGGAGAACGTCCAGGTCCGCTTCAGCGCCGATCCGGACAACCCGTTGCAGCTTGCGTTCCATGTCAATGCGGTGCTGCGCTTCAACGACCAGGTCGAGCGCGTATCCTTCGATACGATCCTGAGCGACGACAAGCGCATCAAGGTCAGGGGCTAGGCGATGCCGCTGAACCCCTTCTACGAGGACGAGCTTTCCTATCTGCGCGATCTCGGCCGCGACTTCGCACAAGCTAATCCCAAGCTCGCGCCGTTTCTCGGCAGCAACGCCAACGATCCCGATGTCGAGCGCCTGCTCGAAGGCTTCGCCTTCCTGGTGGCGCGGCTGCGCCAGAAGCTCGACGACGAATTCCCGGAATTCGTGCACGGCCTGTTGCGGATGGTGTGGCCGCAATATTTGCAGCCGCTGCCGCCGATTACGACGCTCGCTTTCGCCCTGACGCCGTCGGCGAGCGCCGCCAGCCTGAAGATCCCGGCCGGCACCAGCGTTCGCTCGCGGCCGGTCGAGGGGACTGCTTGCGCGTTCGTCACATCTTATTCGGTCGACGTGCTGCCGCTCGAGATCGCCGACGTCGCGCTCGAGAACCGCACGGGCTCGGCGCGCCTGACCTTGAGCCTGAAGGCGACCGGCCAGCAGAACCTGTCATGCCTGCAGAACGGCAAGCTGCGCCTGTTCTTCGCCACCGAACGCGAACCGCAGGTCGGCCGGCTGTTGCTGGCATGGCTCTGCCGCAATCTGACGCAAGCGACGATGACGGTGGGCGATCGCCAGGTCGCGGTGCTCGGCCCAAGCAACGTCACGCCGGTTGGCTGGGACGATGAAACCGCCGTGCTGCCGTGGCCGCGCAACGGTTTCTCCGGCTTCCGCGTCATCCAGGAATACCTGACCTATCCGTCGAAGTTTCTCTATGTCGAGCTGTCGGGCCTCGCGCCTTTGGCGTCGGTGCAGGAGACAGCCGGCAAGCTCTCCTTCGAATTCCGCCGACCGTTCCCGGAGCAATTCCGCGTCGGCGAGGGGCAGATCCGGCTGAACTGCACGCCCGCCGTCAACGTGTTCAGCCATGAGGCCTCGCCGGTCCGCATCGAACGGGCCAAGACCGAATATCGCGTGCTGCCGTCGGGCGGACCGAATTTCAGCATTCGTTCGATCGACCGCGTGGTCGGCTATGTGCAGGGCCGGCCGGAGCGGCTCGAATTCGAGCCGTTCGATCTGCTCCGTCACGATCTGCCCGGCATGCCGGCCGACCGCGCCTATTTCCGTCCGCGCATCCGGCCGGCGGTGGTCGGCCGCGGCGTCGACCATTACGTCAGCTTCGTTGACCGCCTCGATCTCAACCAGCGGCCGCCGATCGAAGTCGCCACCTTGCAGCTCACCTGTTCGAACGGTCCGGTGGCCGACCGCCTGCCGGTCGGCGCCATCGACCAGCCGACCTCCGACACGCCGCGCTCGGTCACCTTCACCAACATCACGGCGGTGACGCCGGAGGTGCCGCCGCCGATCAATGACGGGCTCTTGCGCCGGCTGACGGCCAATCTCGCCCTCAATTACGGCGCCATCGCCAATGTCGAGGCCTTGCGCACCGTCATCGCGACTTACGACTTCCGCGCCGTCTTCGACGTGCAGGCGCGGCGGCGACTGGAACTGCTGCTCGAAGGCATCGACCGCTTCACGACGGGCGACGTCGATCACGTCGTACGCGGCGCGCCGATCCGCATGCGCGAGATCGAACTGGGCCTCGCCGATACCAAGATCGGCGGCGAGGGCGAGTTGTTCCTGTTCGGCGCGGTGCTCGACGCCTTCCTCGCAAGCTTTGCCGGCATCAACATGCTGCACCGTTTCTCGGTCCGCGGCATCGAAAGCAACGCGCGATACACATGGCCAGCCAGGACAGGATCGATCAGCCCGTTCTGACGCCGGCCGACGATGCCAGGGACCTCGCGTCCTTCGGCTTCTTCTCGCTGGCGCAGCTTCTGGAACGCCGCTATGCCACCGCGCCGCCGATCGGCTCGACGGAGGACCCGGCGCGCGACGCCGTGCGCTTTCGCGCGACGCCCATGCTCGGCTTCCCGGCCGAGGAGATCGCCGCGGTCCGGCCGGCCGCCGAGCAGGACGACCGGCTCGACGTCTACGTCAATCTGCTCGGCCTGCATGGCCCGTCGTCGCCTTTGCCGGCCTTCTATACCGAACGCGTCATGCACGCCGACGGGGCCGGCGCGCTGGGCGATTTCTTCGACTTCTTCAATCACCGTCTGATCAGTCTGCTGTTGCAGATCTGGAAACATTACCGTCATCATCTGCGCTTCGAAGAAGGCTCGGTCGACGCGATCTCCGTCCTGGTCGGCGCTTTGTTCGGGCTGATGCCCGCCGACACCAGCGAAGACGAACGCGAATGGCGGGCGCGTTTGCTGCCGCATGTCGGCGCACTCAGCCTGCGCAGCCGCTCCGGCCGCCTCGTCGCCGGCATTATCGCCAGCCATTTGGATATTCCGGCCAAGGTCGAGGAATTCATCTGGCGTGAGATCGACATTCCGGCCGAAGCGCAATGGCGCCTCGGCGATAGCGAACTCCAGTTGGGCATGAACACGGTTGCGGGCGAGACCATGCCCGATATCGCCGGCAAATTCCGGCTCTGCCTTGGTCCGCTGACCTATGAGCAGTTTCTGTCATTATTGCCCGGCCGCCAGGCGCATGGCGTGCTCTGTCGCTTGATTGGCTTGACCCTGCGCGAGCCTTTGGCCTGGGACCTGCGCTTCGAATTGGCGCCCGGCATGGCGCCGCAATGGGCACTCGGCCAAAGCGAATTGGGCTGGACCACTTTGATGGAGCCGCAGCCCGATGCGTCCACAATCGTCCTGTTATGACTGTCATGGAGAGTTCACACGCATGTCCGATGTATGGCGGTAGGGGCGCCGCGAGCCTGCGGCCATCGCTGTTCTTCGGCATGCTTGGACAGCGATCTTGGCAGGGCGATTCTGTTTAGGTCGGTCGCGATGATGGGGGGCATGCGAGCCAGCCGGCCGGACTTTTTGACGTCATAGGAAAGGGCCGCGCGCCTATGCGGCCGGGCCGGTGTCATGCGGCGTTTGAGGACGTGGCGCGCTCGGATCGCCGAATGTCTTTATGCGTAAGGCTGAGCAAGGTGGAGGATGCGCCTCGTACTCGCAGTTGTCGGAGAGAATGCCGAGCCTTTGGGCCGCGACGCCAAGAAGGCGTTCGGACCGGAAGGCGGCAGTCTGGGACGCGGCATCAGTTGCAACTGGCAGCTCCCGGACCCGACCAACACGCTTTCCGCGCGTCATGCCATGATCGGCCATAACGGGATCGGCTTCACGATCACCGATACGAGCACGAACGGCGTCTACGTCAATATTGTCGATGCGCCGCTCGGCCGCGGCAACACGGCGCCGTTGGCCGATGGCGATACGCTTTATCTCGCCAGCTACATCATCGCCGTCTCGATCGAATCCGATCCGGTGGATGACCGCCAGAGGCTCGGCCTGACGTCAAACGCCGTGCGTATCGGCGGTGGTGCGACGACGCCCGGGGCGGCATTTCCGTCTGACAATGTAAAGCCGGCGCCTGTGGGTGGCTTGTTGGACCACAGTGCGCAGACGCCGGTCGATCCATTGCTGGCCATCGGCGGCTCGGCGAGCGCGGGCATCCCCATGCCGTCGCGTCCGACGCCTGCCGCGCCGCCCGCGCTTCAAGATCCGCTCTTGATGCTCGACGCACAGATGCGCGCTGAATCACCTCTTCCGATTGACGAGGACGTGCCGCGCGGCCGTCCGACGCCCGCGCCGATGCTGCCGGACGGGTCGCATCTGCGCGTGCCGCCGGGTCAATTCCCGCCGCTGCCGAGCTTCGATCAATTGCAGCCGGGGGGCCCGCCTACACCCGCGCCATCGGTGCCGCCCGTCCTCCCCCCGCGTGTCGAGGCGCCATCGCCTCCCATGCCGAAGGCCGCGATCATTCCGGACCATTTCGACTTCAGCGATCTGCTGCCAGGCGCTTCGTCGTCGCCGCCTCAGAGCGTTGCGCCGGCGATCCCGGTGATGCCCGCGTCTATGCCGAACCCGCCACCGCTTCCCGCATCGCCGGTCGCGCCTGCGCCGCAGCGCAAGCCGCTCGGTCCCGCGCTGGCCAATGATCTCGTGGCGTTGCGTGCACCCGGCGCATCGCCGCCGATGCCCGGCGAGCGCGTGCTCGATCCGTTGGCCGTGCTGAAGGAGCGCGCGGCGCAGCGTTCGCCCAGTGCTGCTTTGCCGCCGGAGCCGCGTCCAATGTCGGCCGCTGCAATGCCGCCAGCACCTGCGATGCCCGGCGGCGACGATCTGCGTGTCTTCTGGGAGGCATTGGGGTTGGACGCAGGTCTGGTGCCGCCCGAGCGGCGGCAGGAGGTTCTGGCGGAGCTCGGTCAGGCGCTGCGCGAAATGGCCAACGGACTGCATGCGGTGCTCGCCGCACGCGCGATGGTGAAGAACGAATTTCACATCGAGCAGACCCGCATCCGGTCCGGCGACAACAACCCGTTCAAGTTCTTCAAGAGTGGCCCCGACGCCTTGCGCAAGTCGCTCGGCAATGAGCAGGGCTACATGCCACTGTCGCGCTCGGTGCGCGAAGGCTTTCACGACATCAAGGCGCACGAGGTCGCGTCGATGATGGCGATGCGTGCGGCCATCAGCAACGTGCTCACGCAGATGAGCCCGCAGCGGCTGGAAACCGACGGTGTGAGCACCGGGCTGTTCGGCGGCCGCGCCGACAAAGGCAAGCTCTGGGATCACTTCGTCGAGGTGCATGCGTCGATGGTGAACGATATCGACCGCACGACGCGTACCTTCATCGCCGACGAATTCACCCGGGCTTACGATTCGCAGATTGCGACACTCCGGAAAAACGAAGGAAAGCCGCTATGACGATGCCGCAAAACCGGCTTCGACGGAGGCTTGTCCTGGCGGGTGTGCTGCTCGCCGCGGTGGGCGTTGCCGCGTGCTCGACCGACAAGAGCGCCAAGACGACGCCGATCAAGTTCGTCGTGCAGGCCGATCAGCTCGTCAATCCCAACGCGCGCGGCGAGCCGTCTCCCGTGGTCGTGCGCATCTACGAGCTCAAGTCGACGACGAACTTCAATCAGGCGCAGTTCTTCGAGCTTTTCGACAATGACACCAAGCGACTCGGTCCCGATCTCGTCGCCAAGCGCGAGCTCGAGCTCAAGCCGGGCGACAAGGTCGATTTCGAGCGCGAGACGCCGTTCGAGACTAAGAATATCGGCATCACCGCCGGCTTCCGGCTCGGTGACGAAGCGCAATGGCGAACGACCGCCGCAGTGAAGCCGGACCGCAACAATTCGATTGTCATCAAGGTGACGGCGCAGGCGATCAGTGTCGAAGAGGAAGCCAGCCGCGATTGGTTCAAGGTCTTCTGACCTTGCCACCGGCTGTGACGCGATGAGAGGGCGGGACGAACAATGGCCGTGACGAGTAAGCCGATCTGGACCGAAGGCATGCTGGTGCGCCCGCAACACCTGCAGCAATATGATCGCTGGATCGAGCAAATGCTCGAGAACCGGGTAGGCGGTCTTGTCGGTCACGGCTGGGGCATCCGTCGTCTCGCCTTCGACCGGGATCTGCTGGCGCTCGGGCAGCTCGCTTTGACGGAGTTCGAGGCGATCATGCCCGACGGCACGGCGTTGTCCTTGCCGGAGCACGGCCGCCTGCCGGCTTTGCGCGTGCCGCCGCCCGCCGCGAAGAATGCCCTGCTCAAGATCGGCATCGCGGCGCGGCGGCGTGGCGGCACCGAGGTGTCCTCGGCCGCCACGCCGGCACTGCGGCACGAACAGGAAGTGCTGCAAATTCGCAACGTGACCGCGCCGGAAAAGCCGGCGGTCGATGTCAATGTCGCGGCCTTGACGACACGCTTCGTCTTCGAAGGCGAGGCCGAAGACGATTTGATCACGCTGCCGATCGCACGCATCAGGGACATCGACCCGTCGGGCGCGCTCGCTCTGTCCGATACCTACGTACCGCCGGCGACCGACATCCATGCCGTGCCGCGGTTGATCGCGCTTCTGAACGAGGTCAGGTCGCTGCTGCGCAGCCGCGCCGAGGCGCTCGCCGCACGCGCCGATCCCTCGCGCTCGAGCGCGGACAGCGCCGGCCTGATCGATCTTGTGACGTTGTCGATCGTCAACGGCGCCGAAGCCGTGTTCGATCACTTCGCGGCGACGCGCGGCCAGCATCCGGAGGCCTTCTTCCAGGCGCTGCTCGATCTCGCCGGCCGGTTGTCGAGCTTCTCCGGCGACCGACGCAAGCCGGCCGACCTGCCGGTCTACCGGCATGAGAATCTCGAGAGCAGCTTCACGCCGGTCATCGATCTGTTGCGTAAGCTCTTGTCGGTCGTCATTCAGCATTCGGCGGTTTCGCTGCCGCTGCAGGATCGTGGCTACGGCATCCTCATCGCCGTCATTGCCGACCGCACGTTGTTTCAAGACTCGCGCTTCGTTCTGGCGGCGGTCGCCAGCGTGCCGACCGAGACATTGCGCGCGCAGCTTCCGGCGCAGATGAAGATCGGCTCGGTCGAGCAGATTCGCGATCTCGTGAATCTGCAGTTGCCGGGCGTTCCGATCCGCGCGCTATCGGTTGCGCCGCGCGAGATGCCCTTTCTGCAGAACGCCGTTTATTTCGAGCTGGATCAGTCGGTCGAGTTGTGGCGCAGCCTGCCGCGGTCGGCCGCCTTCGCCTTCCACGTCAGCGGTGACTACACCGATCTGCATCTCGAGTTCTGGGCCATTCGCGGCAAGCGCGGTTGAAGATCATGGATGAGCCGACCGTCGTCGGACGAAGGCCAGTCGGACCGACGCGCACCAACCAGCGCGGCCAACCGGCCGCGAGCGTGTCGCCGTTGCTGCCGCCACCGGCCGTTCCGCGTTCGGCCGCACCGGAGCCCGAGCCGGATGCCGGCGATAACACCGAACTGGTCTCGCAACTCGTCCTCGAACCGAAATCGCCGGATGACGCACTGGTCTCTGCCGCGGCGCCGCTGTTCCTGGTCGTTGCGCAACTGCGCAACATCGTCGAGAACGCCAACGTCGCCGCGCTACGCAAGCGCATCGTCGAGCAGTTGCGCCGCTTTGAGGAGCGCGCGGTGCGTTATCAGGCGCGCGGTGGCGATGTCAGCGCCGGCCGCTACATCATGTGCGCGCTGATCGACGAGGCGGTGATGACGACGCCCTGGGGCAGCGCCAGCGCCTGGAGCGACAACAGTCTGCTCAACCAATTCCACAACGAGACCTGGGGCGGCGAGAAGGTTTTTCAGATCCTCGATCGCGTGCGCAACGAGCCAGCCAAATACGTCGCGCTGCTGAAGCTCTTGGACCTGTGCCTGTCGATGGGCTTCGAAGGCAAGTACCGCGTGCTCGATGGCGGCCGCGAGCGGCTGGAGGATCTGCGCACCGAGCTCGGGCGTATGCTGCGCGATCACGCGCCGACGCCGTCGTCCGAGCTGTCCGTGCAATGGCATGGCGTCACCGCGCGCACCGGAGTGCGCGGTTACCTGCCGCTCTGGATCGTGTTCGCCGCGGCGGCGCTGATCGTGCTCATTGCCTACAGCTTCTTCCGTTGGCGGTTGTCTGGCGAACTGGCGCCGGTCGAGCAGCTGCTCGGCCTCATCGGCCAAGCCGGGTCGCGCTGAGGAGGGCTCGCGATGTTCGGTGCGCAGATTGCAGCTCTCTTCACGGTTCGCGGCATCGTCACGCTGATCGGCCTTGCGGCCATTGCCGCTTTGATCTGGTTCGGCGGCCCTTATGTGGATGTCTTCGGCCAGCAGCCTTTGGCGTCGCCCTTCGCGCGCGGCATAGCGATCGCCGGGCTGTTCGCCATCGTCCTGATCGTGACGTTGACGCGCTATTGGCTCGCCCGCCGCGCCAACCGCCGCGTGATCAAGTCGCTGATGGACAGCGAAGGACTGATCACGACCTCCGACAACCGCTCGCGGGAAGAAGTCGAGCTCATCCGCGAACGCTTCGAGGATGCGCTGAAGGTGCTGCGCGACACCGTGTTTCCGGGCAAGCGCGGCCCGAGCTATCTGTTCGAATTGCCGTGGTACATCATCATCGGTCCGCCCGGCGCCGGCAAGACGACGATCCTGCGCAATTCCGGTCTCGAATTTCCGCTGGCCGAGCGGCTCGGCGTCGATCCGGTCGCGGGTTTCGGCGGCACGCGCAACTGCGACTGGTGGTTCACCGAGGAAGCGGTGCTGATCGACACCGCCGGCCGCTACACGACGCAAGACACTAATGCCGAGGTCGATCGCGCCGCCTGGCGCGGCTTCCTCGATCTGCTCGCCACGCATCGCCGGCGCCGGCCGATCAACGGCATCCTGGTCGCCATCAGCCTGTCCGATCTGTTGCTGCGCGACGAGGGCGGCCGCCGCCGCCATATCGAGGCGATCCGCTCGCGCATCCAGGAGCTGCTGAAGACCTTCGGCATGCAAATCCCGGCCTATGTGCTGATCACCAAGTGCGATCTGGTGTCGGGCTTCAGCGAGTATTTCGACAGCCTCGACGAGACGGCGCGCGCGCAGGTCTGGGGCAAGACGTTTCCCATCGAAGGACCGGGCGACCGGCTCGTCGACGTCACCTCGCTTGAGATGCAGGAATTGGCGGAGCGGTTGGAAGTGGGATTGCCGGCGCGCTTGCACGAGGAGCGCAATCTTAGCCGTCGCGCGATGATGTATGCCTTCCCCAAGGAGTTCTGGGGTGTGCGCAACGCCATCGCCAGCTTCGTCGGCGAGGTGTTCCGGTCGAGCCGCTTCGAAGGCCGACCGATGCTGCGCGGCATCTATTTCACCAGCGGCACGCAGGAAGGCACGCCGATCGACCGCGTCATCGGCGCGCTCAGCCGCAACTTCGGTTTGCAGTCCGGCCAGCGTGCCTCGCCGCTCGGCCAGGGCAAAGCGTTCTTCATCCGCCGGCTGCTGACCGACGTGATCTTCGCCGAGCAGGGGCTGGTCGGCCGTAATTCGAAGCTCGAGCGCAAGCTCGCGCTGGTGCATGGCGGCGGCTACGTCGCCGCGCTGTCGCTGATGGTAGGTGCGCTGCTCTTGTGGTACGGCGCCTTCACGCGTAGCGACGCGCGCATCAGCGACACCAAGGTCGCGGCCGAGGCGGCGCAGGCGCGCCTGCGCGAGGTGCGGGCGCCGGCCGACTTGAAGGCGCTGCTGCCCGCGCTCAATGCGGCGCGGCAGGTGCGCGTCGCGACCGGCGAGGACAGCTGGTTCGCCTGGCTCGACGGTGTCGGGATCTCGGCGACGCCCACGCTCGCGCCGCTCGCGCAATCCGCCTATGACCGCGTGCTCACCGACAGCCTGCTACCGGCCTTCGCCAATCGCCTGGTGGCGCGGATCGACGCGCTTCTGCGCACCGGCAACGACGCGCTGCTCGATCAGGTCAAGGAAGCCTTCCGTACTTATTTGATGCTGGGCGATCCGACGCATTTCGACCGCGCCAAGGTCGCGCAGGCCATGCGCGACGAGACCGCGCTCGCTTTCGCGCTCGATCCCACCGGCGCGGCGCAAACGAACACGCACTTCAACCGCCTGATCGAGCTGCTGCCCAAGCCGATCAACATCGACGCGCAGTTCGCCGATCGTGTGCGCGCGCGGCTGACGCGGCGGCCGCAGGTGGATCAGGTCTACGCCAAGCTGCTGCGCGAGGCGGCGCAGAACCCGCGGCTGCGCGCCATCGATCTCGTCAGCCTGCTCGGCCCCGGCCAGCTTGAAATCTCTCAGCCCCGCGCCGCGCAGATCGCTTTTCCGGCGCTCGATCAGCCCGACGGCGCGCGCTTCTTCGACGCCGCCGCCATCCCTGGGATCTTCACCCGCGACGGCTTTACCGAATTCATGCTGCCGCGCCTGCCGCTGTTGGTGCGCGAGGAGCAGGGCGCCGACTGGGTGCTGGCCGGCGGGCCGATCGACAGCAACGACACGCAACAGATCGTGCAGAAGGTCGCCGACCGCTACGTCGCCGACTACATCCGCGTCTGGACCAATGCGTTGCAGAGCGTGCGCGTCGTGAAATTCGACGACATGCGGCGCGGCTCGGCGGTGTTGCGCGGCCTTGCCGGACCGCAGAGCTCGCTGCAACAACTGCTCGGCGCCGTGCGTGACAACACCACGTTGCCGGCGCCGGGGGAGCGGGTTGCGGCGCAGGCGGGCGGTGCAGGTGGCGCGGTCGGTGCGCAACTTGCCTCGGCCGCGGGCGATGCCGCCAATGCCGCGTTCACCGCCGGCTTCGGCAATGCGCCCTGGCCCGGCACCCGCATCACCGAAGCCTTCCGTCCCTTGGCGCAACTGGCCATGGCCGGCGCGGGCGGACAGCCGGCGGCGATGGACCGCGTGCGCGACCTGTTCGGCGGCCTTTACGCCGTGCTGGCCAATGTCGCGACCGCGCCCGACCCCGGCCAGGCCGCCTTCCAAATGGTGCAGCGCCGGGTGAAGGACCAAAGCAACGACGCGTTTGGTGCCTTGCGCGCGGATTCGGCGATACGGCCCGAGCCGGTGCGGACCATCATGAACGACATCGCGATGTCGACATGGCAGGCGCTGCTCAAGCAAGCGCATGAATATGTCGACGCGGTGTGGACGCGCGAGGTGGTGCCGGTCTGCCAGGGCGTCATCTTCCAGCGCTATCCGATGTATGCCTCGGCAACCGAAGACGTGACGCTCAAGGACTTCGGCGACTTCTTCCGGCCCGGCGGCGTCGTCGACGACTTCTTCCAAAAGTATCTCTCGGCGCTTGTGGTCGACCGCCGCACGGGCCTCGCGCCGGCCTCGATCGATGGCGCGACCGCACCGCTCCGCGCCGATGCGCTCGCGCAATTCCAACGCGCGCGCGAAATCCGCAACGCCTTCTTCAGCGGCTCGGGCTCGGCGCCGGCGGTGAAGTTCAGCATCAAGCCGGTCTTCCTCGATCCGAGCCTGTTGCGCGCGACCTTCGTCATGGACGGCAAGGAAGTCGTCTATCGTCACGAACAGCCGCGCGCCTACGACCTCGAATGGCCGACACGTACGGAAGCCAGCACCGCGTCG
>Ga0255338_1003988_pt1 | contig 16321 bp, 14 predicted proteins | sample MeOH1_35cm_T4_19_FD_203715 | JGI IMG/M metagenome (GOLD analysis project Ga0255338, IMG submission 203715) | Sandy soil microbial communities from University of British Columbia, Vancouver, Canada - MeOH1_35cm_T4_195 | ecosystem: Engineered > Artificial ecosystem > Sand microcosm > Unclassified ...
CGGAGGCGTCGAAATCGTCGACGCGGCGGAAGGCCGCCTGCACCACCGGCACCAGCACCAGCTGGGCGATGCGCTCCAGCGGCTGGATCACGAAGCTTTCGCTGCCGCGATTCCAGCAGCTGACCATCAGCTGGCCCTGGTAGTCGCTGTCGATCAGGCCCACCAGATTCCCGAGCACGATGCCGTGCTTGTGGCCCAGGCCCGAGCGCGGCAGGATGAGCGCGGCCAGGCCGGGATCGCCGATGTGGATCGCCAGGCCGGTCGGGATCAGCGTGGTCTGGCCAGGTTCCAGCGTGAGCGGCGCGTCCAGGCAGGCGCGCAGGTCCAGGCCGGCGGAGCCGGGCGTGGCATAGGCGGGCAAATAATTGGTACCAGGCTCGGCCATGCGGGCATCGAGCACTTTCAAATCAACAATGGTCATCGGGCTTGTGGCTGGAGGCGCTCGGCGATCTCGCGGATCAGCGCGCGCGCCAGGCTCAGCTTGTCGTTGTGGGGGAGTTCGCGCTCGCCGGTCGCATCGACCAGCAGCAGCGCATTGTCGTCGCGGCCGAAGGTCGCCGGGCCGAGGTTGCCGACGATCAGCGGCACACGCTTCCTGAGCAGCTTCTCGCGCGCATGCCTGGCCAGGTCCTGGCTCTCGGCCGCGAAGCCGACGCAGAAGGTCTTGGCCTGATCCACCGCAGCCGCCACCGCGGCCAGGATGTCGGGGTTCTCGGTCAGCTCGAACAGCGGCGCGGCCTTGCCCTCGCCGCCATCCTTTTTCTTGATCTTGTGCTCGTTCATCTGCGCCGGCCGCCAGTCGGCCACGGCCGCGGTGGCGACGAAGATGTCGTGCCGCGGCGCCTGCGGCAGCACCGCGTCGTACATCTGCTGGGCGGTCTGCACGTCGATGCGCTTTTGCACGCCGCGCGGCGTCGGCAGGTGCACCGGGCCGGCCACCAGGGTGACGGCGGCGCCGGCCTCGGCCGCGGCGCGCGCGATCGCGAAGCCCATCTTGCCGCTGGACAGGTTGGTGATGCCGCGCACCGGGTCGATGGGCTCGAAGGTCGGGCCGGCCGTGATCAGCAGGGTCTTGCCGCGCAGCAGCTTGGGCTGGAAGAAGGCGATCAGTTCGTCGCGCAGCTCCTCGGCCTCCAGCATGCGGCCGTCGCCGGTTTCGCCGCAGGCCTGGTCGCCGTTGCCCGGGCCCAGCACCAGCGCGCCGTCGGCCACGATTTGCGTCACATTGCGCTGCGTGGCCGGGTGAGACCACATCTCGCGGTTCATCGCCGGCGCCACCAGCAGCGGGCAGCGCTGGGCCGGCCGTGCCAGCGCGCTCAGGCTCAGCAGCTCGTCCGCCCTGCCCTGCGCCAGCTTGGCGATGAAGTCGGCGCTGGCCGGCGCCACCAGCATCACGTCGGCGGTGCGGGTGGCGTTGATGTGCGCCATATTGTTGGGCTCGCGCGCATCCCACTGGCTCAGCAGCACCGGGCGATTCGACAGGGCCTGCAGGGTCACCGGGGTGATGAACTGCTGGGCCGCCTCCGTCATGATCACCTGGACCGTGGCCCCGGCCTTGACCAGCAGGCGCACCAGCTCGGCGCTCTTGTAGCAGGCGATGCCGCCCGAGAGGCCCAGCAAGACATGCTTGCCGGCAAGTTGTGTGGCTTCGAAAGACATGGCGCGCACTCTAGCAGGCCCGGCCGCGCCGGCGCGGCCAGGGCTTATGCTCTGCGCCATGCCCGTCGACTACCTGGCCCGCCTTACCGCCCCGCGGCGCAGCCCGCGCACCAATCTCCATCTGGGTGCCAGCCTGGCCTTCGTGGCCGGGGCCCTCAATGCCGGCGGCTTCCTCGCCGTGGGCCAGTACACCTCCCACATGACCGGCATGGTGTCGAGCGCGGCCGACCATATCGCCCTGGGCCAGCTGAGCCTGGCGCTGGGGGCCCTGCTGGCGGTGCTGGCCTTCGTGGGCGGCGCGCTGAGCACCGCCTGGCTGGTCAACTTCAGCCGCCGCCGGCATCCGATCTGGGCCTATGTGCCGACCCTGCTGCTGGAGGCCGTGCTGCTGCTGGTGTTCGGCCTGGTGGGCAGCCAGCTGCTGCCGCACGCGATCGAGCGCGTCTCGCTGACAGCCCTGCTGCTGAGCTATGTGATGGGCCTGCAGAACGCGCTGATCACCAAGATCTCCAACGCCGAGATCCGCACCACCCATGTGACGGGCCTGCTGACCGATCTGGGCCTGGAGCTGGGCCGCCTGCTGTACTGGAACCGCAGCCCGGGCCGGACCAAGGTGATGGCCAACCGCCGCAAGCTGCGCATCCACATCAGCCTGGTGCTGGCCTTCTTCCTGGGCGGCCTGGCCGGCGCCCTGGGCTTCAAGCATGCCGGCTTCATCTCCACCGTGCCCCTGGCCTGCGGCCTGGTGGCGCTGGCCGCGGCCAGCCTGCTCAGGCCGCAGCGGGGCGACGCCTGAACACCAGGTCCCAGACCCCGTGGCCCAGCTTGAGGCCGCGGTTCTCGAACTTGGTCAGCGGCCGGTAGGCCGGCTTCTCGGCATAGCCGGCGGCCGTGTTCTCCAGCAGCGGCTCGGCCGACAGCACCTCCAGCATCTGCTGGGCATAGGGCTCCCAGTCGGTGGCGCAATGCAGGTAGCCACCGGGCTGGATGTGCTTGACCAGCTTGGCGACGAACGCGGGCTGGATCAGGCGGCGCTTGTTGTGCTTCTTCTTGTGCCAGGGATCGGGGAAGTAGATGTGCACGCCGGCCAGCGAGCCGGGCGCCACCATCTGCTCCAGCACCTCGACCGCGTCGTGCTGGAAGATGCGGATGTTCGAGAGCTGCTGCTCGTCGATCAGCTTGAGCAGCGCGCCGACGCCGGGCTCGTGCACCTCGCAGCCGATGAAGTCATGGTCCGGCAGGGTCTTGGCGATCTGCGCGGTGGCGCCGCCCATGCCGAAGCCGATCTCCAGCACCAGCGGGGCCTGGCGGCCGAAGACCGCCTGCGGGTCCAGGGTCTTGCCGGCCTCAAAGGGCAGCACGAAGCGCGGCCCCAGCTCGGCCAGGGCCTTGATCTGGCCCGTGCCCATGCGGCCGGCGCGCACGACGAAACTCTTGATGGCGCGCTTGACCGGCGGGTTTGGCGGCTGCTGTTCGGGCTGATCGGACATGGAAGGCGGGAGCGGCTGGAAAGGGCCGGGATTTTAGTCGACCCGCGCCGCGATCAGCGGCCGCGCGCTCCAGGGCGCCTCGGCAGCGCCGATCTCGCAGGCCGCCTGCAGCGCGGCCACGGCCCGCTCGGCGTCGACCTCGCTGCCGGCATGCACCCAGGCCAGCGGCTCACCGGCCTCGACCGTCTCACCCAGCTGGCACATGCTCGAGAAGCCCACGCGCAGGTCCAGCACATCGCCGGGCAGGCGGCGCCCGCCGCCCAGCTCGACCACGGCCAGGCCGATCTCGCGCGTGCGCATCGCGACCAGCCGGCCGGCGCGCGGCGCCGGCACCGGGCGCAGCACCGGCGCCTCGGGCAGATAGACATGGGGCCGCTCCAGCAGATCGGCCGGGCCGCCCAGCGCCGCGACCATGCGCGCGAATTTCTCGGCCGCCGCGCCGCTGTCCAGGGCCCGCTGCAGCTTCGCGCGCGCCTGGCCCGCATCGGCGGCCAGGCCGCCCAGCAGCAGCATCTCGCCGGCCAGCGCCAGGATCAGCTCATGCTGGCGCGGCTCGCGCCCACTCTGCCCGCCCTGGCCCTCGCCCTTCAGGTAGGCGATGGTCTCCTGCACCTCCAGCGCATTGCCGACCTCGCGGCCCAGCACCTGGTTCATGTCGGTGATCAGCGCGTGGGTCGGCATGCCGGCGCCCTTGGCCACCGCGACGATGCTCTCGGCCAGCTCCTGCGCCATCGCGGGCGAATCGGCGAAGGCGCCGTTGCCCCATTTGACGTCCATCACCAGGCCCTGCAGGCCCTCGGCCAGCTTCTTGGACAGGATGGAGGCGGTGATCAGCGGCACGCTCTCGACCGTCGCCGTGATGTCGCGCACCGCGTAGAAGCGCTTGTCGGCCGGCGCCAGATCGCCGGTCTGGCCGATGATGGCGCAGCCGATCTGGCGCACGACGCGGTCGAACTCGGCCGGCGCCGGCATCGTGCGGTAGCCCGGAATCGCCTCCAGCTTGTCCACCGTGCCGCCGGTGTGGCCCAGGCCCCGGCCGGCGATCATCGGCACATAGCCGCCGCAGGCCGCCACCAGCGGCGCCAGCATCAGGCTCAGCTTGTCGCCGACGCCGCCGCTGGAATGCTTGTCCAGCAGCGGGCCGGGCATGTCGGGCCAGCTCAGCACGCGGCCGGAATGCATCATCGCCCGCGTCAGCGCCACGCATTCCTCGCGGTTCATGCCGCGCCAAAACACCGCCATGCCGAAAGCGGCCACCTGGCCCTCGCTCCAGCTGCCGTCCACCAGGCCGCGCACCAGGGACTGGATCTGCGCCTCGCTGAGCGTCTGGCCGTCGCGCTTGGCGCGGATGATTTCCTGAGCCAGCATCGGCGGCCCCTTCCCTGTCAGTAGCCGGAGGCGGGTGCGGCCGCACCGGCCTGGCCGGACAGCAGGGCCAGGATGTCGTTCAGCAGGCCGCTGGCGCCGAAACGGAAACGCTGCGGCGTCAGCGCCGCGGGGCCGAGCTTGTCGGCGGCCAGCCGCAGATAGCGCTGCGCCTCGGCCACCGTGCGAATGCCGCCGCTGGCCTTGAAGCCGGCATGGGCCAGGCCGCTGGCCGCGATCTCCGCCAGCATCACGGCCGCGGCCTCGGGCGTGGCCGAGACGAGGCTCTTGCCGGTGCTGGTCTTGACGAAGTCCGCGCCGGCCATCAGCGCCAGGCGGGTCGCCTCCCTGATCAGCTCGGGCGTGGCGAGCTCGCCGCTCTCGATGATGACCTTGAGCGCCAGCGGCCGGCTGGCATGGCGCAGCTCGGCCAGGAACTCGGCCACCTCGGCACGCTGCCCGGCCATCAGGGCCTTGTAGGGCAGCACGACGTCGACCTCGTCGCCACCGGCCTGGGCGATCGCCGCCACATCGGCCAGCGCGCGCGGCAGGTCCAGCGCGCCATCGGGAAAATCGGCCACCGCGGCCACCTTGATCGCGGCCGGCAGCGCGGCGCGCGCCTGCGCAACGAAGCGCGGCCAGACGCAGACCGCGGCGACATTGCCATAAGGCGTCTGCGCCTTGGCGCACAGGGCCGCGATGTCGGCGGCGCTGTCGCCGTCGTTCAGGCTGGTCAGGTCCAGGCAGGCCAGGGCCTGGCGGGCCGCCGCTTGCAGCTCGGCATTGCTCATGCTCAGCCGCGCAGGGAAGATAGCTCGGCCAGGCCGGCGATCACCTGGGCCAGGAAGGCCGCGGCACGCTCGCCCGAGGCCTGGGCCTGCTGCAGGGTCAGCGCGTGGGTCAGGGCCTCGGCCGAGAGGCCGGCAGCCATGTTCGTCATCAGGGCCAGGCCCATCACGCGCAGGCCGGCATGGCGGGCCAGGATGGTCTCGGGCACGGTGCTCATGCCCACCGCGTCGGCGCCCCAGGCGGCGAACATGCGGATCTCGGCCGGCGTCTCGAACTGCGGGCCCAGGGCCCAGACATAGGTGCCTTCGCAGACGATCTGGTTGTTGGCCTTGGCGATCTTCTTGGCGACGTCGCGCAGCTCGGCATCATAGGCCGCGCTCATGTCGACGAAGCGCTCGCTGCCGGGTTCGCCGACCAGGGGCGAGCGCTGCGGCGCATTGATGTGGTCAGCGATCAGCATCAGGCTGCCGGGCGGCATGTGGGCGCGCAAGCTGCCCGAGGCATTGGTCTGCAGCAGGGCCTTGACACCCCAGCGCTTCAGGCTGCGCAGCGCGCCGGCCATGCCGGTGCAGTCGCCGCTCTCGTAGGTATGGGCGCGGCCGCGCAGCATCACGACGCGCTGGGCGCCGATGCGGCCGACGACGATCTCGTTGACATGGCCCTCGACCTTGGGCTGCGGGAAGGCCGGCAGCTCGGTATAGGGCAGGCTCCTGGCGTCCTGCACATGGGCGGCGGCGCCGGCCCAGCCCGAGCCCAGCACCACGGCCACCTCGGGCGCGGCGCCGAACAGGCTGTTCAGCTTCTCGACGGTGGCGTCGATGCGGGGGTTCAGGGTCTTGTGATCGATCATGTTGTTCTCTCCCGGGCCTCAGAGCTTCGAAGACAGATGCTCGGGGCCGAAACTGAAGGGCAGCAGCTGGTCCAGGGTCCATTGCTGACGGATGCCGCCGGGATCGGCGGCGATGATGAGCAGTTCCGGACCTGCGAACTCGCGCAGCTTCTGGCGGCAGCCGCCGCAGGGCGTGATGATGTCGGGGCCGGGGCCGCTGACCAGCACGGCCGTGGCGCGCTGGCCGCCGGCCATGCGCATCGCCGCCAGCGCCGTGGTCTCGGCACACCAGCCCTGCGGGTAGGCGGCGTTCTCCATGTTCGCGCCGACATGGATGCGGCCCTGCTCGTCCAGCACCGCTGCGCCCACCGCGTAGCGCGAGTACGGGGCGTAGGAGCGCTCGCGCGCCTGCAGCGAGGCGGCCAGCAGGCGCTGGCGCAGATCGTCGGTCAGCAGCATTTTGTTCTCAACGCTCTTTCACGTAGGGGCGGCCCAGCGCCTGGGGCGCCATCGCCTGGCCGATGAAGCCGGCCAGCAGCACCACGGTCAGGATGTAGGGCAAGGCCTGGATCAATTGCACCGGCACCTCGCCGATGCCGGGGATGGCCACGCCCTGCAAGCGTATCGCCACCGCGTCCAGGAAGCCGAACAGCAGACAGGCCAGCAGGGTCGGCACCGGCTTCCACTTGCCGAAGATCATCGCGGCCAGCGCGATGAAGCCGCGGCCGGCGGTCATGTTCGGGCTGAAGCTGGCGTTCTGCGCCAGGGTCAGGTAGCTGCCGGCCAGGCCGCACAGCACGCCGTTCATCAAGAGCGCGGCATAGCGCAGCCTCGGCACGGAGACGCCGGCGGCGTCGACCATCGCCGGGTTCTCGCCGACCGCGCGCAGGCGCAGGCCCGGTTTCGTGTGCTCGAGGAAGAACCAGACCGCGGCGACCAGGAAGAAGGCGAGGTAGACCAGCGCGTTGTGGCTCAAGAGGCCATGGCCGATCACCGAGGCGAACCAGTTGCCGGCCACCGGCTCGGCATAGGCGCCGGACAGGCTGGTCAGGCGCACCTCGGGGCCGACCGGCGGGGTCTGGCCGCCCTGGGCGAACCAGGCGATGCCCAGCACCACGGTCAGGCCGGCGGCCACCATGTTCAGCGCGACGCCGGTGATCACCTGGTCGCCCTTGTGGCTGACGCAGGCGAAGCCGTGCAGCAGCGAGAGCGCGCAGGCCACGCCGATCGCCGCGGCTAGGCCCAGCGCGGTCGAATGGCCGACGCTGGCCGCGGCCGCCGCGGCGAAGGCCGCGAACAGCATCTTGCCTTCCAGGCCGATGTCGATCACGCCGGAGCGCTCCGACAAGAGGCCCGCCAGCGCGCACAGCAGCAGCGGCGTCGTGACCCGCAGGGTCGAGGCCAGCACCGAGCCGATCAGCAGCTCATCCATGGGCGGCCTCCTTGGACTTGAAGAGCAGATAGAGGCGGCCGAAAAGCGGCGCGCTGACCATGGCCATCGCGCCGGCGAACAGCACGATCAGCCCCTGCACCGTCACCACCATCTCGCGGCTGAAGCCGGGGATCTCGAAGGACACCTCGACGCCGCCCTGGTAGAGCACGCCGAACAGCAGCGAGGCCAGCACGATGCCGACCGGATGGTTGCGGCCCATCAGCGAGACCGCGATGCCGGTGAAGCCGGCGCCGGCGACGAAGTCCAGGGTCAGCTTGCCCTGCACGCCGGAGATCTCGTTGATGCCCACCATGCCGGCCAGCGCACCCGACAGGCCCATCGCGACCAGCACCTGCATGCGCGGCCTGATGCCGGCGTAATGCGCGGCCTTCGGCGCGCTGCCGACCGCGCGCAGCGCGTAGCCGGCGCGGCTCTTCCACAGGAACCACCAGACGAAGACGCAGGCAGCCAGCGCCAGCACGAGGCTCAGGTTCAGCGGCGAGCTGGGCAGCTCGAAGCCCAGCCTGGCGGCCAGCTCGTGCAGCGCCGGCATGCGCGCGCTGTCGGCGAACATGGAGCTCTCCACCGCCATCGAGCCCTTGGGGCGCAGCAGGTTGACCAGCAGATAGACATTCAGGCTGCTGGCCAGGAAGTTGAACATGATGGTCGTGATGACGATATGGCTGCCGCGCCAGGCCTGCAGGTAGGCGGGAATCGCGGCCCAGGCCATGCCGAACAGCGCGGCCGCCAGCACGAGCACCGGCAGCATCAAAGGTGCCGGCAGATGCGGGCTCAGCCACAGCGCGGTCAGGCCCACGCCGATGCCGCCCACGGTCGCCTGGCCCTCGCCGCCGATATTGAACAGGCCGCCGTGGAAGGCCACCGCGACGGCCAGGCCGGTGAAGATGAAGGTGGTGGCGTAGTAGAGCGTGTAGCCCAGGCCGCGGGTGCTGCCCAGGGCGCCGTTGAGCAGCACGGTGAGCGCCTGCGCCGGGCTCTGGCCGATCACCAGCACCACGAGGCCCGCGACCGCGAGCGCCACGGCGAGGTTCCACAGCGGCAGCAGGCCGATGTCCATCCAGCGCGGCAATTGAACCGGTTGACTCATGAAGGTCTATCTCAATCCGCCTGGGCCGCCATCAGCAGGCCCAGGCTCTTTTCATCACATTGGTCGATCGGCAGCTCGCCGGTGATGCGGCCGCCGTTCATCACGAGCACGCGGTCCGCCAGCGCCAGAATCTCGTCCAGCTCGGAGCTGACCAGCAGCACCGCGCAGCCGGCGTCGCGCAGCGCGCGCAGCTGGCCGTGGATGAACTCGATCGCGCCGATGTCGACGCCGCGCGTCGGCTGGCCCACCAGCAGCACCGCCGGCGCCTGGCCGATCTCGCGGGCCAGCACCAGCTTCTGCTGGTTGCCGCCGGAGAACTTGGACGAGCCCAGCTCCGCATTGCGCGGCCGCACGTCGAAGCGCTCCATCATCTCGGCCGTCTGGGCGCGCATATGGCCCTCGTTCATCGTCAGGCCGCCGGGGCCGCACCGGTACTGGGCCTGATCGTGATAGCCCAGCACCGCGGTCTCCCAGGCCGGAAAGCTCATCACCATGCCGCAGGCATGCCGGTCTTCCGGCACATGGGCCAGCTTCAAGGCACGCGCGCCGCGCGGTTCCAGCCAGCGCGCGGCCTCGAAGCTCGCGCCGCCCAGGCTCATGCGGCCGGCATCCGGCGCACGCATGCCCGACAGCAGCTCCAGCAGCTCGCTCTGGCCATTGCCCGAGACGCCGGCCACGCCGACTATTTCTCCGGCGCGCAGGCTCAGGCTGACATCCGACAGCAGGGCCACGCCCTGCTCGCTCTTCAGGCACAGGCCGTTGACGCTGAGGCGCTCGTCACGGCCCTCGGCCGCGCCGCCGCTGCGGCCCAGGTTGACCTTGCGGCCCACCATGGCCTCGGCCAGGTCCTCGGGGCTGGTGTCCCGGATGTCGCAGGTCTTGATCACCTGGCCGGCGCGCATCACCGTGACCGCGTCGCACAGGGCCATCACTTCCTTGAGCTTGTGCGTGATCAGGATGATGGTCGTGCCCAGCGCGCGCAGGCGGCGCAGGGTCTCGAAGAGCTGCTGCGTTTCCTGCGGCGTCAGCACCGCGGTGGGCTCGTCCAGGATCAGGATCCTGGCGCCGCGGTACAGGGCCTTGAGGATCTCCAGGCGCTGCAGCTCGCCAACCGGCAGGTCCGCGACCAGCGCGTCCAGGTGCACATGCAGGCCGGTGTCGCGCATCAGCGCTTCCAGCTTGGCGCGCACCTCGCGCTTGGCGCGGGCGAGGAAGAAGGCCGGCTCGGCGCCCAGCATCACGTTGTCCAGGCAGGACAGCGTGTCCACCAGCATGAAATGCTGATGGACCATGCCGATCCCCAGCGCGATCGCCTGATGCGAATTGGCGATCTGCACGCGCTGGCCCTGCACCTCGATATGGCCGGCGTCCGCCTGGTAGTAGCCATAGAGGATGGCCATCAGGGTGCTCTTGCCGGCGCCGTTCTCGCCGACCAAGCCATGCACCGTGCCCGGCGCGATCTCGAACTCGACGCCGCGGTTGGCCTGCACCGCGCCGAAGCGCTTGCTGATGCCCGCCAGGCGCACGGCAGGGGTCACCGCGGAAGGCACCGCAGTGCCGCTGCTGATCTCAGACATCGGGATCGGGCGTGGGGATCAGTACTTGCAGGCGTTGTCGGCCATGTAGTCGGCAACCTTGATCTTGCCGGCGATGATGTCGGCCTTGTAGGCATCGACCTTGGTCTTCAGCGCCGCGCTGACCAGCTTGGCATTGTGCTGATCCATCGCGTAGTCGACGCCGCCCTCCTTCAGGCCCAGCACGCTGACGCCGGGCTTGAAGCCCTTGAGCACGTTGTAGACGGCGACGTCCACGCGCTTGACCATGGAGGTCAGCATGGTGCCGGGCTGCAGATGGTTCTGGTTGCTGTCCACGCCGATCGCCAGCTTGCCGGCGTCCTTGGCGGCCTGGTAGACGCCCGAGCCGGTGCCGCCGGCGGCGGCGAACACGACGTCCACGCCCTTGGCGAACTGGGCCTTGGCCAGCTCGCCGCCGCGGGTCGGGTCGTTCCAGGCCGTGGCCGTGGTGCCGGTCATATTGCTGAACACCTCGGTCTTGGGGTTCGCGACCTTGGCGCCCTGCTCGTAGCCGCACTGGAACTTGCGGATCAGCGGGATGTCCATGCCGCCGATGAAGCCGACCTTGGCGGTCTTGCTGGACAAGGTGGCCATCGCGCCGACCAGGAAGCTGCCCTCATGCTCCTTGAACACGACCGACTGCACATTGGGCTGGTTGACGACGCTGTCGATGATGGCGAACTGGGTCTTCGGGAATTCCTTGGCCACCTGCTCCAGCGCCGAGGCCTGGGCGAAGCCCACCGAGATCACCGGGCTGGCGCCGCGCTCGGCCATGCGGCGGATCGCCTGCACGCGCTGGGTCTCGTTGCTGATCTCAAACTCGAGATAGGGCTTGCCGGTTTCCTGCTTCCAGCGCTCGACGCCGCGGTAGGCCGCCTCGTTGAAGGATTTGTCGAACTTGCCACCCATGTCGAAGATGACGGCCGGCTGCCCCTGCGCCAGGACCGGGGCGCAGACGGCGGACAGCGAGGCGGCCATCACGGCGCCGGCGAGCGTGGAGAAAGCAAGCTTCATTGCGTACCCATCAAGACTTGTTGCGAGAGGCGTTCCGGTCTCGCGGCAATGCGTCCGGGGCGCCCAGGCCGGCCCGCCCGGCCGACCGGACGAGACGGATTGTAAGGAGCGGCAGTGTAATGGCAGTCTAAGGAAAACGCTAAACGTTTGCGCCCCAGCATCCATGCGTTTGCGCAAAATTCCGGGAGGGTCCGATGCACCAGCCGAGGGCATTCCGGGCCGGGCGGAAAACCAAGGCGCCCGGGCGGCGGAACGGCCGGGGCTTTTATCCCCGGATTGGTGCCGACAGGGGCCAGAGCCGGCTCGCGCTGGCCTGCGCGCAGGGCGCCCATCCGGTTTGCTTCCCTCTCTCCAATTCCGCGTCACCCAGCGTCACCCCAGCCCCGGCGGCCGCGGCCGGCATAAGCAAAGCCGGAAAGCTTCGTAGCCCGCCACGCGGGCGCGGCCTAGATTGCCCCCTCTTCCCACGACCCAACTGACCAGATGCACCTCCGCCTGCTCCCGCTCGCCGCCCTGACCGCCGGGCTCTTCGCCGCCCTGCCCGGCCATGCCACCAATGGCTACTTCTCGCATGGCTATGGCGTGCGCGCGCTCGGCCAGGCCGGCGTCGGCATCGCCTGGGCACAGGACGCGCTGGCGGCCGCCACCAACCCGGCCGGCACGGCCGAGATCGAGGACCGGGTGGACCTGGGCCTGACCCTGTTCGTGCCGCGCCGCAGCGCCAGCATCGAAGGCAACGCCTTCGGCGCCGACGCCCATTACGGCGGCAACGGCAGGAAGAACTTCCTGATCCCGGACTTCGGCTACCGCCGCCGGCTCACGGCCGAGCTCAGCGCCGGCCTGTCGGTCTACGGCAATGGCGGCATGAATACCGAGTACCGCGACAACCCCTATGCGCGCTTCGGCGCCAGCGGCACGGCCGGGGTCAATCTCGAACAGCTCTTCGTCAGCCCCTCGCTGGCCTGGAAGCCCAGCCCCTCGCAAAGCCTCGGCGTGGCGCTGAACCTGGGCTACCAGCGCTTCTCGGCCCAGGGCCTCGGCCTGTTCGCCGGCTTCTCCGCCGACCCCGGGCGGGTCAGCAACCGCGGCAGCGACAGCAGCCTGGGCGCCGGCTTGCGCCTGGGCTGGAGCGGCCAGCTCACGCCGACGCTGCGGCTGGGCGCCACCTGGGCCTCCAAGGTGGGCGGCCGCTTCAAGGACTATGCCGGACTGTTCGCCGACGGCGGCCGCTTCGACGTGCCCGAGAACTACGGCCTGGGCCTGGCCTGGCAGCCGGCGCCGGGCTGGACCGTCGGCGCCGATCTGCAGGAGATCCGCTACAGCCGGGTCGCGGCGGTCGGCAACTCCATCGCCGCCCTGCTGCAGGGTACGCCCCTGGGCGCCGCCAACGGCCCGGGCTTCGGCTGGAAGGACGTGCATGTCGTCAAGCTGGCCGTCAGCCATGCCTGGAGCCAGGAGCTGACGCTGCGCGCCGGCCTCAGCCGCGCCAGCCAGCCGGTCCCCGCGCGCGAGACCTTCTTCAACATCCTGGCGCCCGGCGTCGTGCAGGATCACCTCACCTTGGGCGCGAGCTGGCAGCTCGGCAGCAAGGCGGAGATCAGCGCCTTCGCCGCCCGCGCGCTCGACAAGCGCGTCAGCGGCAGCGGCTCCATCCCACCGGGCTACCCGCCCGCCGGCTTCGGCGGCGGCAACGCCCATGTGCGGCTGAGCGAGAACCTGCTGGGCGTCTCGTACGCCTGGCGGCTCTGAGCCGCCGCCCACCGGCAAGGTCCCGGCCAGGCCGGGACCCAGATGCCAGCTTGCCGCAGGCCTCGCGCCGCGCTCAGTCGCGCGCCAGATCCCAGATCAGGTGGGCGTCGATGAGCAGCCGGGTCTCCCAGCGCAGCGCGTCCCCCTGCGCCTCCAGGGCCGCGCGCGCCGCCGCCGCCGCCTGGCGCCGCGCCAGCAGCAGGGACTGCAGGTCGGCCTCGCCCAGCGCATAGGCCCGCTGGGACAGGCGCGCGTTCTCGCCCGCGAGTGCAGCCGTGCGCTGTGCGAGCTGCCAGCGCTCCAGGCTGCCGCCGGCCTCGGCATAGGTCTGCGCGGCCTCCAGCTCGATGTCGCGCCGGACCTGGTCGAGCACCGCCTGCAGCGCATCGGCCTCCTTGCCGGCCTGCAAGGCCCGCTCCGTGCGATACCTGCCGGACAGCGGGATGCTGAGGCTCAGGCCGATGACACGCTCGTTGCGCAAGGCCTCGTTGGCGGTGAAGACGCCCAGGGTCGGATCCGGCACGCGGTCGGCGCGCACGCGCTCGGCCGTCACGCCGGCCCGGCGCCATTCGCCCTCGGCCGATTTCAGCGGGTCGGCCTCGGCCATGACCCGCTCGCGCCAGCGCGGCTCCGGCCAGATCGGCGGCTGGGGCTCCGGCAAGGTGGCGCCTTCCGGCACCTCGGCCGCGAAGCGCACGCGCAGCGCCGCCTTCAGCTTGGCCAGCGCGGTGGCGGCCAGGCTGGCCTCGCGGCCGACGTCGCCGATCTCGGCCTGTGCCAGCCCGAGGTCCAGGCGCGAGGCATCGCCGGCGCGCTGACGCTTGTTCACCGCCTCCAGATTGCCCTGGGCCAGCACCACCTGCTCCCGGGCCAGGGCCAGCTGGCGCTGGGCGACGATCACGCCGGTCCACAGCTCGGCCAGCGCGCGGGCCGCCTCGTGCCGGGCCTCGCCGACGCGGGCGCGGCCGATCTCCACCTCCAGATCGCCGATCCGCCGATCAAGCTCGGCCTTGCCGTTGATGCGCAGCGGGCGCTCGAGCTGGGCGGACCATTCGTTGGACCGGGCGCCGCTGTCCTGGTAGCGGCGGCGCTGGCCCTGCAGGCGCGCCGTCCATTCGTGCGGCGAGGCGGCCAGGGCCGCGCCGCCATGCTGGGCAGCCTCGGCCGCATGGCGGGCGCGCGCCACCATCGGATCGGCCTCGATCCAGGCGCCGGCCTGGGCCGTGCTCGGCAGGAAGGCCGGCGTGGGCAGTTCCTGCGCCAGGGCCGGCACGGCTGCGAACGCCGCGCTCAGCAGGGTCAGGGCCCAGGCTCGTGAAGAGAGCCGCTTCATTGGAATTCTCCTTGTCGGGCCACGGGCGTGGCCCAGTAACGCACGCCGCTGCGCGCCAGCTCGCGCTGCAGTTCGGCGATCAATGCTTCGAGCCGCTCCTGCGGCAGCAGCAGTTGCACGAGCAGCGCGCCGCTGCGTCCGCTGACCTGCTCCTCGGTGCTCAGCAGGCCATGGGCGAAGCCATGGGCATGGGCCGGAGCGCTGGTGAAGATGCCGGCCTCGCCGACCAGGGCAAGCAGGGTGTCCAGCACGCGCTCCTCGACGGCCAGCGGGCACAGCATATTGAGACAGATATCAGCCATGGTGGGGCTCCGGTGTTGCCAGCCCGGCGGGCTGGGGCCGCCCGAAGCGCAGGTAGAGCGCCGGCAGCAGGATCAGGGTCAGGACGGTGGCGGTGATGAGGCCGCCGATCACGACGATGGCCAGCGGGCGCTGGATCTCCGATCCCGGCCCGCGCGCGAACAGCAGCGGGATCAGGCCGAAGGCCGTGATGGACGCCGTCATCAGCACCGGCCGCAGGCGCCGTCGCGCGCCCTGCAGGACGCTCTCGCGCAGGCTGAGCCCCTCGGCATGCAGCTGGTTGAAGTAGCTGACCAGCACGACGCCGTTGAGCACTGCGATGCCCAGGAGGGCGATAAAGCCCACCGAGGCCGGCACCGAGAGGTATTCGCCGGTCAGCCAGAGGCCCACGATGCCGCCGACCAGGGCGAAGGGGACGTTGCTGAGCACCAGCAGGGCCTGGCGCACCGAGCCGAAGGTCGAGAACAGGATCATGAAGATGATGCCCAGCGCCAGCGGCACGACCAGGCCCAGGCGCACCGCGGCGCGCTGCTGGTTCTCGAACTGCCCGCCCCAGCTGATGCGGTAGCCGGTGGGCAGGGGCACGGCGGCGCCCACCTTCTGCCGGGCCTCCTCGACGAAGCCGACCAGGTCGCGTCCCTCGACATTGGCGATGACGACGCCGTAGCGGCTACCGAGCTCGCGGTTGACCTGCACGGGCCCGGCATCGCGCTGCAGCGTGGCGAGGGATTGCAGCGGCACCGAGCGGCCGTCGGGCGTGGCGATGCGCAGCGCCGCGAACTCGGCCGGCGACAGCCGCATCAGCTCCGGCCCGCGCAGCAGGATGGGGATGCGCCGCGCGCCGTCGATGACGGTGCCGGCGCGCTGCCCCTCGATCTGCACCCGCAGCGCATCCTGCACGTCCTCGACCGAGAGTCCCTGCTGGCCGGCGGCCAGCCGGTCGACGATGACGCGCAGGTACTGCACGCCGTCGTTCTCGACCGTGTAGACGTCCTGGCTGCCCGGGACGGTCTTCATGACCGCCTCGATCCGGGCCGCGATCTGGTTCAGGGTCGCGAGCTCGGGGCCGAAGACCTTGATCGCCAGGTCGCCGCGCACGCCGATGATCATCTCGGACACGCGCATGTCGATGGGCTGGGTGAAGCTGTACTTGATGCCCGGCATCTGGTCCAGCACGGTCCGGATCCTGGCCATGAGCGCGTCCTTGTCGGCCAGCTGCCAGGCCTCGCGGGGCTTGAGCACGAGAAAGGTGTCGGTCTGGTTGAGCCCCATCGGGTCCAGGCCGATCTCGTCGGCGCCGGCGCGCGCGACGACGCCGGCGATCTCCGGGATGTTGCGCATCAGCGCCTGCTGGATCTTCAGGTCCAGCGCCGCGGACTGCTCCAGGCTCACCGAGGGCAGCTTCTCGATGCCCACGATCAGGTCGCCCTCGTCCATGCCCGGCAGAAAGGTCTTGCCGACGCGCAGATAGACCAGGGCCGCCACGGCCAGCAGCAGGGCCGCGGCCGCGTACAGCAGCTTCTCGCGGCGCAGCGCGCCGGCCAGCAGGGGCTCGTAGAGCGTCAGCAGCCGGCGCACCAGCCAGGGCTCCTCGTGCGAGACCTTCTTGAGCAGGAAGGATGCGACCACCGGGATGACGGTCAGCGACAGCAGCAGCGAACCGGCCAGCGCGAAGACGA
>Ga0255338_1003989_pt1 | contig 16313 bp, 12 predicted proteins | sample MeOH1_35cm_T4_19_FD_203715 | JGI IMG/M metagenome (GOLD analysis project Ga0255338, IMG submission 203715) | Sandy soil microbial communities from University of British Columbia, Vancouver, Canada - MeOH1_35cm_T4_195 | ecosystem: Engineered > Artificial ecosystem > Sand microcosm > Unclassified ...
ATACTCTTGATGTCGGTTTTAATATAGGCCATGGTTATGTAATTATGGAGGCTATTGCTGTACCTCAGGCGGTTTGCATGTCTTCTGCGGTACCTGTTCAAATTACTGTTAATCCACCTACGCCAACTTTAAGTGCGATCAATGTTACCGTTTGTAATCCGGGAACTGCAACCATTCAGGCGCTTGGAGGAACGACTTATACCTGGAATACCGGTGCTAGTACATCTTCTATTGTTGTGAGTCCTTTGGTTAACACTGTTTACACGGTGTCGTCAGGCCTTGCTCCATGTGTTGGACAAAAAACCGTGGCTGCTACTGTATTGGCGGTGCCGAATACACCAATAGTTGCACCTAACAATTTTACATTATGCAGCCCGGGTAATACTCTTCTTACTGCGAGTAGCAGTTCTTCAGTTTATTCATGGTACAGTGTTATTGGTGGTACAGTAATTGCTACCACACCAACACTGGCAGTTTCAAATCTCACGGCTAACAGTACTTATTATGTTGCGGCAGCGGCTGCAACAGCGGCTGCCAGTGGTACGCAAACCTATACCCATACAGGCGCCTCACAAACCTTTATTGTTCCAAACGGTGTAACCACTCTTACCATAACGGCTTGGGGAGCAAAAGGAGGAACCGGATTACTACAAGGAGGTAATGGAGGTGCTGCAAGTGGAGTAATTAATGTTACACCCGGACAGCAATTGAATATTTATGTGGGTGGTACAGGTTCGCTGGTAACGGGAGGATTTAATGGCGGAGGTAATGGCGGAACAGGGAGCAGCAGCACTGGATTTGGTGGTGGTGGCGCTTCAGATATAAGAATTAACGGCGTAGCCCTTACCGATCGGATACTTGTAGCGGCCGGTGGTGGCGGAGTTGGTGGAAATGCAACAACATATAATGCCGGAGCCGGAGTTGGTGGTGCAGGCGTGGCTTGTGCTTCACCATTTGGTGTTGGAGGGTCTAATGGCGTTGGTTGCGCTGTTGGAACTTCCGGTGGATGCGCGGGTGGCACAGCTCCTAACTATGGAACAGGTGGCGGCGGTGGCGGAATGACCAGTGGAGGTTCATTGGCAGGTTCCAGCACCGGAAGTTACGGACAGGCAGGCTCTCTGGGTCAGGGAGGTAATGGCGGAAACAATGCTCCAACTTACGGAGGTACAGGCGGCGGAATTAATGGCGGCGGCGGCGGCGGCGGTGGTTATTATGGCGGCGCAGGAGGTATGTCGGGGAATGGTGGTTGTAATGGTGGCGGTGGCGGCGGCTCTTCTTACATTGACAACACATTATTTACTTCTACTTCATTCAGCAGCGGTGTATCTGCAGGTCATGGATCAGTAACCATAAGTTACAACGGTACCGGAAATTTATGTACTTCCGCTCTTGCGCCGGTTAACATTACGATTGTGAACAGCCCTACAATTACTGCAGCGGCAACAGACACCTATATATGCACAGGTACATTGTCTTCTGTTCTTTCTTCAACAGGGGCAACAACATATACTTGGTTGCCAAACAATGTAATGTCCAACACAGTACTTGTTACACCAACGGTTTCAACTACCTACACTGTAATTGGTGACAACGGCAGCGGCTGTACAGATACCAAAAGTATAACCATAACTGTATGCAGTGCTTTACCAATTGAACTTTTAAATTTTGATGCGCGCAAAGAAAGTGATGTTGTAAAGATAGAGTGGGCTACACAAAGTGAGATCAACAATGATAAATTCATTTTGGAGAGATCGATAAATGCTATTAACTGGGAATTTGTTTACCAAACCAAAGGCGCAGGCAACAGTACCAGCTATAAATATTATTCCTGCATTGACAGCGATCCTTACAATGGTTTATCTTACTACCGTTTAAAGCAGGTTAATTTTGATAACAGTTATTCCTATTCCGATATACGTTCTGTTATATTTGAAGGCTTTTCAGCATCTCTCTTTAACCTGATTCCTAATCCTGCTTCAAAAAACGTGAATGTATTATTCCATTTATCCGGAAACACAACGGCTTCAATTGAATTCACGGATGCAACAGGTCGACACGTTTTGGATCCTGTTGCTGTTGAAGTGAGTAATTCAGCTTTAATGAATGTGCCTGTTAATATAACTGAGTTACCTCCCGGAATTTATTTTGTTACGCTTCGTGAAAAGGACCGGACACAAACTCGCAAGCTGATCATACATAACTAATTCCTTTCGTTCGAAGTTTCACAGACTTTTTAAACAAACCACACAACTCAATTTTTTTATTATGTTAATTGCAGTTAAATACTGCGGAGTTATTAACGAATTGGTCGACCCTCACATATTCTGAATGTCTGATTTATAAGAGTCGTTCTACATTTGCCTCTTTAGTGCAAAAAGAATTACTTCTCTGGTATCAAATTGGGTTTGAATGGCACGAATTCTTATCAGTTTAATTTATGAAACTGAGTAAGACACAATTTATTTTGATTTTGTTTTTTTTATGCCAGCCTGAGTTTGCTATAATCGGTCGGGCTCAAACAGGAGTCGTTAATATAGAAACGTGGACAAATATATCAGGCACCTCTATTTCTTCTATTCCTGTTAATTCTACGCCTAATTCTACCGGAACTTTAACCAGATTAGAAACACCACAGGATGTTGGTGATAATTATGGGCGTAGGATACGAGGTTATATTCATCCTCCAACATCGGGTAACTACATTTTCTGGATAGCAAGTAACAATAAAAGTGAGTTGTGGCTAAGTACTTCAAGTCAATCACAAAATAAAGTAAAGATCGCTTCGGTGACCGACTGGACCAACTACAGGCAATGGACCAAATACACTTCGCAAAAATCTGTTTCAAAATATCTAGTCGCGGGGCAGAAGTATTACATAGAAGTGTTACATAAAGAAAGTACATTAGGCGATCACGTAAGTGTTGGCTGGCAATTACCCAATGGAACTCTGGAAAGACCGGTTCCAGGCTCTCGCTTATCTCCTTTTACTACAACATCAAGCCAGGGTACAACATTTGCCATAATATCAGATTACGGGTCGAACAGTTCCAATGAAGCGGCAGTGGCAAATCTCGTAAAATCATGGCAACCACAATTTATTCTAACTTGTGGAGATAATAATTACCCAAACGGAGCCTCCTCTACTATCGACGTTAACATAGGTAAATATTATCATTCGTACATAAAACCATATACAGGCACTTATGGAAGCGGGGCATCAGTGAACAGTTTTTTTCCTACACTTGGTAATCATGATGTGATTACATCCAATGGCGCCCCTTACCTTCAGTATTTTACACTGCCTGGTAATGAAAGATATTATGATTTCGTTAAAGGCGATGTTCACTTCTTTGCCATTAATAGCAATTCTTCCGAGCCAAATGGCACTTCAAGTACTTCCACACAGGGGACATGGCTAAAAAACAAACTGGCGGCATCTACTTCAAAATGGAAAGTTGTTTATTTTCATCATTCTCCTTTTAGTTCTGACAATGTGAATGGAAGCCAGACAAGGATGCAGTGGCCCTTTAAAGCATGGGGGGCGGATGTTGTTATTTCCGGTCATTCGCATGTTTATGAACGGATTATAAGAGACAATTTTCCATACATTGTTAATGGACTAGGCGGGTCGAGTATTTATGGTTTTAAAACTTCGCCCGTGTCAGGAAGTGTTATAAGGTACAATCAAAAGTATGGCGCTTTAAAAGTTACGGTAACATCGACTTCACTTAATTTCAAATTTTATAATACTTCTTATAGCCAGATTGATAGTTATACCCTGGTAAAACAGGGTACAAAAAATAGTGAAACAGAAATACTTCCCATCCCTGAAATTACTGTTGTAGGTCCAGCAGAGCTTAATAAAAAAGAAAGAACAATGCTTCACACAAAGTTCGACTCATCTGCAATTTATCAATGGAAATTGAACGACGTTTTAATCACAGTGGAAAATACAAACAAACTTATTGTAACAAAACCTGGAGCATATACAGTGAAAGTGATTAAAAACGGAAGCGTTGCTGTTTCAAAGTCTGTAATTATTGTTGAACAGGTTAACCAGAAAGTTGATACAATTAACAGGGCTAATAAAAAAGTAGAAGCTAGTATTTTTAAGGTGTATCCAAATCCAAACAATGGAATTTTTACGATTGGACTTAATATGCCAATCCAGAGAGACTCAAAAATAAAAATTATTGTAATGGATAACGGAGGTAATAGGATTTACAATAATGAATTTATATCGATTAATGAATTTAGTGTGCAAACAATCGAACTGAACAAATCTCTTCCATCCGGAGTTTATCATATGCAGATAATTTTTGAAAACAAGATTGAAAAAAAACATATCATGCTGCTTAGGTGAGTATAATGTCGTGCGAGGTAATTATGCCAGAAAAACTATAAGAGATATTTCTGATACTACGTGTGCGCTGTGAGAAATGCGCGAGAAATGCACCTGGAGAATGAAAAGCCTCATATTAAGAAGAGAAACAGCTCCTCTGAGGCCCTCTTGCTTCTTTGTTCCTTAACGGGAACCAATCTGAGCCTTGGCTTTGGCAGCTTAAAATTCTCGTGAATTCATGCCCACTATTTAATAAAATTATTTAGCCAACTTCAAAATTCTTAAAGAGCCTTTTGCCACTAATAAGAAAACAATGGATCCCACAATTAAGTCGGGATATTTTGAATTTGTGAAGTAAACAAATACTCCCGCTATGATTACTCCTAAATTTACTATTACATCATTACTTGTAAAAATCATACTCGCCTGCATATGTGCTTCCTTGCTTTTCGACTTCTGAAGCAGGTAAAGTGAAACCGCATTCCCTATCAAGGCGAAGACTGAAATAATAATCATGGTTTGAAATACAGGAACCTTCTCGAATCCCAGGAACCTTCTAATTACCTCAATAATTCCAAATAGGGCTAATGCCATCTGAAAGTATCCGCTGATTTTAGCAACTTGTTTCTTTTTAGCAGCAATGTGACCAACAGCATATAAACTTAGCCCGTATACAATTGCATCTGCAAGCATATCAAGGCTATCGGCAACTAATCCCATTGATCCCGAAATAAAACCTGTAATAATTTCTAAGATAAAGAGTGAGAAATTGGTTACTAAAACTGTCCAAAGCAATTTCTTTTCTTTTGAATGATTTTCACTGACGGGAGACTTTTCGCTTTCTTCGCTGCTAATTAAAGTTGCGCCCAGGTTCAAATCGTTAACAGCGTCAAAAATAGGTCCTACATCCCCTTCATGATACACATAAAGATTTCTATTAGGAATGTCAAAATCGAGTTTTTGAAAATGTTGACCATCCAACTTCATACGGATCATGTTTTCCTCAGAAGGACAATCCATTTTAGAAATATGAATAATAGTTTTTATCACGCTGCAAAAACACGAAACTGGAAGCATTGGAAGATAAAAAAAGGTCACCAATAAGTGACCTTTCTTTTCAATAACAATGCGCTCCAATATGCATCATTTGTACCCTGTGGGTTGGAATTATCGAACTTTTTGGATGATTTTGAAGGGCTTAGAATTCTCATGAATAATTGCCGCTATAGAAATACGTATTTGCCCTGAAGCATTGTTAACCATAAATTGCTACATATTAGTGTATTTTTTGGTGTTTATTGATGGGTTTTCAAAGATGATAATATTTTATGGACATTTGCATTGAAGGTCAATCAAATATTTCATGTCTTTTCACTTTTTATTACATTTGCTAATAGACTTAAAACAAACAATGAAAATGAAAAACCTGCAAGATTACACTATCAGCAAAGAAACAGCAGAAAGGTATGTATTTGATTGGAAAAATAATCAATACACACTAGCACCATCTACATTAATTGACCCGCCAGATGGAACACTTAATATTGATTCTTTTGTATTTCGGTTTGCTGATTTTAAAGAATTTGTAAACCAGGTAGCTAACAGTGGTCAGGCAGATGAGATAACCGGTGTGATTTGCAGGCTAGGTATAAAGCCTAATCCTACAGGAACTATACCACCAATGGTTCCGTGTTTGATTTTTGAGTCTGTATTAAACTTTGATCCAACCGCGGATCCAATAACAGCAGGGGTAGCAGCAGGAGATATCAATTCTGTCAGCGATAGATATGATTTTTCTTATCCATGTCCTCCAACGTGCCCAACAGGAACGTTAGTTCGAAAGAGTGGTGAGTGAAATAAGAGATGCGTTTTTTAAATATTCTCCCTGGTTGGTTTTGGTTCCTACAATTCTTTTGGCATTTAAGGCAGTAAAACCGGGGCAAAGAATATTATTGCCACTTTTATTTTATTTCATAGTTTCTGTCATCACTCAGGCTTTGTCGCTTATACTTTGGTACCACAGTATAAACAACTTACCATTATTACACATATTCACTTTTATAGAATTCTTTTTGCTGTTATGGTTTTTCAATCGTTTGCCGGGGAATATAGTGAGTGATAAATTATTTGGAATAATTGCAGTTTCATTTTTTTTGTTCGTTTTAATAGATAGTTTGTATTTAGAAAGTATCTATAAGTTTAATATATATGCAAGATCATTGGAGGCACTTATCCTGATAGTGTTGTCTTTTAAATGGTTTCTTTACGTAATTACATCAGGGGAAAAGGATGAAAGCAGATACGGTGCCGCTAATCTTACTTACTTGATAGCAGGAGTATTCATATATTTCGCAGGGTCGGTAGTGTTGTTCTCTGTTAGTAATCTGGTAAGCCATCTTGCCTACACATTAGCACTAAATGTATGGACGATACATACATTTCTCCTTCTTTTGTTTTATATACTTGCTACTGTTGCTTTATTAAGATGGAAAACAGCCTGAGTTTCTATTTCGGATTGGTCATTGTGATGTGTTCTTTTATTGTGATCGCTATCGGATTTACAATTGTTTTTTTTCGTTATCAAAACAGGCTCTTATCAAAGCAACGCGAATTGCATCAAATAGAATTACGACATAAGGAGGATCTGCTTGCCAACAGCATTCAGTCTTCTGAAGAGGAGAGAATGAGAATTGCAAAAGATATACACGATGAACTGGGCGGAATTTTTTCTTCTCTTTCTCTTAGTATTGACCAATTAAGGTGGGAAGAGGGTTCTAAGCAGGAAGAATTTGAAACCTCCAAAAAACTTGTTGACTCTGGAATAAGTAGTGTGAGGAGAATATCAAGGGCATTGGTGCCTTTTGAATTGGAACTATTCGGGTTAGAGCAAACACTTGAGAATCATTTTGAAACCATTTCATCCATTGCTCCTATCCAAATTTCATTCGAAAACAAATTTGATCTGAAATTGCTAAGGAATACAGAAGCACTTTCAATTTACAGAATTATTCAGGAATTAACTTCTAACTGCGTTAAGTATGCCCATGCTAAAAATGTTGTATTTAGAATTGCTAAAGAGAATGATATGCTTGAGTTATTTTATAAAGATGATGGGGTAGGGATGAGTAAAGACGTTACGACCAAAGGTATAGGATTAAAAAACATTGAAAGCAGAGTAATTTCACTGAACGGTTCGCTAACTATTTCCTCCGCTCCTGGAAAGGGATTTACCAGTTCGGTCATAATTCCGTTAAACGCAAATGAATTGATATGATTAACGTGGCTATAGTAGATGATCAATCACTATTCAGAAAAGGAATCATCTCGCTGATTGAAAAACTAGAAAATATTTCCATTGTTATAGAAGCAGATGATGGAGAAGATATGTTGGAAAAACTTGCGACAAGCAAGGTTCCAGTGCATGTTGCACTAATAGATATAAATATGCCAAGGATGAATGGGATTGAATGTATGCAGCGGATCAGAAGTTCATATCCTGAAATAAAAAACGTTGTTTTAACTATACATGAAGAGGAGAGTTATATAAACCGTTTTATAGAGGCAGGTGCCAATGCATACTTAGTAAAGAATACAAGCATTGAAGAAGTAGAATCAGCCATCAGGAATGTGGTTAAAAATGACTTTTATTTTAATGATACTACAATGCGGGCTATGCATAGTTACATGCAAAAAAAACAAAAGCAAAAGAACGCCATTAGTGAAAGGGGAATCACCACAAGAGAATCGGAAGTTTTGAAGCTGATATGTAAGGAATACACTAGTGCTGAAATCGCAGAGAAGCTATTCATTTCCGAAAGTACAGTTAATGGTCATAGAAATAACCTCTTGTTAAAAATAGGATGCAAAAACACTGCCGGGCTGGTTTTGTTTGCCATTAAAAACAGCATCTTCGACATTTTATAATCTCTGAAGGCTCCTTGCCCTGAGCTAATTTCATTACAAGTCTTGAATAATTTTATCTAGTCTTTCTTTTGCCATTCTCATTTCTTGAGAGGGTTGAATCGTCTGGTTGTACTTATTTTTCTGCAAACCAGATAAAAATATCTGTTTTAAAAAACACACATTTTTATCTGTAGAATTTAGGTAACAGGTGCATTTCTTTGCAATGTTTAGTTCTTGTTGCAACAATTAAACGAAGTAGAGCCGGGAAACTACCAACAAACGGGGTGCAATCCGAAAAGCCATACGAGTAGGATAATTATAAAACAAATTAAATGCCATCAACAATTCCATACGATCCATCCCTGATACTGGGTAATATTGTTCAACAGGATAAATTGAACAATATTGTAAAAATAAGTGGCCTGCAGGCCCCTGCAGATGCTGCGCAAACCAATATGAATTCACTGATAACGCTGAAAAGAAGCATCGACATGACAATTCAGGAAATGATTGATATGGGAATAGATGTAACTGAGCTTATTGCGGAATCGATAGAAATAGGTACGCAGGTGCAAAAGGCAGCAATTGATTATGGGAAAGCAAAGGTAGCGTCTGAAAAGGCTATTCAGCCATTGCGAGCCTTGATGTCTGGAGTAAGCGAAGAAGTAGAAAGTCCGATTGATTATAACCGAAGTTTGATCAAAGAAATGCCAATTTCTGCGGACTCTTTACAAATGAATGTGCAATATTTTTCGTACGATGAAAATGCGCAAAGCTCTGCTTCGCATGCCACAACAATTTCATCATTTGTGAGCGAATCTTTAAGTATTTTTGGAGAAGGCCAGTCAAGCCAGGCATCGGCTTCCGTTCAAACGCAGGTAAACAGTCAGGTTTCCAGACACAGTATTTCTGGTACGCTTGTAATTTGCATTACCTGTACTCATAAAAACGCACAGGTATTTGCCCCATTTATTCTTGATGTAGATAAGGCTGTAAGGGCTTGGAACAAGTTGTTTCCGGATAACATGATTAATACCAACAGCCCGGAATCAATTGCAAAGATAGAAGCCACTGCTGATACAAAACAGGATAAATCGTTTAACATTCTTTCCGGCGCTACATATGGGTCTTCATTTGTAGGTATGGTTCATATACTTAATACAACTGATAGTTCCTCTACTCAAAGCATGGAGTCAATTGCTTCATCAATGCAAGCTACTTTTGATATTGGTGGTTGGTTTGCTTCAGGAACAGGAGGATTTGGGGTAGCAGACTCTTTTTCAAACAGCGCAAAAAACTTGTTAAGCACTCAGAACATTCAGTCACATTGTTCACTGGTAACAATGGGAATTATCCCGTCTATCAAATCAAATCAGGTTAAGATCGGTGTACAAGGATTTTCGGATTTTGATCCGGCCAAACAAATGCAGCAGCTGGCAACACTGCAGGGAGCAACAGCGAGTGAAAACAATTCCATTTCTTCTGCCGCAGATGCCGCAAGAACCGGTCAGCAAATGATCACTCTGAAAAATGCAACCATTACATCTACTTTGAGTGGCCTTGCCAATATCGATGACGGGGCTAACAATATTATTGATACCAATTCGATGATGACAGCGATGGATGATTATATCCAAAAATGTATCCAGGGCGGAAATAATCTTGGTGTTCCGGTAAACTATTATCTCAAACCAATTACACAGTCAATGATCGCGCGTGCATGGATGGCTAAATACTATCCAAATAAATTCAATCAGGCAGGCGCAGCTGATGACAGTGCAGCAGATAAGAAGTAATGCCAATAATTCTAGCTTTATTAAACAAAAACAGGGAAGCCGAAAACTGTAAATAGAGTAGGCAATATTCAATAAAAATTAAAATTATGGCTACTACATTAAATCAGGTAACAATTGTAAACAATACTTCCGTTGCATTAGTTGTCAAAAATCCTGATGCAGGAGAAATTCCAAACCTTGGAGGGCGTTTAGCAATTAATAATTACATGAAACAAACAACATCGTTTGGTGGGCTTATTATCACCAAAGATAATCTCCAAGAAGGAGGGGTATACACTATTAATCCTCTTGGCAATAACACTTATTTCAAAGTGACGGATAATACCGGAAACGAAGTTGGACAAATTGTACCTGCCTAAAAGAAAACACCCTTATTATTCTTGAAGTTAATAAGGCTGACCCAGTCCGATTGTATTCAAGCGGATAACAAATAATAAGCAGCTGCCTTAATAAATACAGGAAGGTAGCTGCTTTTATAACATCATATTATTTTCATACGCAAATGACACATATGATGTAAGATAGAAAAAGTGATTTGTAAATTATTGAGATACTTGACCCCATGCCAGCCACCATTCCATACGATCCATCACTTGTACTAGGTAATATTGTTAGTCCTGAAAAACTGAGCATACTAACTGCCATAAGCGATGCTCAGGCGCCGGCCGACGCAGCAGAAGATAATCTAAATTCTCTTATTGCATTAAAAAGAAGTTTAGATATGACAGTTCAAGAATTAATTGAAATGAATATTGATCCGAGTGATCTTGTTAAGGAAAGTACGGCTACAGGGAAACAAATTACAGAAGCAGCCGTTGGGTATGCTAAAGCAAAACTATCTTCGGAAAAAACCATACAGCCGCTCAAGGCGAAAATAAGAACAGTAAACGATAGTGTCGAAAGTCCGATCGATTACAATAAAACACAAATCAAAAAAATGCCACTGGCTGCTGATTCAATTAAGATGAACTGCCAGTACTTTGCTTTTGACAGTAATGAGCAGGACTCCAATACACACGCAGCGACCATTGCGGCCTTTGTTAGTGGCTCGGTAAAAGAGGGCGGGGAAGATTGGTCGGAATCCTATGCAGCACAGGCAAAAACATCGGCGCAAGAGCAAGTGAACAGGCAACATCAAAACCACAGCATTTCGGGAACCCTCGTTGTAACAATTACGTGCACACATAAAGAAGCAGTTTTATTAGCTCCATTAGTTTTAGATCCCGATAAGGCGGTAAGAGTTTGGAACGCCGTGTATCCCGATGACATGATAAAAACCAATAGTGTCATTAGCACTTTCAATACCGAGATGCAGCAGGATACCAAAAAGGAAAAATCAATAAGCATTCTTTCTGGGCAAACCTGTGGGTCTTGTTTTATAGGAATGGTTCATACATTAAACACTACTGATACACAATCTACTGAAACTTTGTATTCGATTGCCGCTTCGTTACAGGGCCAATTTAATGTAGGCAGCATGGTGCAACATTATTCTGGTGGTTTTGGTGTAGACGCAAGTTTTTCCAACGATGCCAAAAATTTACTTAGTTCACAAAATATTTCATCTCACTGTACACTCACTGTAATGGGTTCGATCCCATCCATTAAATCCAATACCGTTCAAATGGCAGTGAAAGCATTTGCTGAGGATAATGGTGAATCACCTATGAAATCGGTTATGGCAATTAAAAACGCTACTACAGATGAAATGACTACAGTAGATTCATCTGCTGAGAACGCAAGAACCGGGGCGCAATTCCAATCTATACAAAGTGCTAAAATTCAGGCAGCACTGAGTGGATTATCAAATATTGATAATCTCAATAATAAAATGATAGATACTAATTCATTGATGGATGCAATGGAAGATTACATCAATAAATGCCTTGCGGGAAATATTGGTTTGCCTATCAATTATTACGTAAAACCAATCACGAAGTCACAGGTTACGCAAATGTGGATGGCTAAGTATTATCCAAACAAATTTAACCAGGCGGGTAGTGGAGATGATAGTAAAATTCTGAACAACACTAATTAATAGTTTAAGTTCAAACAAATAAAAACAGGAAAGCTGAAAACTGATATAGAGTAGGCATAAAAAACAAAACGTTTAAAACATGGCAATGACAAACATCAATGTATCAGTACTGGTACAAAACACGCACGGCAGTGCAGTTGATTATTATGGACCACCTAGAGCAAATATGGTTGCAGCTCCTGTACCTAATAATATCGCGTTTATTGGAGCTTGCATTACGGAAGCTCAAAATGGTTTCAGAGCAACTTCTGATCCGACTCTGGGAAACATCATCGTATTACCCGAGTTTATTTTACAACCGAGGGAAGGTGCATACACTTCGGCTCAGAGAGCAATAGTGGAAACGCATCTGACCAATATACTTGCAACTCTGCCGAATACTGTTTTAGTTGTGTTTGGTACAGTTGTGAGTGAGAGCGCAGGAGGTGGCCAGTTTTATAATGATCTGCTGTATGGAATCGGTGGCGGTGCTTTGCAACATACCGGAAAACTTAATTTGTCAAATATTGATCTCATTCATGATGCAACAATTGCTACCACAATCGGCTGGAGTGCTGCGCCGGCAATTCTCAAACAAAATACCGGCATCGCGCCGTTACAATGGAATCTTTCACCAGGCGGAAACCATACTATCAATTTTAAGGGAAAAACAATTGGCTTCAGTGTATGCCTCGATTATGCAGCAAATGTACTGGCAACCCGTCTCGCTAATGCGAATTCAATAGACATTCATATTGTATCAAGTTGTGGTATGCAATATGTCGATGGACAGTTAGGTGTATACAAAGAGACTGCTAAAGTGATTGTTTGTGACGCTTACGGTGAATGGTCATCAGTAAACCAGGTAAATCAGTACGGGCAATCGAAGCAAAAAAGCTCAATGCTCACTACAGAAAGTCAGATCGTAGGAGTAGCTACGAAAATAAGAAGAACTCAGATCATGGTTCCAGCATAGTCCAAGCGATATTCAAATTCAAAAAACAATCAATTCATTTTTCTGATCGAATATAAAAGGTAAATGTCTTCTTCCATTCCATATAACCATCCATCCCTGGTAATTGGCAATATTGTCGATACCAGGGTACTTGGTTTACTTAAAAGTATCGATGGCTGTCAGTCTAAGATTGATGCGGCGCAAGATAAACTCAATTCGCTCATCTTGATGAAAAGGAGTATTTCTATGACTCTAAATGAACTGGCGGATATGGACATTGATGTAACTATTCTCAATCAGAAGCAGGAGAGTCTTAATTCATCTATCAGCTCAGCCGCCTCGGATTATTTAGCTGCACGCATCGAAAACGAAACACAGATCCAACAATTAAGAGCTCAGTTAAGTGATCTGGAAATACAGGAAAATATGGAGAGTCCGATTGACTTCTCAGTAAGCGCACTCAAGCCTATGCCTCTGTCAGCAGAGTCCATCAAACTCGATTCGCAGTATTTTTCTTTTGGCAGCAATATGCAGGATGATACACTTGCAAACGTTGAGAAGTTTATACGTTCAAGTACCAGTAATCTTGGTGATAAGTCTGAAGAGATCACCAGCGCTGTTTCATCGCAAATAAATAATCAGATACAAAATCACAGCATTGCCGGAACTCTTATTATTACAGCAAGCTGTACACATAGTAATGTAAAGATTTTTGAACCATTGATTATTGATCCGGATAAAGCTGTATCAGCGTGGAATACAATCAATGGTAAACAATCGAGAATTAATACACTAACCCTGAAAAATGCTGAACAGGAGGTAAGGAACGAAGAAGAGGAAGATGAAAACGCATTAACACTCATAACAGGTGCTACCTATGGTTCCAGTTTTGTTGGTATGGTGCATATCCTAAATGCCGATAGTAGTATGAGTGGTAACATAGATCAGTTAAAATCGATACTCGATGACAAACTTAAAATTGGCGGATGGATTAATAATGCCAGTGGCGGTTTTGGTATCGATGATGCGGTGTTGAAAGAAGTGCAAGGCCTGCTAAGCACGCAATCTTTCTCTAGCCATGTAAGCGCTGTAGTAATGGGTGCTTTGCCATCCATGTCATCCAGCAAACTCAGCTCCGGAATAAAAAAACTTGGCGAACTCGAAATCAATGCGGCTGCTCTACTTGGTAGTGATTCTGGTGAAGGGATAGAAACGGTAAACTCCGATGCTGAAAAAGCAAGAGAGGGGGCACGTATCATCAGTGCGCAAAACATGAAATTAAAGGCCATGATGAAATCTTTGGGTGAAATGGATAAGCTCGCAAACAGTATGCTTGATGTTAATTCACTTATGAGTTCATTTGATAATTATTTAACGGCTATTAGTAACAAAGAAACAAAAACTGGTGTTCCTATTAGTTTTTATCTAAAAAAACTCACTAAATCATCAATCGAAAAGATGTGGCTTAATAAATATTATCCTAAACAGGAAGCCGATAAAGAATCCTAAACATCATTTGTAAGATAATTGCATGAAATCATTTAACGGTAGAGAACTCGAAATAATTAGTAAGCTGGCAGAGCTTGATATCACCAAGCCTTTATTAGTACAGGATTTCCTTCAACATAACTATTTTAAGGAAGATCAAAGCAGAGGACTCATCATTCAAACTCAGGGTGACTACGCGGTACTTTTCCTTAAAACAGAAAAGTTTGATACGGAAACGGAACAACAGGAAGAGGTGAAACAGTTTGTGGAACTGATTTCCCTGTTTAATTATTTGCATATCTCAGGATACATTACCATTTACAGAGCCAAGACTGAGAAAATGTATTTTATACAAGATGGATTTAATGCAACTAAGATTCTTAATAATAATATCATTCTTAATTCAAGAGGTGATTACACTTCAGCTCCCGATACCATTCATGATTCGGGCAAAAACATAATATACAAGGGAATTGTGTTCAGGAGCGACACCTACAATTTAATTCTTGATACGACAGTTGGGAGTTTAATTGTTTCGGAGAGTTTGAAAGATTTGTTGCATGCCGGTAAGGGTGAAACAATTAGTGGTGAGCCGAATAAAACTAACGGGAGGAACAAGGAAAAAACAAAAGGTTCGGGGATAAACATTACCATACTTATTTTGGTTAGCCTTATGTTCCTGATACTTATTATAGGTGGAGCATTCACATATTTTAAAATAAAACAATATGATAACCATTTAGCAGGTCTTAATTCTGATCTTCAGCAACTCGAAGACAGTATGACTGTTGTTTCATCCGAAATAAAAGAGGTGCATAAGAATATACTAGCTGCCGGAAAAAGTGCAGATGGCCCGGAAACACTTTTTTTTGGTATTGATATTTCGAAGTGGAACGGAAATGAAGCTTCGGATATAAGCAGTAAGGATAGTATCACATTTATCATTTGCAAAGCCACAGAAGGTACGGGGTTTATAGATCCAGAGTTGAAGAATAACTGGGAGTTGATCCGTTCTGGCAATTATATTTTAGGGGCTTATCACTTTTATCGTGTCAATGATGATCCACTTAAACAAGCCGATCATTTTTTATCTACCATAAATTTGTTTGGAAAAACTGATATTGCGCCAATTGTAGACATAGAGCAGGAGAGTTTACCTAAAAATGGAAAGGTAAGTGCGGCTGATGTGCAAAAAAAACTATTTTCATTTTTAAATACCCTGGAGGAAAAGAGCGGTAGAGTTCCTATTATCTATACCGATCTGGTATTTGCTAATGAGTATTTACTGGATACTTTATTCGGAAAATATCCCCTTTGGCTTGCTGAATATACCGATGCTCCAAATCCGCGCCTGCCCAAAACATGGGAAACAAAAGGGTATAAGCTCTGGCAAAAAAGCGACCGCTATTTTATTGATACACGTACTACCGATTATGATGTGTTTCAGGGACCAATATCTGAATTAACGAAGTAAGTGGAATTTAAAAAACAATATTTCAAAGCCGAACATTTGTTTAGGTTAGGAGCAGCCCTGTATGTGGTTGGTACCAGTATTTATGACATTAAAGAAGATTTAACTGCGCTTAAAAAGGAACACGGCTTGCTAATTATTGGTTGTGTGTCTTTAGTAAAAACACTATTGGAGATGAGAAAAAAGATTATGGAAATAAAAGTTGATGTTAAAGACCTTTAACTTTTGAGCCTGATCTATTTCATTGGTATAATATCAAGCTTTAGCATCTGTGTGTGTTTCAGTTTAATCATAAAAAGGCTTCGCGAGCCTTTTATTCTAAATAAATTTATCATGGTAGG
>Ga0255338_1003990_pt1 | contig 16309 bp, 12 predicted proteins | sample MeOH1_35cm_T4_19_FD_203715 | JGI IMG/M metagenome (GOLD analysis project Ga0255338, IMG submission 203715) | Sandy soil microbial communities from University of British Columbia, Vancouver, Canada - MeOH1_35cm_T4_195 | ecosystem: Engineered > Artificial ecosystem > Sand microcosm > Unclassified ...
AAACAATAGGGTGCAGATAACGTGTTTTGTAATCTATAGCGATCCGTCCATGAATACATCACTGCATTCAAAATGGATTGCATCAGAATTGTCATAGACACAAAGACACAAAGACACATAGAGATATTCTTGCATACCACATTCATAATTGAGCACATATCTTCGTCTGTAAGCTTTTAATATTCATACATAGGGTTATGTACATCTTGCAGAATTCAGATTAATCCTAAATTTATTTTAGGTAAATATTGTGGATATAAGCTTATAAATATTAGGACTTTGCTGATTGTCTATAGTGGCCTACAAAGTGAATACTGCTTCCTTAGCTTTAATTTGAGTTGAGTTATGGAATATCAAAGTCGATCCAATATTAAAATCTCAATAAAGGTTTAGATCCTAAAAAGTCATCGGTTAGAATTGAATCCTTTGTAATAGCATATCTAGCGCACTCACTAATTCATTGGCTACAATTTTGTCAGGGTTTGGCAAAGCCAAATAATGTTCATATTTTTATTGATGGTAATTGAAACATCTCTAAGAAAATCTTGTGAAAATAACGAGCTGCAATTGTTTTACCAACCTCAAGTGAATCTTGAAAATGGACAAACTATAGGCGCTGATGCCTAACTTCTTTGGAATCATAGACAATAGACCAAATAAGTCGAATCGATTCATATCTGTTGCAGAAGAAACGGGTTTAATCAATGGTATAGGTGAATGGAGTCTGATGACTGCATGCCGTACAGTAGTCATTTGGAATCGTGACCGAGAGATGGTTTGAATCGCCACCAATTTTGTAGACGCTAGTCAGCCGTTTTCTTGTATTGAATTAACACTTATATACCTTTTGCTAATTGAACTGAACTTAAAATGAGTACAACTATAAACCCCAAATTGCTTTTATCGTACATACTGATTGATAAAACTCTCTGCGCTAATTGGCCTAGATATAAAGTATCCTTGTCCAACATCACATCCCATCGCCAGTAGCGCATCCCATTCACTCTGATTTTCAATACCTTCTGCAACGCTCTTCAATCCAAGCGCATTTGCCATCTCGACACTAGATTTGACAATAGAAAGCAAATCATCATCTGATGTGCAGCCAAATACAAAACTCTGATCTATTTTAAGTTCAGTGAACGGCACTCTCGTCAGTTGTTTAAGGCTGGAGAAGCCTGTTCCATAATCATCTACTGATAGGCCGAAACCTCTCATTCTGAGGCGAGCTAGTATCGCAAGGGCGGTCGCTGATTCGGTCATCGCAGCAGATTCAGTGATTTCCAGTATGACTTTATGCGGCTCAATACCCGCATTGTGAACTGATTTTGTGATTGACTCTACAATCAACGGATCTTCGAGGCCAGCCAGCGATAAATTGACAGACACCGAGATATTGAGACCCTGATTTTGCCAGTTTCTGCAGGTAATCGCAGCTTTTTCCAGCATCTGGAATGTCAGTAGATCAATCTTTTTTGACTGTTCAAGTTTTGCTATAAAAGCGTAAGGCGCAACAATGCTATGGACCGGATGTATCCATCTTGCCAAAGCTTCCGCGCCAGTTATAATTCCACTTTTTAAATCAATCTTTGGTTGAAAGAAAGGCTCGAATTGTTGTTCCTCTATGCCTTCAAGTATTTCATTTATACTAAAGTTGAGTCCGTCAGGCTTGCGGGCTGTGGTAATAGCCAAATGTTTTTTGACGAGTTCAACAATGTGCTCTTTAGCAGCCGGCTTTTCTAACACTCCCAAGAAGTTTACGCCATATTCACAAGTCATCTTTTCAACCGATTTTATGATGGCATGATCAGTGGCACTGCAGATAATCAATGATGGAGTCATTTCATACTTGCTCAGACGTCGAATGAATTCAATGCCATCCATTTCCGGCATATCAAGATCACAAAAAATCAGATCAATGTTTCCAGAGCTATTTAATATATCAAGCGCTTCCAGACCATGCCTGGCCTGATGAATCTTCTTCATGCATACCGAACTTAGCATTCTGCAGAGCCCTTGTCGTTGAAAGTCATGATCCTCAATGACCATAGCGGTAAGATTATGAGCAAGAGACATTTAGTATTCCCCAATCCTATCTATTTTTATAGACCTTTTAAAAATGATAAAATCTTCGAGTTGGCGTATCTGATTTTCTATCTGATGGAGTAGATTTTTTGCGTGTGTCCAGCGCTGCTTTCCTTGCATGCATGTCTCTATACCTTCAGACAGCGAGACGATAGCCCGCGCATGGATAAGCCGACTTGCACCCTTAATCTGATGTGCTAGACGTTGCAGATTTTCTGTTGTTTTGAGATGTATTGCCTTTTTCGCAGCCTCCAAGTCTTTGCGTGTTTGTTGGCAATATTCCTCTAGAATTTCTACTTGCTCCTTAGCATCCTCGGTGACACCCGTCAGATCGAACAGCTTGTCGTATTCAGGGTTGATTGCCATTGACTTAGAACTTATTGGTTTAACTTTTTGAAAAGGTAACCATGTAGATAACTTGGATTTGATAAATCCGATTTCTGAAGGCTTAATCAGAATATCATCCATGCCAGCCTTGAACACAGCTTCCCTGGCATCAGATAATGCATTTGCAGTCCACGCAATCATAGGAACTCTTTCTAAGTCATGCTCAGCCTCATATTCTCTAATTTTGCGTGCAAGCTCATAGCCGTCCATCACTGGCATATTGCAGTCAGTAATGATCAGCACATAACCGCCAAGCTGGAATTTCTCAAATGCAACTTCTCCGTTCTCAGCCATCTCTGCTGACATATTGAGTTTAGCAAGTTGACGACTCAGTAACTTTCTATTGACTGGATGATCATCCACTACAAGAACCTTCCCACAGTGCTCAAAATCATCCGTACTGATGGGGTTGATCTTGATCATATGGCTTGCAGGCTCTGCAGCAACAGGGAAATCTACATACAGAGTAAATTTGGAGCCTTTGCCCAATTCGCTTTCAAGTTCAATGTGGCCACCCATCATTTCGGCCAGCTTCCTGCAGATGCTTAGTCCTAGTCCAGTGCCACCGTACATTCTTGCGGTGTCCGAACTGGCTTGTTCAAAAGGCTTAAATAGTCTTGTTTTGACTTCTTCAGAAATGCCAAGGCCAGTGTCAGCGACACTGAGAGCAATGTGCTGTTTATCATCTTTATATGTAATTAAACAGGCCTCTATCTTGATAACGCCACTTTCTGTGAACTTGATGGCATTGCTAATTAGGTTGCCCAGTATTTGGGTCAATCGCAGTGAATCGAACATATGAAATGGCAATATTGATGGGTCTATATGTTTGGTTAACGCGATATTTTTAGTGCTGGCAAGCTGAATATAACTTAGCTCTAGACTGGCAATCAGCTCATGAATAGAGTTTGGTTCATTAAGAAACTGCAGCTTTCCTGCTTCAATTTTTGCATGGTCTAGCAGGTCATTGATGATGCGAATCAGGTTGCGGCCGGAATCGAGTGCCACTTTGAGATTTTCACGCTGCTCGTCCTCAAGTTTTGTATAGCTGAGCAATTCCAGCATGCCCAACAAACCGTTTAACGGGGTTCTGATTTCATGACTCATTGTGGACAAAAACACATCCTTGGCTGCGTTGGCACTGATTGCTGCCTCTTTAGCAGCAATTAGGTTCCTCTCTTGTATTATCTCAGCTGTCATGTCCTGAACTGCGCCAGTGATGCGCACCACTTTACCTTCCATATCTTTAACGGGCTTACCTATCAATCTAGTGTGAATCGTGCGATCTTTGTGAGTATTGGTTTCCAACTTGAGGTCAAAGCTTGTTCCATGTGCCTTGCAGTCTTTAATCGCCTCCATGAAAGCAGTGCGGGACTCTGGCTTGTAAAGCTTTAGCCTTTGGGTCAAACTTGGCGTCTCACCCTCTGGGAAATCGAGTAACTTATACACCTGCCTGGTCCAGAAAAATTTCTCTGTGTCCAAATCAAGTGACCAGCCACCTACATTCGCAATGTCTCCCGCAAGATTTATCAGTTCCTCATAGGCTTTTAACTCCTCTGAGATTTTTATTGTCGCCGTCATGTCTCTAGCAACGGCATACATCAATTGATCTGACTCTGACCAGATGGCAGACCACATCATATGGACTATCGTACCGCCTTTCTTAATGTATCTATTTTGAAAATCACGGGTTGGTTTGCCTTGGGTGATTTCGAGACCCGCTTTCTTGGTTTTGCTAACATCCTCAGGATGCACGAAATCCAAGAAAGGTTTACCAATCAGTTCCTCAGGCTTGTATCCCAGTATCTCCATACATACAGCGCCAACCTCTATAAAATGTCCATTGGCATCTATGGTACAAATCATATCGATTGATGAATCAATGACCTTTTTCAAGTGCTCGCTTGCTAGCCTGTACCGCTGTTCATTATCTCGGAGCGCAATTTCTGTAATACGAAGCTCGGTAATGTCATTCACCAACATCAAATAACCTAGAAAATTACCGTTAGTGTCTTTACTTTTCGTGATCGAGAATGACAAAGTAGTGTCGTGGTTGTTTCCAAGGAGCAACTGAGCTTCAAATTTATAGCGATCATCTGGGCCTTGAATCCAACGGATTAGTGACTCAGCATTTGCAAACTCAGTATTGGTGTCATACTGTAGATGTATATTTTGTAGTTTGTCGATAATACGTTGCAGCGAAAAACTGTTTAAAACCTCAGCAGCTTTCAGACCGAATATTTTTTCTACTTGCGCATTCATGCTTGTAATCGTCATGCCTTCATTAGTTCCAACAATGCCGATATCAGCATTATTAACTAAAGCATTCCTGAAATTGAGTCTTTCCTCTGCATCCTCCTTAAGGCGATTGATTCTTGTAAATAGAACAATCACAAAAATGATGGCGAGCCCGAAGGTGAATGCAATAGTAACTGTTAATTTTTTAACTGTTGCCTCAAAAATCATTCCCCGTGCTTTGAGTAGCTCTAACTCTTGCGCTTTGAAGAATTCCATATGTTGACGAATTTTGTCCATATAGGCTTTACCACTTGCGCTTGAAACTATTTCTATTGCGGTATTGTTATTACCCTGCAGCTGAAGTTGAATAGTCTGATTAAGTAGTATCAAGCGCTCGTCAATGAGTGGCTTGATTTCCACAAGCACCGCCTTTAAAGATTTGCTTCTGGTGTTGGAGACAAGTTGTTGATGTAGCCTATCTATATCAGTTAGTGCTTTTTTATAGGGCTCTAGGAACGTTTCATTTTTAGTAAGGAGAAAACCTCTCTGTCCCGTTTCCGCATCTTTTAAGCTGGAAAGTAGTTCCTCTGCGTTAGTGATGATGTTATGGGTTCTGGTTTGCTCTTTAACCGCATGACGGATTTGCTCGACAATCCTTATCGATAGAACACCTCCGATAAGCGTCAGAATTACGGCAGCAGTTATTAAAAATCTATTTTTTCTACGTTTAATCATTGTAAGAGTTAATATATTCTAATCAAAAATTCTGATACGTACGTTACAAAATAGTTGCAAGTGGAGCTAAAATTTAATCTTGCCCTTCTTCTCTTTCTTCTCTTTCTTTTCTTTATACATCAGTTTGTCAGCTTTATTAATTAAGGCTTCTAGACTGGCAGTTGCAGTAAGTTTGCTGTAGATATTGCCCATACTAATATCTATTGGATACGGTAGCTTAAGCAATGCATTAAGTTTCACTAATTCTGACTGTAAACGTATATGGATACCTTCGCAATTTTCTTCCGGATCTATAACAAGAACAGCAAATTCATCGCCGCCTAATCTGGCAACAATATCCGATTTTCTAAAATTACTTTTCAATAGCTCACCGACGGATTTGATCAAGTTATCACCTGCTAAATGCCCATAAAGGTCATTGACCTTTTTCAGCTCATCTATATCGATGAAAGACAATATGCAATTCTTCTCGACGCGTTCTAAAGATTTAAGTACCTGATCTGCCATCAGAAAAAATCCCCTTCTATTGTACAAACCAGTAAGATCATCTTGGATAGCCAAGCTAGCCAGTTTTTGGTTGGCTTTATTTAGGTCAAGGGTTCTGGCTGCTACGGCTTTTTCAAGTTCATTTTGAAGTATGAAAAAGTCAAATACCAAAGATGAAATGTCAGTGAGCGTGTTTAAGATATGAACTTCTGCAGTTGAGGGGCTGTGGCGCTTGTTCCAGTAGACACTGATGGCACCACCTTGCATATTCTTGTTCTTCAGTGGCGCTACCATCATGCTTTGAATCGAGGTGTGTCGGTAGAGTTCAGCCGGGACTCTGGCATCATCGTAAATATCTGGGATAATGGCGGTCGAACCGTTCAAGATTGCCCAGCCAGTAATGCAGTTATTCAGTGAGAACCTCATTCCCTTCCACAAGGGCTGCTCAGAATCTTCATCAATATAGTGGCAATCTTCGTCTACTCTGATGATAATGCTCGATGCATCACAGTGGATCAGTCTTTTAGCTGCAGTTTTCAGGGTGGATGTGATGTCTTCATATACTTTAATGTGACTAACATCAGACAACACCGTAAGCAAGTCATCAAACTCAGATTGAGGTTGGCGTGATCCCGCACTCAGCTTTTGGGGTTCATGGTCCATATCGACTAGTCAAACAGTCTGATCAGTAGATAACTTAATACTAATTTGAGTATCTGGTAATTTCTGCTGATGAATATGTAGGCATCTACTTTTATTGTTCATATTATTACCCGACATGAAGTGAAATTTCATTCTGTAATGACCATCACACAAGTAGAACCCTGATTGATGTAATTGTCAATAAGTAGATATATTAAAGGTTGTTAAATTCATCACTTGATCAAACCGTCTATCGTGTACTGCGCACCTTGTATTAATTCATTAGAATCCACGCCAACTGCCCTGAATGCTCTGATGCCAGCAATTGTCGACATGATTGAACTAACCAGCGCGCTAATATCAATTTCTGGATTCAGTTCGCCATTCTTGAGTGCTTTTTCTGCAAAGTACACAAAACTGTTTTTTAATTTTGAAAAGTTATCTTGCAATACTTTTTTGTTTGTCACACTAAGGTTATTAAAATCAACGAAACAGTTGTAAAGCATGCAACCCCGACCATCAAGGTTATTTGTTGAGGCTTCAACCATAATCTCAAAAGCACCCTTTTTAAAGCTAGTATGGCTGAGTTTACTTATGACGGTCCCGATTGTTTGGGTTACATAAAGATCCATACACAACTTAAACATATCATCTTTATCGCCAAAGGAGTTGTAGAGTGAGGATCTGCTGATACCAGTTGCAATTTCTAAATCACGAATACTGGTATTGAGTCCTTTTTGCCAGTAGGCGTGCATCGCTGAGTACAAAACTTCGTTGTTGTTAAATGCCTGAGGTCTGGCCATAGATAACTCCAGTTAACGATCTTTAATAATTTATTTGTTATTTTAATAGGACTTATATTCCGTAAAGCAAGAATTAGTCAGATATTGATGACTGGATTTAAGTTTGAGTTTCATTTGGTAACGATTTCCTATAGATTTTGGACAACTCCAAGACGCTCGTTGATATTAAATTTTGGATTAATAAATGCCCAAATTTGTGCGAAAATTTCATGGCACGAACATTATTTATTACCAAATCACCTATATTTAATAGATTGATTTAAAAAAATTAAACTCATTTTTAACAAGAGGGTGTCCAGAATTTTGTTTAAGCGTCTGTTAATCACTACTGAGGCATCCCCTCCTAAAACTGAATAGTAAACCTATTTAACTTAGGTTTCCAATCTCGTAGTGGCATCGTCCATTTCTTGCTGATTTTAATCAGCGCCAAATGGAATAATTTCATTACAAACACACCATCTGGAAATTAGCCTCAGCTATTCGTTACCTTAACTGGAGTTACACATTATTGGCCTTCAAAAAATATGGGGCTCAACAGCATGCGCTTCATTTTCGAAAGAACAAGTTTACGTTGGAAAAAATTCCTTTGAGTAATGTCAGCTATGCGGATTTAGCTGCCATGAGCTCTAAAATGAAGAACGTCTTCATTAAGGAATAAGTTGTTTGCTTTATTCTTTAGGGTAAAACACACAATCTTACTAAAGCTGTATGAGCGAACATGCCATTAACTTAAAGGCGGGGCGCCCCCTTCGGGGGCTTCTTTTGGACATTAAATTAAGTGGGCCTAATAGCTTATAAATATGCATAAGAGCAGATATTAAGTTATCTAGGCAGCTCATTTGTAGAGCGCTTGAGAACTACAAGCAGTGATTTTAATCAGGCGGATCATAGGAAATAATAAATTGAAACGAGAGGCGCGCGTTGGACATTAAAGAAATCCAGCTACAAATCAGCTACAAATTGATAAAATTGATAGACGTAAAAAAAGCCCACATCTCTGTGAGCTTTATTCTATTTGGTGGCCGGGGGCAGAATCGAACTGCCGACACGCGGATTTTCAACTTTAAAAATCATCATTTATATATTGTTTTAGGCCCGCCTTCACTCGTTAAGACTCGTCAAAGCGTGACAAAATTGTCACGTTATAAATATTTATTTATGTCATTATTTAGAACAAAAGTTGCCATTAAAAAATAGAATTTGTCTTATACCGAAAGATATTTGTATTTAACCTATCAATAATTTTATTAATATAATTATTGTGAAATAATCCATACATCAATAAATAATTAAAAGAACTATGGATCCACTGCTATGAGTCGAGTTTATCTTGCTGGTAAATATTTAGTAACCGACCTACCTGGTGCAACTATTCCTGCGTCTCGCCTTAACAATATTCTCAATAAGATTGAGCAAGGAAGCCCGCTTTCATCAATCGCTATGATGTATTTTCAGCAGCAAGGGTTGCTTGCATTAAAGCAGTTTGCGGAAGGTGAAATCACCTATGAAAAATTTAGTGAGCTTGCTGTCGCTGAACTTGCAGCTAGAGAACATGCAGCCTTGGTGCAAAAGCACAAAGAAGAAAAAGATGCTGAAGAGCGAGATGCCATAAGCAAAGCTAAAAATGCACTTTACTTTAAACGTAGAGAGGAAGAACTACGCCGTTTAGAGAGCTCCCCTAGGTATATTGCCAAAATAAAAAATCAACAACTAAGAGAGCGTTATGGCATAGATCAGTTTATTGATGAGCAATTTTTCTCTCAGTTAATGCAGATTCTTCAACGAATTGATAATGGCAATCGATTCTCGGATGAAGACTTCATTTGGCTCACTACTGAAGGTGCAGCTTACTATACTGATATTCTTAAAAAGACCTATCATGAGCGTGAAGCTCGATTCTATGCATCCGAATACAATCAAACAAATGATCCGTGGAGCGCAGTGAATGCAAGTAAACATTATCGTAAGTCTAATCAAGCCAAAAAAGCCCACGACCTATTAATCTCTATTCCTATTACGAGTAAACGTGAGCCAAAACTAAACTCAGCTATCAGCACCACTCATGGTGGTGTAATGAGAGATTTAGATCGTTTTGAAGATGCTTTGAAATTTGGCAATCAGGCACACGCTCTGACCCCGAAAGACTTTCGTCCTTGTACCTTATTGGGGGCAGTAAATTTTGAAATAGGTAACTACGATATTGGTAGAAGTTGGTATCTTAAGGCAAGTGAGCGTGGGGCAAGTGAGCGTTCTATTGATAATGATTTGCGTAGTATATATAAGCGTGCAGACAATGGTAAACGTGAGGAAATTAAAGCATTTTTGCTCGGAGTAGATCCAATTAAGTATAGCTGGGCCAATCATAAACTTTGATATTAAAAGTTCGTGCTGAGTTGAATAAGTATCTGTCACGTTGCTTAATGAGTAAAAAGCTTGTGGGTTGCTAAGCCCTTATTATAGTTGACTCCTAGGGCTGTGCTGAATTATGGGCATTCGGATTTTCAACTTTAAAAATCATCATTTATATATTGTTTTAGGCCCGCCTTCACTCGCTAAGACTCGCCAGAACGTGACAAAAATGTCACGTTTAAATATTGTTAGAGTTGTCATTCATCTGCTATTTTTTTGCAACAAGATTCTTAACAAGGTAACATCCTCAGATAAAACAGAAAATGAATTGGGGTAGGCTTTGGTTAATTATTATGAGGTATTAGAAGTTAGTCCTAGGGCTAGTCAAGCGGTCATTAGAGCAGCTTATAAAAGCTTAATGCAAAGATATCATCCAGATAAGAATAACGGGGATGTAGACATTGCCAAACAAGCAATATTAGTTGGTACGGCATATGAGGTGTTATCTAATGCTGAAAGCCGAGCTGCTTATGATGTAGAGATTAATTTAATGGGATCTAAAAAATCAAATTCTGCGCCTATACAGGAAAGGGAAGCTAAGCCTCTGGTGGAGGTATCCGAGACAAAAAATAACTTTCTTACTTTCTTCTTCATACTTGCGGGGTTGCTCTTTTTAGCCATAGTAATTAATTCTCAAGATAAGGTACGGAAAGAAAAACAGCAAGAAGCACAACGTATAGCCGATATGGAGTATGTGAAACAAGCAGAAGCTGATTATGCAAAGGAGGATCTGAAAAGCAGAACAATCGAAAATTTTGCTCAGGATTTATATGTTAAGCTTTATCAGCCATACGGAGAAACAGTAGGCCATATTATTAAAATCCCAAAAATTACAATAATAGTTGGAAGCTCCGATAAAGAGCGCGTAATTGAGTATGTAAAAAATAATAGACCTAGGCTTAATCAAAAATTAATTTCAACACTAGTTTTATTGGGGGATGGCAAGTATTCACAATTAATCAAAATAGATGGTGAACATTATCTTAGAAGATTGATTCAAAATGATTTAAATAATGAAATTGGAATTGACTCAATTTTAAATTATTCTGGATCAGATTCTAGGGGCGTTGTTGATGTACTGTTGCCAATGTCTTTTTCTGTTCACGACACAACTAATTGAAGTAAAGGTTTCTGTTGTTCCTATTAGATTTATAATTGATTCAATAATTAAGAAAAAATATTATCACTATGGCTATTTTTCATGTAGTTGATTATCACCCTTATAGAAAAAATGGTCAGATAAATCCTGATTTTCAAAACAGCATTGAATCAAAGAAGCTATTAGATGTTAAAGATCCTACCAATACTAATCACACAGCAGCGCTAAGATATTATGCGGGCAAGCTTTCAGCTTTTTTACGCAGACAGGGGATAGATCTAACATCCTTTGATGTAGCTACAGTGGTTCCCTCCAGTAGAGCTAATTCATACTCAACAGGACTGATTAGAATTCTAATCGCTGTTTGCAATCAAGGACCTCCAGTTGTTCCTGATATATTAATTAGACATACTGCTATCCAGTCTATGCATTCAGGAGGTATGAGGTTCCCAGATGTTCATCATCGTTCAATTAATGTAAATCGACAATTGCTTCCTCTGAATTGCCGAGTCTTGTTGTTAGATGACATAGTAACTACAGGGGTTAGTCTTACTGCCTGTGCAGATATCTTAATATACAATGGTGCGACAGAAGTTGTATGTATTGCTTTGGGGCAAACTGTTTGATGACTACTGATTATAATCAAATATTAAAATTTACCATTGCTCTTAACTCGGGGCTTGGTCTAAGTCATCACATCGTTAACAATGTTGTATCTAATTTAAATATTTCCGATATCAATTTAGAATCTGCGAATGATTTTTTACGTGCTATGTATCCTAGCTTGCCGACTATGTCTGAAGAGCATTGGACTAGTGCTAGTGTCATTCTGGATAAGCATGAATCCCACAATATTTATTCTTTACCCTTCGTTTCGCCGACATATCCAGCAGCCCTTAAGTTGATAAAAAATCCCCCATCTATTCTTTACTTACGGGGTGATATTAATATTCTGAAATCATTGCCTGGGGCAGCTATTGTAGGTACACGAAAAGTTACACCCAATGGTGCTATTATCGCTCAAAGAATTTCTTCTTTTTTATCTCAAAATGGTTGGACAATTATTAGCGGACTTGCGATAGGTATTGACGCATCTGCTCATCAAGGCGCTTTGATGGCAAATGGCAAGACTATTGCTGTGTTAGCACATGGGTTACATAAAGCGAGTCCTAAGCAGAATTCATTATTGGCGGATGAGATTCTACTTAATGGAGGAGCTTGGGTTTCTGAACATCCGTGGGGTGCTGAAGCCAGACGAGAGTACTTTGTCCATAGAAACCGCATTCAGATTGGTTTGTCTGCAGGATCTATTATTGTTGAGAGCGAAATCCAAAGTGGAACTGCTACTCAAGCAGAATTCTGCATACAATCAAATAGGCCTTTGTTCGCGGTAGTGCCGAACAGTCCTGATAACTCATTATCGTTATTGAGCAATGGCCCACTTCATTTGGTGGAGCATTTGGGAGCCATACCTATCAAATCTAAAAACGACTATCAATTTATACTTGAGAAACTTAATCAATCAAGATTGTATCTTTCAAGATAGTTTAGATATCACTCATGATAGATTTACCCCCATCTTTACAAGCCATAATCGCTGAACTACCAATACCAGATGATTTGAGAGTATTGCCCCCGAATCATTTACTTTTGCAATTTATTGTTAACATGACCTATGAATATAGGGCACTTGTTCCAGATCTAGATAAGCCTGATTCTTGGATTCAAATGAAATCTAAGTTTGCAGAACGTTGCAAAGTCTTAAAAATCAGTGATTACATATCTTTGTATGAGCATCCAGAGAAATTTATTCCACTAGCCCTAAGAGTGTCATTTTTAGCTGATTTTATGGAAGTTATTACCCAAACAGCCATTGAGCATGGGTATAGCGATTTGCTATCCCAAACAATCGAAAATGCTGACCCGGAAAGGGTAAAGGCATTTACTAAGATAGTTCTAGAATTAACGATGGCTTGGACTGTTGAAGTTGATAAGGCTATTGATGATATTGATACTGCATCTACAGAAGAATACTGGAAGAATATTCATCCTACTTTAGCTGTAGAGGAGCAAAGAAGAGTTGAAAGTGATGCACAGGTATTTGCTTGTGTATTCTTCTATGGTTTTCATAATGCTGTATCTATTATGGCGTATAGTGAGTCACTATCGTCCTTGGTGCAGAGAGCTTTATCTGAAGACTCTGGAGCCGATATAGCTATGTGTAAAGCAGTTCGTGTAGATAATGCTTTACGGCAGCACCCTAAATTTATGGAGCGTTATATTCGCGCTACTAATGAAAGTGATAGTAGCTTTATAAAGCGTTACAATCTTATATCTTCACCTCTTACCAATAACATTCGATTCCCTGGTCTTTATTTTTTATTGTCTCTACTCGACGGTTTTGGGATACTTGAACGATTAACCAATCCTCAAATACTAGATCTTTGTGATCATGCCAAGTTAGACCGATGGGAAAATCGTATTGTAGATGCCGGAAATTTAGCCAAAAGGCGGGCAGCCTTTATAGAACACAAGTTTTTTAAGTAGTCAACGCACTCAAATGAATATTTTAGTGCATCGTTACTTACTCAATTGATGTAGAAAATTCGTATCCATTCCAGATCGCCATTTCGGCTTGCTGGTATTCCAAAAAAAGGAATGGATATGACTAATCAATCAGATAGTAATTTCAACAAAGATATAGCATCTCAGAGTGCTTCACGGGATTTCGACCCCACAGCGCGGCAGCGCGGGGCGGTCGGAAACCGTGAAGCAGTAGCGGTGCTTACTAACAGAGCTACTAATAACAGCATTAATCAGGATGAAGTTAAGCTTTTAAGATGGGGGATCGATAGTTTATATCTGTCTTATCAAGGCAACCTCTATCCAGAGATCAATCAAAAGCTTATCCAGTTAAAGAAACAAGCACAATCAGATAACCCGCAAGAACAAGCCAAAGCTCAACTCAAGATCGGTGAGCATTTATTTGAGGTGAAAGACAAAGGCACCTCGATGTTCAGCTATGTACTCGAAGATAACGCCTTTCGCATTCAATTGTCACGCCCAGACAAAGCCGTGCCTATGGCTTATGTAAAGATCTCCAGTGAGTATCTAACACATCTGCTCCCTGCGGAAGCAGAAAGCCGTCTATCAGCAATTCTGACGCAATTAGGCGCATTAGAATCTACGGCGAACGTCAGTCGTATTGATATGTTTGTGGACTTTGTTTCTCATCAGAATATGGAAGCATGGCATCGTGAAGCTTGGGTCACACATGCAGGCTCTGTGAATGCTTATTCGATTGATAACCGCTTTACAGGTTGGGCAGTTGGTTTGGGTGGTGTATTGGCTGCGCGTCTTTACGATAAGTTATTTGAATTACAGAAAAGCAAAAAAGATTATTTAATCCCACTGTGGAAAATAGGTGGCTGGCTTGAAGGTGAACCGATCTGGCGTTTAGAGTTTGAATTCAAGCGTCAATTCCTGATCCAGAAAGACCTATTCAAACTCACTGAGGTATTAGCCAATTTAAACGGCCTTTGGTCTTACGTTATGACTGAATGGCTAAAACTTACTATCCCTAATCCAGACGATCAAACACGCTCACGCTGGCCGATTCATCCCTTATGGCTTGCCTTGTCCTCGGTGGATTGGGAAACCTCAGGCGGTGAACTGCAATCGCGTTTTAACACGACCAGAGCACCCAACAAAGAAGCCGCCCTGAATCGTGCCTTTAGCGCATTAACCACGTGGATGGCGGTGAATGGTTACACCGATTATGAGTTAGCGATCCATCCCTTCTTTGAAGACTTGGGGCATCACATTAATAACCAATCGATGAATAAGGGCACAACCTTTGAAGGCTTAATCCGAGAAAAGGTCGGCTTGAAAGCACGTGACTTCAACACAATCGATGTGAATGCAGAAATCAATGAAGCCTATGTCAATGAAGAAGTGCGCGCAATCCGTGAATATGACAAAGCTTCTAACGGTGAATAACACATGAAAGATAACAACCTGCCCTTACCTGCTGTGCGTTGTCTTTCTAAAGAAGAGGCCGCAACTTATCTCGGCATAGGCGTCACGCTATTAATGGAATTGGATATTCCAGCCGTGAAGTTCGGTCGTCGTCTGGTGTATGACAAAGTTGACTTGGATCTATGGTTAGAGGAATATAAGCAGCGAGGGCGGGCCGGAGAGGAGTTTATATGGCCCGTGAAACCGGAATCTACAAGAGAGGTGATTCGCCCTATTGGTGGATCAATGCAACACTCTCATACGGCAAAAGAGTACGCCAGAGTTCTGGGACTGAAGACCGAGCACAAGCCGAAGCCTATCTAGCGAAATTAAAGCTAGATTCGTATAAGGAAGTGAATTTTGGGATTAAGCCCCATCGCTCATGGAAAGAAGCTGTTGTCCGGTATCTTGAAATTAAAGCTACGCTCAGAAGTTATCGTGACGTGAAACGGATTTGTTGTAATTTGCATCCTTATTTAGGTGACTTGATGCTAAACCAGATTAACGGTGACGTTGTTTGGTCTGTCATTCAAGGTGAATTTAAAAAAGGGAATAAAGCAGCAACCGTGAATCGTTACTTGGCAACATTACGCGGTTTATTGCGTATGGCCCGCGATGAATGGCAGTGGATAGATCATATCCCTAAAATTCGTTTGTTATCGGGTGAGGTTGAGCGTGATCGATGGTTGACTAGGGATGAAGCAAATCAGCTAGTTGCTGTTTGTCCTGATCATCTGGCTGCTGTTGTGAAGTTTGCTTTAGCTACGGGGTGCCGTGCTCGGGAAATTCTTGGTTTGGAATGGAGTAGGGTGGATTTAAGTAGACACACTGCTTGGTTAAATCAAACTAAGAACGGTACACCGAGAGGGGTTCCATTAAATAGAAGTGCTGTTGCTGTTCTTCAGGAACAAGTCGGAAAGCATTCTAAATTTTGTTTTACTTATAACGGTGAGCCGATTCGTTACAACATCACGAATTCAGCATGGATTACAGCGTTAAAGAAAGCAGGATTAGAAGACTTTAGGTTTCATGACTTGCGTCACACTTGGGCTTCTTGGCATCGCCAAGCTGGAACGAGTTGTGATGAACTGAAAGAACTAGGGGGTTGGAAAACGCGGTCGATGGTTGATCGATATGCTAAGTTTGCTACTGAACATCTGGCAAATGCAGCAAGTCGCATTGATATTTCGGCTTCAGAAAATAACGTGATTAATTTGTCACGTTTTAGTCACGTTCACCAAATGAAAAAGGGCCTAACAAAAGTTAGACCCTTATAAATACTGGTGGCCGGGGGCAGAATCGAACTGCCGACACGCGGATTTTCAATCCGCTGCTCTACCGACTGAGCTACCCGGCCCTTGTACAGCTAATTGCAAACTTCGGTAAATATTTGCAAGACGCGCATTAT
>Ga0255338_1003991_pt1 | contig 16308 bp, 15 predicted proteins | sample MeOH1_35cm_T4_19_FD_203715 | JGI IMG/M metagenome (GOLD analysis project Ga0255338, IMG submission 203715) | Sandy soil microbial communities from University of British Columbia, Vancouver, Canada - MeOH1_35cm_T4_195 | ecosystem: Engineered > Artificial ecosystem > Sand microcosm > Unclassified ...
GTAGGTACCCTTATCCTTATCGCTCTTTTGGCCATCTTTGTAACCTGTTTCTAAGTAAGAGCACTCAAGTACAGTCGAGGAGCCGTAGGGCTCCTTCTTAATTTCCCGATAGGTCAAAACCATTTTTGGTTTTCAATAGTTTGAATTTCAACTCCACTTTTTCGCCGAAGTTTGTCGTGTTATCCGTAAACTTTAAGCTTTCCGGCAGAAAGCAGTGCCAGCGGGCAGCTGCCACCCCCTTAAATGCTGCCGGATTTTGCAGAATATGCCGCACCGCTGGAAACTTTCTGCAATAAGCAGCTAATGCCGCCGCTATTTCTCCCTCCCCACTGACCAAATAAGAAATTCCCTGAAGCTGTAAGCCCTGGATTGTCCGCCAGTCTTTATGGTCTTCCGTAATTGCAACCGCCGCCGCATTGCTGTACTGCAGATTCATGCTGTGCCGCGTGGAAAGTTCAGACAAAAAATAGAGTTTAAGGGACCGGTTGACATAAAAGACAGGTGTAACCCAAGGTCCTTCTTCACCAAATGTGGACAAAATCATGGTACTGCGCCGACCCAAATAATTAAGAATCAGTTCTTCTTTTTCCAGCACGGAAAACCCACCCTACCGATATTTTTACCTTACAAGACATAATAAATCCCCACTCTAAGGATAATAAGCAAAGAAACCTTGTCTAAGAAAGGGGATCACCATGCTAAAACACACTGGTTTCGCCAAAGCCAGAGCTGCAAAAATCCATATCAATGCCTTCAATCCACTCACCCTCAGCGCTGCAACATCAGATGCCTTATCGCAAGTCGGCGAGCTGAGAAACGTCGATGCCCCGGATTATGAGGGTTCCGGAGCAGTCCACATTGCTGATCCCGCCCCAAAATCCGACCAGGCTGACATTTAATAGGTGAATTTAGCCGAGGATTGGTACATCCGGTTCATCGTACCAGACAGAGATGCAAATATATTCCGCGGCACTCTGGCTGATCTGTTTCACCTTGACCCAGGGAGTGTCCCCGAGCCAAGCGTTAATTTTCGTTTCAAGTTCTTCCGGCTTGGAGGCCGTGAATATTTTCACCTTCAAGAAACCATCTCCTTCTATTCTATGTTTGGTCGCTTACCCCAGAGTCTTCCATGCTGGCTTCAGCACCAGCAGCGGATGAAAATTCCCCACATCTCAAGGGTGAATTGACTTACCGCGTAGTGGAGACATCACGAGCGAGCCGCTTAACATACTCCGTGAACAGCCGAACGGAGCAACGTGCTCGCGCCCCATTTAGATCTACTTTTGCGAGAGTGAGAGCTGTGAGCGGTTAGTATGTTCGGCGAGTGAGTTGCGTAACGAAGGGGTAGTCAATTCGACCCCAGAGCCAGTATTTTCAGAGTAGTGCAATTCAGCGTGAGCGAACTTCGAAGATCGCGAACTTCAGGTAGTTTGTTTCTGCGGAGGTGAGCAGGATGGGGTGGTCTTTAGCGGCTGTTCGGAACTCCACGAGGCGCAGGGTCTTCTTGCAGTCCATTGCCGCTTCCGTAATTAGCTTGAAGAAGAGTTCCTTGCTCAGGTGATAGGAACAGGAGGCTGTAACCAGGAAACCTCCTTCCCGAATCAGTTTCATTGCCTGGAGATTAATATCCTTATACCCTCTACTGGCCCCTTCCAAGGCACTGCGGGATTTGGCAAAGGCGGGTGGGTCCAAAATAATAACATCCCAACTCCTACCCTCCTCCACACTGCTGCGCAGAAAATCAAAGGCGTTAGCCTCAACAAATTCAACCCGGTGCAAAAAACCGTTAAGGGTTACATTGCGGCGGGCGGTTTCCACTGCGTGCTGCGAAATATCCAAACAGGTTACTTTCTTTGCTCCGTGCTTGCAGGCATTGAGGGAAAATGCTCCTGTATGGGAAAAACAGTCAAGAACTTCCGCGCCGTCCCAGAAAGGGTTTTTTACTACCTTCCCCCGATTGTCAACTGGAACAAGCCTTGGCTCTCCCTGCTCATCCGGGGCAGGTTCTGTTCCCTGCTGCAGAGGATTCCCGGCAGCATCAATCCGCTCAAGCCTGATTCCATGTGCTTCACCCCACCCCTGCATTAGCGGGGCAATAGCAGCCCGATTTTCGCGTTGATCAAAGAAGTACCCTGTTTTCTGGCCATGAGCTATATCAATTACCAGTTTCAACCCATTCTCTTCAATTTCCACCAAGGTGTCGAATTCCTCGCTCAAAAAACCGTTTACTTGGGCCAAGCCTTCCAGTTCCCGCACCGGCACATCATCGCGCTCATAAATGCCGCGAGGCCGAAATACTTGCTGCAGGGCTGCGACCAGCCAGTCCTTGCGTTGGTCCATGCCATAGGAAAGAAGCTGGACCACCAGCACATCGGCAAACTTGTCCACGATCACCCCCGGTAGAAAATCAGCTTCTCCATACACCGCGCGACAAGCTTGCAGATTGTCGACCAGCCTTTTGCGGTAATTCCAGGCTTGAGTGACTCGATTTACAAAGAAACCAGGATCAATTTCTACGCGTTGATAGCTAAGGATCCGCACCGCGATTTGGGAAAGTGGATTATAGAAACCACGAGCTAGGAATTGGCCCTTTTGATTAAGAACATCTACCACGTCACCTGGTCCTGGTTCCCCTTTAACCTCTCCCATTTCACTTTTATACACCCAGGGGTGCCCAAGTTCAAGACGTTTCTTGCGGTTTTGGCTTAGAATTACCACACTCATTAATAAGTTCGCCACCATTCTGTCAATCCTATTTATCTGTATATTGCGGCTTTGTTTTACTTCAATTTACCATAATAAAAGTCCCTGCAGTTTTAGATACTAAGAAAGGCGATCCAAAATTTTTAGCAAGGAGTGATCTTTTTGACCGTCCAAAGTGACCTGCAAAAAGCTGTAGCCAGCGCCCAATCTGCTCTCGGGACTTACGAAACGTTTGCCCAATCAACCCTGGATCAATCTGCCAAGACCATGTTTCAAGAGCTATCGCGCGATATGGAACGTCATGTCAGCATGCTTAACAGTCGTCTAGGCTATATTACCCAAAACAATGACCTAAACCAGAAAAACCAATAAGCGGGGTTAACGATTGAGACAGTACTCGGTTTTACCGGTACTGTCTCTTAGTTTGCACTATAAAGGCTTAAAATTTACCTGGACCGTACCATCCCCGTTAGGGCGCACCTCCATTACTTCTCGCCCGTCAGAGGTCAAATAATTGTCATCCCCGCTTGGAGTGACCGCTCTTTCCTTGCCGTTATCCAAAACTACTATGCGCTGTCCGTCAAACAAGGAAATGAAGTTGTTGCTCACTTCAACGCTGTCAGAACTTTTCCAGGGGATCTGACCGGTCCACATTGTGCTTGTCTTGCTCGAGCTTTTATCCTGAACTCCCTGGTCGTTTAGGCTCAGGATACTAGATAAATGACCTTCCTGTACCAGACCCACCAAAAGCTTGCCGGCGTCAACTCCCAGCAGCACATACTCGCTTCCCTTCAGCACCTGTTCGCGTCCAGAATGTTTCACGGCCACAATTTGAGGTGTTCCGGAGAGAATTGATTGCAAATACAAGGTGCCTTTTTTGTCCGAGACCACCATCCGGCTGATTTTTTCACCGGATCGCTGCACAGTGCGGACATTTGCCATTACATCTATCTCATATACCAGCTGCCCATTAGAGGTTTTAACCATCAGGTAAATGAGATTGGTATAGGTAGAAACGTCCATGGATTGAATAGTGGAGCCAGCTGGAAAACCATCGAGACGACGTCCTAGCTTGCGGTCCGGAGGGCTCTCCTCGTCCGTAGCCGCAAAATCCACTGTGTAGAGTTCCGTGAGTTGGGAGGGTATAGCTGGGGGTGCAGGTTTCGGCGCGGGTGCCGGAGTAGGAGTGGTTGCAGGTGTAGTTGAGGGAGTTTTTTCCAGAGGGTCCTCCTTGATCAGCGGCCGAAAATTTGGTTCTGACCGGGAAACCACTGAAGATCCCTTGGCTTTAGGATTAGCTCTTGTGGTTACGAACAGGAGGGTATTACGGTCCGGCAGCCAATGATATCCCAACAACTCTCCCTTTGCCGGTTTTGCTTCCTCAAAGACCACTTTCCCGGTTTTAATAGCCACCACTTTGAAGCCTTGACTGTCATAAAAAGCTAGGTAATCCTTGTTATAGGAAGCCTGAAGGTTCTTAATATTTGTCCCCGTCAAACTGACTGTAGTTTGTATGATTTTGGGAGGTTGAGGAGTGGTGGATGCATTGGCGTCCCCCTTAATCTGATGTTCAAGGTAATAGAGAAAACCGATCTGCAATCCCACCGAAACCAAACCCCAAATTAAAATTGTCCGTAATTTTCGCACTGTATTCACTCCTAAGGTTTAACAACGAAAGCGGTCGGCACATAACGCTCTCCAAGAATATCAGAGGGTTTGTTTATGACCTTCCCGTTGTAAAACATGGTTGTTGAGGAACCGCCGTCCAGATTTACAGCAGTTACGGCGCCGTGTTCGAGAAAAATCTGCTGCAGATCCCGCAGGGTAGCCCCCAGACTCTGAATCTGTCTGCCGTCAATTACTATGAACATAATGGTTCCGTCGCTAAGCTGTCCTATAGCGGTTCTGGGGGCGACACCCCACTTAACGTTGTCGGCAGACGTAACAACACCTTTTCCATCCTTGACAATTTGGGGAAAGAAATTGATCGCTTCCTTGATGCCGTTAGCCTTGGCCTGCTCAACTGTCAAAGTATCGAAGATCAGCTTGCCTTTGGAATCGATGCCAACCATTTCCTGCTTAGTTCCATTGGAATCGTCAAATAGGGCCTGTCCGTCATGCATGACAACCCCCATCGGATACCCGCCGTTTCCCTTACCGTTTGGATCATTAAACCCTCCTGCGTTCACCGCCCCCACAGCGTTAGCAGCCTTGGCCATGTCGCTAACCCTCTCACCGGAATCCCCTATTGTTGAAGTACTGGCTATTTTCACCCTGCTTGGGTCCTTAATCAACATCACCTTGCCGCGGAAACTCCTGCCGCGAATATCCTCGATCGTTATTCCATCTGTGTTAACAATATTCGTTGTCTTGGTTTCCGCTGTGCTGTCGCCGGTTGAGGAGCCGTCTTCCGAGGTCTGCAGGATCTCTTTGACCTGGGCATCGGTCAGGAACAGCTTAATGAACTGCGGGTGACGGGAAGTTACAACCGATCCTACCGCAAAAGCCTTAATACCGGAAAAAGGTCCCCAGAAAACCAGAAATGGAGCCAGGGCTATCCCGAAGACAAGCTGAAAAACCAAAAAAAGGACTGTTTTGTTTATTGCTTTTTTCATTACGAATATTACCTCCAACGCGCGGCTCAAACGCCCCAAAGGCGTTTCCACCATGGCTGCCGCATTAAGTCAGGGAGCTCAAAGTCCTGGTTAGGCCTAAAACTCCCCAGGAGCAGATTTTGTCCATTAACTTCATAAATATCGCGTGCATTTGCTGCCCGACTTCGCAGAAGAGCAGCAGCTTCCCCCATATCCGGACGACGGCGCAAAGGGGAATGTGCGTCAGAGCCAAGGAAATGAACCAGGTTGGCCTTAAACAAAGCTGAAGCGGTGCGTTGAACCGTACTGCCGAACTTGCCGAGCAGGCTACCTGAATTTACTTGTACCAGAATTCCTCGACTCACCCACTCATACACCAGTCCTGGATTTTGCATAACCTCATTGTTACGCTCAGGATGAGCAAGAATCACCCTGTAACCGGTCATCATCACCTGGAATAACACATCATCAGTATACAGGGGGAGGGAAGAAAACGGCAGTTCCATTAACAAATAATTGCCAATGGTAAGAACCCGTCCATCCCGCAACAGCTGAGGCAGATCTGGATCTAGGTACGCTTCCATTCCGGGAATAACGTCGATACCCAAGTCACATTCCCGCAAGCGGCAATTCAGTTGCTTGACCAGTTCAATTATGGCTGCAGGGTTAGTTTCCGGGGAGTAATGTGGAGTGGCTACTATTGTCTTTACTCCAGCTTCAAGCGAGATCCTTGCCATCTCCAGGCTTTCCTCCCAAGAGCCTGCCCCATCATCAATTCCCGGCAGGATGTGGCAGTGCAGGTCGAACATCGTCCCAACCTCTCCATGTATACAATCATATTAAAAAAGGCACTCAATCAGACTAAACTTTTTATCCGGTTTAGTCAAAGAGTCTCAGCGCTCAATTTTTCGTCTCATGGCGCTTGACCTTAAAATATTCGACTATAAATAACTTAATCCTGCTTTTCGGATAATTTGCAAGCTGGAAGAAACCAATATAATCAACCTGGTAAACTTAAAGACGCAATAAAAAATTTTGCTTTAGAACAATCCATATCCTTGATTGAGTACCTTGACCTGATAATCCAACTTCGCCAGGGATTTCAGGATAAATTGAATATGGGCTTGATGTTCTGTTTCAAGTGTAAGTGTTACTGCAGCCATACCCAGAGGCAGCGCTTCCACAGTGCGCGAATGATCTATACTGATAATATTTGCTTTACAGCGTTCAATGATCTCCAATAGTTTATTAAGGGTACCGATACGATCCGGAATGAACGTGGATATCAGGACCTTTCTGCCGGTTTTCACCAGCCCGCGTTCAATGATTTGGGCAACAAAGTTCACGTCAATATTACCCCCGGACACCACACAGACCACTTTCTTACCCTGCAGCTTGACCTTTTGACTCAAAAGGGCCGCAACCGCGACCGCACCCGCTCCTTCTGCCACCACCTTACACCGTTCCAACAGGGTGAGAATCCCCTCCGCAATCTCCTCATCGCTCACGGTGACAACCTCATCCACATTGCGGGAAACCAATTCAAAGGTTAACTTTCCAGGCTCCTTAACCGCAATCCCATCCGCAATGGTTGAGATATGCGCCAAGGTTATAATGCGGCCCTGCTTAACGGCCTCCAGCATTGAAGGCGCGCCGCTGGCCTGAACTCCAATTACCTTCACCTGGGGAGAAAGCTGTTTAACTGCAAGGGAAACTCCTGCGGCCAGTCCACCCCCACCGATGGGTATCAAAATCGCATCCACATCGGAGAGCTGGTCTAGGATCTCCAGGCCTACAGTCCCCTGTCCGGCAATAACTTCGTGGTCATCAAAGGCATGGATAAATGAGGCTCCCCGCTCAGCCTGTAATTCAACAGCCCTGTGGTAGGCGTCATCATACACCGAGCCGTACAGCACCACTTCAGCCCCATAATTCCGGGTGGCTGCCACCTTGGCCAGGGGGGCCCCTTCCGGCATCACCACAATTGCCGGGATCCCAACACGTTGGGCGCCAAAGGCCACCCCCTGAGCGTGATTGCCAGCTGAGGCGGCTATCACCCCACGTTCTTTAGCATCTGTCCCAAGCGAAGCTATTTTATTCGCGGCCCCCCGTAGTTTAAAAGAACCGGTCTTCTGCAAATTCTCAAGCTTAAGGTAAACTTCTGAGCCCACCATGTCACTTAGACTTCCAGAATAGTTTAAGGGTGTAACCTCTGCAATTCCGCTTAAGCGCGCTTTGGCTGCACGGATTTTCTTTAAATTCACCATGCTAAGCGTTCCTTTCCAAACGGTCCAATCCGTTAATCATATTTTCATATAATATTAGCGACATCACAAGAAAAAGTTATAAAGGCATCCGGCAGATTTTTTTAGTATCTAATAAGCTGTTTGAATTATACCACCTGTTGCACAACACATTCTACCAAGTATATAATGGCAATAATAGTCGTTAAGCTAGGGGGTAAAACAGTGCAAGTCATTCTTTATGATACAACGCTCCGCGACGGCTCCCAGGGAGAAGGAGTTCAATTCACGGTCGATGACAAACTGAAGGTCGCCAAGCGGCTGGACCAGCTTGGCGTCCACTATATAGAAGGTGGTTGGCCCGGGGCCAACCCTCGGGATGTGGAGTTTTTTCAGCGTGCTCGCGGCCTGAAGCTTCGCAAGGCCAAGCTGACCGCCTTTGGCAGCACCTGCCGACCCAAGCAACCGGCTGATACAGACCCTGTCCTAAACCAGCTCATCGCTGCTCAGACCCCTGTCGTGGCCATCTTCGGCAAAAGCTGGGGGCTGCATGTTACACAAGTGCTGCAGACCAACCTGCCGGAAAACCTGCGCATGATCAAAGACTCTATCTCTTTTCTTAAGGTCAATGGCCGCGAGGTGGTTTATGACGCCGAGCACTTTTTTGACGGATATAGAAACGATGCCGAGTACGCCTTGGCAACCCTGAGAGCGGCCTGGGAGGGAGGGGCGGACTGGATTGTGCTGTGCGACACGAACGGTGGCACCATGCCCATGGAACTGGCCCAGATCGTTACCCATGTGAAAGAGTTATCCCCCGTTCCAATCGGGATTCATGCACATAATGACTGCGGTCTGGCAGTCGCCAACTCAGTGGTTGCGGTGCAGCAGGGCGCGGCCCAAGTCCAGGGCACTTTCAACGGATATGGGGAGCGCTGCGGCAACGCTAACTTGGTCACAATCATCCCCAACCTACAATTGAAACTGGGCTATAAGGTACTCTCCACAGACAACCTGTCCAAACTGGCCTCCACCTCTCGTTTCATCTGTGAAATGGCGAACATGGTACCGAACGAGCGCCAGCCCTATGTAGGTAAGAGCGCCTTTGCCCACAAGGCCGGCATGCACGCGGACGGAGTAATCAAAGTAAGTCAGTCCTTTGAACATATCAACCCCACCCTTGTGGGCAACAACCGCCGCATCTTGGTATCCGACCAGGGCGGACGGGGCAATGTTCTGGCCCGAGTAAAACGTTACTCGCCAACTTCCGAAAAGAACTCGCCGGAAGTCACCGGTCTGTTAAACAAGCTAAAAGACCTCGAACACAAAGGGTATCAGTTCGAAGCAGCAGAAGGCTCTCTCGACCTGTTGATCAAAAAAGAATTAGGGATCTACAGACCCAATTTCGACCTGATGGACTTCAGATTGCTCATTGCCAAGGACGCAAAGGATGACCTCACAAGCGAGGCAATTGTCAAGATCCTCGTAAACCATGAACTGGTTCATGTGGTCTCCAATGGTTCCGGGCCTGTAAACGCCCTTGACAAAGCGCTGCGTAAAGCCCTGGAGCCCTTCTTCCCCATCCTGAAGGAAATGGAACTTGACGACTATAAAGTCCGGGTGATTGACGGCTCCTCCGGGACCGGTTCCCTGGTTAAAGTTCTGATTGATACCCGATATCACGGCGAGACCTGGGGAACTGTCGGGGTCTCAGAAAACATCATGGAGGCAAGCATTCAAGCCCTGGTGGATAGTCTGGAGTACGGCATAATGACCTACGGAGCGGATGCCCAAATACCAAACCATGCTTCTGTTTAAAACCCATACGGCTTAATACTATCACGGCATAAAATCCCCCTTTGGTTACCCATACTAACGTAGATAACAAAAGGGGGATTTTACATGCACTTTAATCAAGACACCAAGCTAAAAGATGTGCTCGAGGCCAACCCTAAAACCGCGGAAGTTCTGCAGGAAATGGGGATGCAGTGTCTGGGCTGCCCATCCTCAGCCAACGAATCGCTTGAGGGTGCCGCCCGTATGCACAACTTCGACGTGCAAGCCCTGCTGGACAAGCTAAACCAAACCGAATTCGGGGAAATGTCAGCGCAGACCGCAGCTGGGGCTCAACCCCGCGGAGCGGTGCTTCAACGCGACAAAACCACCTTTGCCATAGCTCCACACATTCCGGGTGGGATCACGGACCCGTCCACCCTGCGCAAAATAGCAGATGTGGCTGAAAAGTACTCCGCTGCCTGCATCAAGGCTACCTCGTCCCAACGCTTAGCCATTGTGGGCCTGAAAAAGGAGGACGTGGAAAAGGCCTGGCAGGATCTCGGGATGAACCCTGGACACGCAGTGGGCCTATGTGTACGCAGCGTCAAATTTTGTCCGGGGACAACCTTCTGCAAACGGGGGATGCAGGACTCCGTGGCCCTAGGTTATGAACTGGATAAGCGCTACCACGGCATGGAACTGCCCTCCAAGTTTAAAATCGGGGTCAGCGGCTGCCCTAACAAGTGTACAGACTCCGCCACAATTGACCTGGGGATTATGGGCACCTCGAAGGGCTTCCACATTTATGTTGGAGGGAACGGTGGAGTCAAGCCCCGTCTGGGAAATCTGCTGGTGGAACATGTTCATCCCTGTGAGGTATTAGGGATAGTGGACAGAGTCATCGAATTCTACAAACAAAACGCAACGGGACAAGAACGCATAGGCAGGACCCTGGATCGCGTGGGAATAGATGCCTTAAAGGAATACTCCTTCAAGGATCGTCCATTAGCGGAGTGCAGCGATCAGGCTCTCAACTGAACTCTCCATAGGAGGCACGAAAAAAGGCTGCCAGGACTTTCAAATTGAGTCCTGACAGCCTTTTGAGTTAGAGTTTAGATTCCTTTGGAAGCTATGTAGCTGGCTAGATCCACAACGCGTTCGGAGTAACCGCATTCATTGTCATACCAACCGATTATCTTAACCATATTACCGTCAATTACCATGGTGGAGAGAGCATCAATGATCGATGAGTATGAACTGCCGTTGAAATCTGAAGAGACCAGAGGGACCTCGCAGTACCCCAGAATGCCTTTCATGTCTCCCTCACTCGCCTCCTTAAGTGCGGCGTTGATCTCTTCCCTGCTCGCAGCTTTTTCTACATCTACGACTAGATCAACCACGGAGACATTAGGGGTCGGAACCCGCATGGAAAACCCGTTTAATTTACCCTGGAGTTCCGGCAGCACTAAAGCAACCGCCTTAGCTGCCCCGGTAGTAGTCGGGATGATGGACATGGCTGCTGCCCTAGCCCGCCTGAAGTCCTTGTGGGACTGATCAAGAATCTGCTGATCATTTGTATAGGAATGAACAGTAGTCATAAGTCCACGCTTGATGCCGAAGCGGTCATTTATCACCTTGGCGAACGGAGCCAGGCAATTAGTGGTGCAGGAAGCATTAGAGATAATGTGGTGCTGAGCAGGGTCATAGTTCCCCTCATTAACCCCCATTACTACTGTAAGATCCTCTTCTTTGGCTGGAGCAGAGATCACGACCTTTTGGGCTCCTTGAGCTAGATGGCCCTGGCAAGCACTCCCCTTGTTGAACTTGCCGGTAGATTCAATGACAATATCTACACCTAATTCACCCCAGGGAATTCCGCTTGGGTCAGTATGAGAAACAACCTTGACCTCCCTGCCGTCGACAAGAAGTTTCCCATCACTATATCGAACATCCGCATCCAAAGTGCCATGCACGGAGTCATACTTCAAAAGGTGGGCCATGATATCCCCAACGGTACGGTTGTTTACAGCAACAATCTCAATGTCGGAACGTTTTAAGGCTGCACGGAACACATTGCGCCCAATACGGCCAAACCCGTTAATACCAATCCTGATTGACATGGTACTATGAGTCATCTCCTTCTCTCTGCAATTTTTGCCAAAAAAACTATACCATTTTTGAGGGGTGTTTCACAAATCCCAGCAAGTCCGTTTATTACCTCTTTTCTCTAATATCCTTATTCATACGCCGGATTGGATGTTATTTGTCCTTTAATGAAATATGCGGATTTTTTCGCAAATAGGATATCATATATCCATCAGATCAAGCCGATTAAGCCATATTATTTGACCATTTCCGCTCAAAAGCAAGCCTGATTGCAGCAAGAAATGTTAAAGCGACCACCCCAAGCAGAGTGATCGCTTTGTGACTCTCTATTCAGTTTTCTTCTTCAATGTCCACACCCGGAAGTATGGTCTTATGCCGGCTGTTCCACCCTAGTTACAACCCTGGCGCTGTCACTTTCCTTCTCAAAGCGCAGAGGGAATACCAAAATTACTAGTGCAAAGCTTGCTGCAAACAAAGCCATGTTTTGCAGGCCCAAAGCAATAAAGACTAAATTCTGTTTTTCCTTTTGTGTGCCAATCGCGTATGCCCTTTGTTTAACATCATCTGTTGATATCCCTTTTTTGTTCCATTCCAGCAAGCTGTAAAAGTCCACAGCGCCTGCAAGCTTTTTAGTTCCGTCATAGAAAAGATCGTCAGGAGTTGCGTAAATAAACCCCTTAGAGGTATACACCTTAAGAATTTCGATCTCCTGACCTGTAAAGGCCTTTTTTGCAGGTGTCCGCACAATCCGCAGTACATCTTCGGGCACCAGATTAAATTCCTGGTTCTCTACTTTCACAACGTAATGAAAGTCCTTCGCAGCGGTTACTAAGTCGGCTTTTACAGTTAGCATGGAAAGAACAACCGAGCTTAACAGGGTGACGGCGAGACATACAACGATCAGAACCCCGGCAATCACTTCCGAGTTCGGTCGTTGGATGCGTAAGGTTGGTGTAATGATTTTAACCACTACCCTTTCGACAGTTTCCCCACAAAATCTATTTTACTATGTTTTAGCTTCAAAGGCAATTTTTTCTTGAATCTCGATTAGGACTCCCTCTAATTATGTGCATGGGCCAAGCATTTTATTCCCGCCCCCGCGCACAAAAACCCCCTGCCTAGGGATTGTCCCAGCGAAGCGCTTTGTGATTCCAGATTACCCGTTTTACCGCACTAAGGTTATGCAAATTCTACCCTATAGTATATAGCACGACTGGCCAAGAAATGCGCGCTTCGTTTTTCCTCAGCGCGCGCATTTCAGTGCCCGTGATCGATATACTCGGCTAATGTTGCCGAGTATATACTTTCCTGAGGTAAAAAAAACAGGGGAAGCCTGTCGGCTCCCCCTACTAAAATCAGCTCAATTTCTTACCAAAGTACGAACGTGGTCCGCAACCCCTTCTGGATCCACCTTAATCCGGGCAACCCCGCTATCCATAGCTGCTTTGGCCACTGCTTTGGAGACCGCAGGGGCCAATCTGGGGTCAAAGGCCTTAGGCATGACATAATCCGCATTAAGCTCCTGCTCAGACACCAGGCTGGCTATGGCATAAGCTGCCGCGACCTTCATTGCTTCATTTATCGTAGTAGCCTTAACATCCAACGCTCCCCGGAAAATACCAGGGAAGGCGGCCACATTATTCACCTGGTTGGGAAAGTCCGAGCGGCCGGTTCCGACCACCACAGCCCCTGCCTGTTTGGCCAGGTCAGGCATGATCTCAGGAGTTGGGTTAGCCATCGCAAAAATGATCGGATCCTTGGCCATAGATTTTATCATTTCCTGACTTACTGCTTCCGCTACAGACACTCCGATGAATACGTCCGCGGCTTGCAGAGCCTCGGCCAGATCCCCTTTAACGAGCCCCAGGTTTGTTTGCCTGGCAATCTCGTCCTTATACTTGTTCATCCCGCTTGGGCGCCCTGCATAAATGGCCCCCTTACTGTCACACATGATCACGTTTTGAACTCCCAGGTTCATCAATAGCTTGATGATCGCCATCCCTGCGGCCCCAGCACCGCTGGTGACCACCTTAATATCTTTTATGTCCTTTTTCACAATCTTCAAAGCGTTGATTAAGCCCGCCATTACCACGATCGCGGTCCCATGTTGATCATCATGAAAGACAGGAACTTTCATTACCTCTTTCAACTGAGCCTCAATTTCAAAGCAATTGGGAGCAGAAATATCTTCAAGGTTTATTCCGCCGAAGGTAGGCTCCAGCAGTCTAACTGTCTGTACAATCTTGTCCACATCCTTCGAGTCAAGGCAGATCGGAAAGGCATCAATTCCTGCAAAGGCTTTAAACAAAACTGCCTTCCCTTCCATAACCGGCATGGCGGCATAAGGACCGATATCCCCCAGACCCAACACTGCCGTACCGTTTGACACCACCGCCACCATATTCCCCCGATTTGTGTATACGTCTACCAGTTCTTGATCTTCGGCTATTTCCTTGCAGGGTTCCGCCACTCCAGGCGAGTAAGCCAGGCTTAGATCGCGGGCGTCTCGAACCGGAACCTTACTTTCTACTACTATTTTACCCACATTGTCACGGTGAAGTTTCAGTGCATCTTCGCGCAGGGACATTTGCACATCATTCCCTTCTTATACAATATTATGTATGCAAAATACATTGCTGCCTCTAAGTATACCAAATCTTGGCCAGGTTTACCATTGCTTTGTCCAACAATCCTGCGGGAATTTGCAAAATAATTGGGACTGTTTACCTGTACAGTTCAGTTCAGTTCAGGCAAACAGTCCCAGCGAAATTAAGGTCTTACTTGCGCAGCCAGCGGTTAATGCTGAATTTGTTAACTTCTCTGTTCAGGTCCGCCAGGGAAGTGGTAAGCGGTATGGCTTTGGGACAAGCTCTGACGCAGTTTTGTGCGTTGCCGCAGTCCGCGATACCGCCCTCTTCAAGCAGCACCTCCAGCCTCTCGTGCTTATTCATCTCCCCGGTGGGGTGAGTATTGAACAGGCGGATCTGGGAGATAGCTGCTGGCCCGAGAAACTTGGAACGGGAATTAAATTGCGGGCAGGACTCGGCGCAGCAGCCACACGTCATGCAGCGGGAAAGTTCATAGGCCCACTCGCGTTTTGCTTCTGCCAGACGGGGTCCAGGCCCAAGGTCATAGGTACCGTCGATCGGAACCCAGGCTTTGACCTTTTTCAGATTGTCAAACATCACCTGACGGTCCACCATCAAATCGCGAACGAGCGGGAACTTGCTGAGCGGTTCCAGTACTATAGGCTGCTTGATCTGGTCAATCAATGCAGTGCAAGCCTGCCTGGCCTGACCGTTGATTACCATGGTACAGGCGCCGCATACCTCTTCCAGGCAGTTGCACTCCCAGACCACTGCGCTGGTTTTTTCACCGTTGGCTGTAACCGGATTTCTCTGTATTTCCATCAAAACAGAGATAACATTCATTTTGGGGTGGTAAGGCAGCTTAAAGTTTTCCCAGCGGGAAGGTTGCCCCGGGCCATCCTGCCGCTTGATTTTGAGCTCGATGAAATTAGACATTACTTCGCAACCTCCTTGTCCACGTCATATTTACGGGCACGGGGCGGCAGCAGGGATGTGTCAACCTCTTCATATTCAAACACCGGTCCACCGGCAGTCCATTTGGCCTTGGTGGTTTTCAGCCAGTTAACATCATCCCGTTCCGGAAATTCCGGCTTATAGTGCGCGCCGCGGCTTTCATTGCGGTTTAAGGCCCCAATAGTGATCACACGGGCCAGTTCCATCATGTTCCAGAGATGACGGGTGAACTGCATAGCCTGGCTGCCCCACTTAACGCTGTCATTGACGTCAATCTGCTTGTAGCGCTCCATCAGCTCCAGGATCTTGAGATCCGTCTCTTTAAGTTTATCATTATAGCGCACCACAGTTACGTTGTCGGTCATCACTTCCCCTAATTCCTTATGCAGGCCGTAGGGGTTTTCGCTGCCCTTCATCTTCCCAATCTGGTCAAACTTCCCTTGTTGACGCTTAACCTCTGCCTCGAATACCTTGCTGGAAACGTCTGAGGACGCCTTTTTCAGACTGGAAATGTATTTAACCGCGTTCGGACCAGCAACCATGCCACCAAAAATTGCGGAGAGCAAGGAGTTGGCTCCGAGACGATTGGCCCCATGATATTGGTATTCGCATTCCCCTGCAGCAAACAAGCCCGGAATATTGGTCATCTGATCGAAGTCAACCCACATCCCGCCCATCGAGTAGTGCACTGCCGGGTAAATCCGCATAGGGACCTTGCGGGGATCATCCCCAACAAACTTCTCATATATCTCCAGAATCCCGCCGAGTTTCACATCCAATTCATGTGGGTCCTTATGGGAAAGGTCGAGATAAACCATGTTTTCTCCATTGATACCAAGCTTCAAGTCCACACAGACTTGGAAGATTTCGCGAGTAGCAATGTCCCGCGGAACCAGGTTACCGTAAGCCGGATACTTTTCCTCCAGAAAATACCAGGGCTTGCCGTCCTTGTAAGTCCATATTCTCCCCCCTTCACCACGGGCTGATTCCGACATCAGGCGCAGTTTGTCATCCCCCGGGATTGCTGTCGGGTGAATCTGAACCATCTCACCGTTAGCATAGTACACACCCTGCTGATAAAGTTCAGATGCGGCCGTACCTGTGTTGATGGTGCTGTTGGTACTCTTGCCGAAAATGATGCCAGGCCCGCCCGTAGCCACGATCACTGCGTCTCCGGGGAAGGATTTAAGCTCCATGCTCTTTAAGTCTTGGGCAACTACACCGCGGCAAACCCCTTCGTCATCCACTACAGCACCCAGGAAATCCCAGCCTTCAAACTTCTTAACCAGGCCCTGTGCCTCAAAGCGGCGAACCTGCTCATCGAGAGCATACAGGAGCTGCTGC